>Ga0129333_10000939_pt1 | contig 25751 bp, 24 predicted proteins | sample CPB6_08_DNA_FD_94474 | JGI IMG/M metagenome (GOLD analysis project Ga0129333, IMG submission 94474) | Freshwater to marine salinity gradient microbial communities from Chesapeake Bay, USA - CPBay_Sum_0.6_0.8_DNA | ecosystem: Environmental > Aquatic > Marine > Coastal | place: USA: Chesapeake...
AATCCCACTCAAATCCTCGTTCTCACCCATGATCTTTCGGGCATAGAATGCCTTGAAATCGTTGGTCAGTTTGTAGGGTTCATCGGAGTCTGTTTCCATGTAGCAGTTCCAACGGAGAACCTCGTAGAGCATGGCAATGCCGATGATGCTATCGGGTCGCTTGCTCCGAATCTTCCGAGCCATTGAGACGAGTGCCTCGTACACTTGCGGATTCGCGGCATCGAAACGGGCAAACCTTGCCGGTAGCGACTTGTCCTCCTCGAAAGTTTGGGAGGGGCATTCCTGCCCCCCCCACATTTCGATTTGCTCGGCGATCATTTCGCAACCTCCCGAGTAAGTGAGGATGCGTTTTGTTTTGTGGTGATGACCGGCGCGAGTTCGGCATCGAATGCCTCTTTCGCCGCCTTACCTTTCAAGCCGGTGCATTTTGCGTAGGCTTTTTCCAGACCCGTGACCGAGACTGAACACGCCCCCGCGAAATCCTCGGGCGACATTTTGTCGGCAAGGATGTTGTATGCGGCGGTGGGGTTTTCGATGGTGCGCTTTTTCGCACCATCTTTCATATACCACCCTTTGACCGGCACACCTTGCGTGAGGCGAGACTTCGCTTCTTGCCGCAATGCCATGATGTAGTCCTCCACATATTCGGCGACCAAGAGCAACTCGGAGAGTTTCTCGGCGGTGAGGGTGGTAGGAATGGGAGCATCATTGAGGGCGAGTGCCTTCTCTGCGACCTCGGGACAGACCGCCCGAGCAGGGCAATACTTGCAAGCACTCGGAGCGGGTGTGCGAGGCGCGTGTTCCTCGGAAATTGCCTTGACCAAATCCAACACCTCCTCGGTGGCGGCGGCGAGTGCCTCCTCGTCGTATTCGGCGAGAGTCACTCCACCCGCCATCGGGGCGATGATGGCGGCATAGACCTTCTTGAGGGTCGGGAACCGGCGTTTGGTGAGAACCGCCAACCCGCGCAACTGCATATTGCTGGCGGCGGGTTCAACCTCGCCTCGACCAGTTTTGTAGTCAGCAACGAGGGCGCAATCCTGCCACACATCTATGCGGTCGGCTTGACCACTCCACTCGTCACCCCACCAAAGTCGTTGCTCGACCAGACTCTGAAGGATGACATTCTCCCCGATGACATCGGCTTGCAGTTTTTCGAGGTGAAACCGGCAAAAGTTGTAGAGGTTTTCGCCTTCCTCGGTGAGGTTCTCCACCTTGCCACCGGCAAGTGCGGCATGGACATCCACGCCGAGTTGTGCCGCCGGTCCACCCTCGTCGCGAGGGACCAGCAACCCGATTTGGTAGCTACCCGCGCATTGCGAGTAGCGACCAAATGAGGAGCAGGAAGGGCGGTCGCCGCGATCCTGCTCGGTTGGGGTTGGCGCGATCACTTCGCCACCTCCAGGTTGAGTTCCACCGCCTCGGCGACCTTTTCCTCGACATCGGAGGTTACTAAAACCTCGGGCGCGGAAATCTCCTCGGTCTTTTTCTTTCTGAAGATCGGTTTTGCGGCGACCGGCGCGACCGGCTCGGCGACGATTGCGTTCCGAGCGATATCCCGCGCCTCGTCCTCGTCGGTGACTCCAGAGATGCCGAATGCGACACGCACCGCCTCTTTCACAACCTTGTGGCGAAGCATCCGCCGAGGGAACTGCTTCCAAGGTTCGGTGGCGCGGAAGCACTCCGAGTAGTATTCAGTCACCTTGGTGGCGTGACTGCGATCCTTTCGGTGGATCACGGCGGTCACCGAGTAGGGATTGCCATCGGCATCGTCGGTGTAAATGAACTCGACCCCGTCGAATTGCGGTTGGGTGTTGAGGATGTGCAACCATCCATCAACCGAGACAACCGGCGTGATGCCGCCCCGCGAGGGGAAGGCATAGATTTGCTTGGTCAACGGGTCGAGTCCGTAGCGGTTCGCCACGGCGACGAGGGCGAGCATTTCCTCGTTGGACGCGCCCTTGAAGCAAGTTGCTTTGAGCGTGTCGAGGAGTTTGGTCGGGTCAACGGACAGGCGGTTCGCCATGAGGGCGAGTGCCGAGGCGCGTTGGGTGGGCTTGACTGCGAGTTGGTTTTCGTTAGTTGTACTCATTGTTGCGTATTGGTCTTATTGTTGTGCGAGAAGGACAGGGTCACTCCTGTCCTTCTTCGTTTTGGGGGGTTTCTTCCTCGGTCTGTCCGAATGCCCATGTGGACATCCGCCCGAGAAGGAAAGATATGGCGCAAGCGACCAGGCATAAGCCGGTGATGATTAGCTTTGCGGCGAAGGGGTCGGTGTAGGGGTTCATATTTTTTTTATTACAGAGTTGTACTTGAAGGTTGGCTCGGTTTTTACACGCCGCACCCCGAGCCAGAGGGCGATGGCGAGGAAGATTTTTTTCATTGGTGGGAGGCGATGAGGCGGTCGAGGTCGGCAACCCGCACAAGTCGGACTCGCCCGATTTTTGCCGGTTTAATTTTGCCGGTTGCGATCCACCGATAGAGGGTGCGAGTGCCGATGGCGGCATACTTCGCCGCATCCTCGGGTCGAAGGTACGCCGGTTTCATTTGCGGAAGACCAGCAGTCGAATGAATGCCGAGAGTGACATCTTGCGGCGTTTCGCCTCGGCTTTTGCCCAGGAGGCGAGTGCCTTTGGAAGGTAGGGTTGTAGTCGGCATTTCATTTGGCGGTTACTAAAACCTCGTCCAGAATTTTTTCGACCTGTTTGCTCATAGAACGGCGTTCAGTTCTGGCGACCTTTCGTAGCTTTTGGACGATGCTTGCGGGTAAACGGACGGCAAAGTTTTCGCGCCTTGCGCTCGGCGATTTCGCGCCGGTCTTCCTCCGTGAGGTGGATGTTCGATGTGGCATTGGTTAATACTTCCTTTAGATACTCGGTGATCGGAATGCTCCTTGTCCTTGCGGCTCGGCGCAATTTTTGCGCGAGTCGCCGGTCGAGGTAAAAGCCCAGCACTTCCTTGTCGGGATGATGTTGATTGGGCATGGCAGAAGTCAATATTGGGTTGCTAAAACCTGCAAGAAAAATTTTGCAAGTTGATTATCAGTCACTCGGGAATCCGCATGAACACTCGTTCGGCGGGTGAATTTATTTTTTAGAACCATATTTGATTTTGTGTTGAGCAATGGTCGATTTGATAACCTCACTCATGTTTGTGCCTGTTGCTTTCGCGTATTTTTCGAGGGTCCGTTTTTCCTCGGGAAGCAACCAAACGGCGATGCGGACTTTTCTTGGGTGGCGTTGGTTTGCCATTAAATTTTCGAGGCGATGTACGCCCCCCTCGGTTGGTCTCCCCGCTTTGCGTCCAGGCGGTCCCAATCGGGTTGCCGCATGGATACTGACTTTGTGACTCGGAGAATTCCTGTGCCGGTCCCGAGTGGGCGACCCGCGCCCTTGCGCTTGCCGCCGTGTGCCTTTTTTTTCTTCATCAGAGAACCTCCCCCGTGCTGGTGCGGAGTCCCTCGGAGACTACCTCGTAGAACATTGCTTCGCACTCCTCAAAAGTGCCGTTGAGCCAGATGACATTTCCTTGGGCGAGGGTCCAGATGGTCTCGCCGGTCGGCAAGGCGCGGGAGAGAACCCGCACCGAGCGACCTGTTGGTGTTTTGCCGGTGTGTGTGGTCATGGTCGTGAGTGCTTGAGGTTAGATGGCAAGGGCGGCGGTTGCTTCTTCATCCGACAAGATGATGTCGGTCCCGCAATCCAGGTAGGCATGGCGACCCGTCGAAGGTTGCCAGCAATACAGCAGGGTTTTTCCAGAACGGGAACGGAACGGGGTTTCGGTTCCGCCGCAAGCGGGAACCCAATTCCCTTGTTCTGATTTGGCGGTGATCTCGGCGATGATTTGGTCGATGGTCTTTTGCATTTTGTTGGTTGGTTTGCCGGTGGCGTTGTGCCTCCGATCTGCGACCACAATACAGCACACTTGAAATCGTGCAACACATATTTTCAAAATAAATTTGACCCGTTCAAAAGCCCATTCCATGCGGGTCTACAGGTTCCACCACTTTTCCGCATCACGGCGCGAAACCAGATTCGCGTAAGTTTTGTAGAGCAACTTTGGCGACTCATGCCCGAGTTCAAATGCGGTCTTTGCGGCATCCCGAAAATGCGCGAGGTGGTACGAGGCGAACGAGTGGCGAAGGGTGTTCCGCAACCACCCGTCCAGGTTCAACAACTCCGTTGCCTTCCGTAGCGCATTCCTCATTTGATTTTTATTCCACCCCTTTAACAAGTCGCCTTCCAATCGATCCATGTGCCGGTCGAAAGCGGGAAGAATTGTAATGCTCCGAGGTTTTGCCGCTTCGCCTTGTTTGGAGTCGGATTTTCGGACGAGGATTTCGTTGTACTCCCAATCAATCGCGGCGTGATCCATGCGAAGCATTTCAATGGTTCGGAGACCGGCAAACCCACCACAGACAAGATAGGTTCTGAACCATTGCGGGAACTTGTGTTTCAGCAAAGTTTTCATCTGGTCGGGCGTGAGGATGGCGACCCTGTAGTCCTCGTCCTCCCGAGCCGGTGCTGAAAAGAACGGGTTGTCGCGGCACACGGCGCGGACCCCGTGCCATCGGTAAAACGATTTGCAGACGGCGAAAATGTTGAACTTTCCTCGGGTGGTGTAGTCGAGCGAATCGATCCACTTCTTCGCAATCGGCTCGGTCAACTCTACCGGCGCGACTCCTCCAAACCTTTCGACAAGCAAACTCACTCCCCAAGCAATCTGGCGGTAAGTGTCTTTTTTGACTTCAATTTTTTTCTCGGCGAGGAACTCGGCGGAAAGGTCTCGGAGCGTTGTCCCGCGCCGTTTGCCGGTGGCATTGGTCCCGAGCGAGTGGGCGATGGCAATCTCGCCCGAGGCGCGGATTGCTTCCGCCTCGGTGCGGAAAAATTTCCTCGTCCGTTTGCCGTGGAGGGATCGCGGGACATCAACCACCCATCGTTCTTTGTGCTGGTCGAATTTCGGCGCGAGGAGTCGGTACTTTGGGAGGGAACTCATGCGGTGACACGATGGTGACACTTTGCCTGTTTTTGTCAATTCCTGCCATGCCATGCCATGCCGTGCCGGTGACCCGCCGTCCTTGTATTCATGCGGGTTCGCGGGGATTTGGAGTTACTCTGGCGAGTGCCGAGAAATGGCGGAAGGGGTGGGATTCGAACCCACCTCTGATTAGAGAAGGAATGTCACCGGCAACCGCCTTGGTGACACTTCAGACCAAAATGTAGGGGAAAGTCGCGACCTTGTGCCGCTTCATCTCGCCGTCGAGGAGGGCATAGAAAGCGTCCCATTGCGCGGGAGGGATCGTCTGGCATCCGAGGGAGGAAGTCGTGTTGTAGCCCCCCCTGTGGAGGTTGATGGCGATGCCATCCGATACCTCGGATTCGCCATCCCGCCGCACCGGCAATGCCTCGCCTCGGGTCGCCGGTCGGAAGGCGGGGTACGGGTTCCTCCCCGAGATGCCATGCAACCCGCGCCGGTATCGGTGGACCCCCTCAACGAGGGAGGCGATGCCTGGTCGAAACCGGCTCGGGTCAGTGTTGCCGTTGAAAGCGGCACAGACCGGCGCGAGGGACCAAATGAAAAGAGCATCGTCGTAAATGCCTCGGTCGTTTTTCGCGGGATCGCCCATCGATTGCCGGTAGTACCCGCGAATGCCCACCACCGCCACAGGATCGATGACCTTGTGGCGGCGGATGATTTTCTCTACCTCGGCGGCGGCGAGGCGAGGTCGTGCCGGTGGTAGCAGAGTGCTACTTGGCATCCTTTGCCGCAATCAAACCGATTCCCGCCGTGACGGCGGCGATTAACGCGCCGAGGTCGGGGATCGATCCTGTGCCGAGGTAGGTTTTGGCGGCGGTTCCAACCGCCGTGAGGATGGTCGCAATTCCGAGAAGTGTGGTTTTCCAGTTCATTTTTTCAGTCCTTTCATTTCGGGGAGTTCGTAACTGAACCGCCCCCAATCGGTCTCAAGCGTGAGGCGGGGTGTACCCACACCCGCGCAAGAGGAAAGCAGAAGTGTGCCGAGTGCGGCGAACAAAATAGTGAGGATGAGTGCGGCGGTTTTCCTGGGTCTCATTGCAGTTTCTTTTCGACCCGTTCCATGATCACCGAGTTTTTCGCGATGATCTCATGGGCGGTCTTGACGAGTTCGGTGATCTCCTTGTTTGCTATTTTCAAATGCGCGATGAACTCCTCGTTCTGTTCGCGCATCTCGCCTCGGATGCTTTTCACCTCGGCGGCAAAATACCGAAACAGGAAGGTGGAAAAAACAACGCCGATGAACAGCAGAGCAACAAACATCCATCGGTCGGATTGCTGTGCCGCATAGGTGATGGTGTTCAATGCCTCCTCGTTCATGTGGTGAGAACGGCAAAAGCCTCGGCGGTTGTTTCCTCAAAACCGAATGGCGCGGGAGTCCAATCGTTTTTGGGCGCGGGATTCGACACGAATGCCGCCAGCACCCCGTCGATCCATGCGCGGACGGCGGTGAGTTTCGCCGAGGTCTTACCGGCGGCGGCAAGTTTTCCCTCAAGGTCGAGCAGGGTGATGAGGCGGATGCTCCTGTACCCTTGTTCTCCCAACCACTCTTCCGCCGTGGTGAACTCGGGAAGGTAGTTGGTAAGCGGGACCGGCTCGAAAAGCACATTCCCCTCGGTGTTGCCGTACCGAAAAACAAAATCTCCAACCACCCACCGATAGTCATCGGGGAGGGTGGTGATCTCGTCGTTGCGGAACAACAAAGTAATGTCGGTTTCGCCGAGGAGATCGGCAGGAATAAGCGGGATGAGTTCGGATATATTCATACAAGGTAAGCGACCACAACGCAGTCTTGGATTCGGGCAAAGTTGCTTCCGTCATACGCGCCAAAGAAAGGAACGAAAGTCCACCATTCATCAACGGCGGTGAGCGTGTCGGAAGTTGCAAAGTAGGATTTGCTGGGGATGCCATCATTGCCACCACCAAAATCCATGAGACCTGGAATAATTTGTGAGGTTGACCCGTTGAACCACCGCAACTGGCAATGGACCCCATCAAAAGCGATTTGGTCGCATCGCACGGCGCAAATCAGTTTGTACTGGCGACCAACGCCAAAAAATTGACCGCCGTTGAACAGGCGCGGGTGGTAGATGTCGGGGTTGAAGTTTTCAACCACATTGCCCGAGGTGGGAGTTAAAGCAGACATTCCCGTTGGCGGGTTTCCTGGTCCGTAGCCCGTTTGCCCTCTTCCCCAATTTGCAAAGCGCAAAATGACCATCGGACCCCACGCATTTTTGCGATTGCTATCAATCAAAAGTTTGTCTGATGCACTTAATCGCCCCGAGCGAATCGCAACGCCGGTTGTGCCAGTTGCAGTAACTGCAATTGGTATTGTAAATGTATCAGCACCTGTTTGCGTGATAGTGTAAGTCCCGTCAATTATCCCCGTGCCAGTTATCAAAATAGCATCGTTGGTGAAAAACCCGTGGTTGGTCGCCGCAATGGTTGCGGTTGTCCCATTGGCAGACCAAGAGGAAATGTTGATAGACCTTGCCGCTTGCTGTGCGGTTTGCAGTTGATTCATCTGGATGGGGGTCATCAACCCGCGCCGTGCAACAAACCCGCCAAATCCACTTCCGTTTAATGTGCTGGCAATGGTAAATGAATTGCCAGAAACAGAAGTCACCACCGAATCTGTGGTCACGCTATCCAAAGTCGAGCCGGTGTTGCGGAACAACACTCGTTGGTTCACCAAAAAGGTGTGACCCGAAGCATTGATGGTGGCGGTCGTTCCATCACCACTCCAATCTTGTATGGTGAACGAAGCGGCATTCCCGCCGGTAAGAAGTGTGGTGGAATCGGCAAACTTTATGCCGGTCGAATCGACCGAAAGTCCTACCGAGGCATCGGGAGCAATTCCGATCCCAACCTTTCCTGCACCAGAGACAACAAAAGGGGTCGATTCTGGAGACTCGTCCTCAATTCGCATTGCCTCTCCCGAGCCAAGTTGAACAACTTTAAGAGCAGGATTTGTGCTATTCGTTGTGGTTTCAACCAACAACGAAACGCCCGCTCCGTTTTGTTTGACCTTCGCGGCGGCGAAAGCGGTACTTCCAATGGACACATCGATCCCGCTTTGGAAATTATTGACACCCGTAAAAGTGTTTGTGGTGTCCGTTTTGACGATTGGGAAGTCGATGATGCCTTGCCGAATGATAACTCCCCCCGTGAGATTTGCTGATCCTCCTCCTGGTTGGTTCCAGTTTAAAGTCGATCCCGCGTTGGTTAGAACAAATGTCCCATCTCCGTTGGGTTGCCCTGCCGTGAGGGAAGTGCTTCCTTTTACGATGATGGTGTCTCCAGCAACAAAAGAATGCGTCCCCGTGTTGATGCTGACATTCCCGTTGGCTTGTCGTGTCCAGTTGCCAAGGTACTGCGATGCCGCCCCCTTCAAACGAATATCCCCACCCAAGACAACTTGGTTTGTAGTTGCCTGTCCCGTCGAAGAAGTATCTAAAACCGAGGTTGCAATCTTTCCAAATTGGTTGATGCCAACATAGCCACCAACTTGGTTTTTGTTAGACTTGAGTTCTATATCCGAAGTGAAAGGGACTAATGCCCACTCTGCTGTATCCTTTTGAAGTTTTAACGAGAAAGAAATGTTCGGAGAAGCAGAACCAGCATTCGACAACAGCAATGTGTTGCTTACCGCATCCCGCACTTGAATAGCAGGGAATTGTTGTCCAAACGCCGAGGGAGTGCTTAACGAAACCGCAATCGCGCATCCATATCCAATCTTGTTCACATCGGGAGCAAGTCGAGGAACCAAAATTGTGACAGAGTCGGTTGATGAATACTGCCCAACAATTTTTACATCGTTGAAAAAACCGGCAACATTAGCGACCGGCAAAGTCCAAACAGAACTTGATGGCGTTGCCTGGTGTTGAATGTAGGTCAAAAACAAAGGTTGTGCAGATAGGTCTTGGGGACCAAGCACAACTGCACCAACCTGTCCGTTGACTGAAGAAACCGCCCCGCCGCCACCACCAGTAGGTCCAAATAATCCCATAATTTATCCTCCTTGGAGTGCGTAAAATTGTTTACCACCCGCCGTGCAAAAAATGCGAACTTCCCCGCTCGGAATAAATCCATCCTCGGCGACATAACCGCCACCATTGGGAAGAAGACGGATTCCGTTGTTCACGCTCGGAGTTGTGCCGATCCCGAGCCACATATCGGTGTCAGAATTGTTTTGAACCAAAAGGTAGCTTCGCTTCTGGTTGGGAAAAACACTTTGTGAGACACCGCCAACATTGATTATCAGAAGTGATGCCGGTGTGACCGGCGCGGAATTTTCAGAAAAGATTGGCATAATTAGGAGGATCGTTGAGTGGTATCAGAGAAGTTGCCTCTCTGGTCACGGGTTGTGAGGGTGGAGTTTTGAGTGCCTTGGAAAAATGTAGAGATGGTCGGTTGCATTAGGAGTTAAGGAGGTTGAGGTTTCGGAAAAAGGTGCGGATGCGATCCAGCAAGCCTGGGCGACGAGGCGGGGTGAGCATCTCGGCTCGGGTGTCGCACCGCATCGTCGAGGTTACGGATCGGTGGGTCTCCAGAGTCATGGCTCGGGCGTTTCCTCTCCGTAGGGTTGTATGCGGTTGGTGGTCATCCATGCCCAAAGGACGGATTGCCACCCTCCCGAAAAATCGGGACCAGCAAGAGGCACACCGACATCACCGGCAATGTCAGTTGAAACAACCGCCGTGCTTTTGTCCTGTGAGCAGTAACGAGCAGAGAGAATGTTCATGCCTTGTACTCGGTGACCTCCAGAATAAGTTGCGTTGCGCCACCCCATAGCGCACCGCCAGACCCTTGGTTGATGAAAAGCAGATTGGTTGTTCCCGCCGTTGCGCCGAGCAATCCTATTCTTGCTGTGAATGATCGTTGCGAAAGATCAGTCGCGACAACAATGTTTGTAGAAACTTCGAAAAAATCCCAAGTGCTTGCGGGTCTGTTTTTCAAATTAAAGGCGCGGCAAGTCGTGCCTTCAAATATCATCGTGCCAACATTGAGTGCCGTTGTGCCGGTCTGGTTTACTGCGTAAAACCGAGCGACCATGATATTGTTAAGTGCCTTGGGGGTGTAATTGAGCGTCAAAATCTGCAAGCCTTGGGTGCTTGTGGGTAGCACATTAGTTGCAGGGTTGGTCAGTTGCGGCGTGTTGCCGGTCAAAGAAAAAACCGCCGTGCTTTGCGTGTATGCTCGTCCAACCACCATGCCGCTTGAAACCTTGGCAAAATCCACCGAGCCGGTGGCAAGTTTTGCGTTGGTGACAGCACCATTGCGGATTGTGTCAGTCACCACCGCCCGAGCGTTGTCGTTCAAATCGCTTGAATCCCCCGACAATTTGTTTTCGCTAATTGCGCCGTTGCGAATGTGGTCCCTTGTAATGGGGCGATTGGCATCGTTAACCGCATCGCTAATAATTTTTGCGCCGGTCACCGCATTGTCGCGGATGTGGTTGGTGGTGACGGCGCGATTGGCATCGGTGGTTGCATCACTCCGCAACTTGGCACTTCCTACGGCATTGTTGCGGATGTGGTTGTCTGTCACGGCGCGAACCGAATCGTCGGTTGCGCTTTCCGAAAGTTTGGCGGCGGTCACCGCATCGTCAGCAAGTTTGGTGGTCGTTACCGAGTTGTCGTCAATTCCCGTGGAAGAGGGCAACTGCCACACAACCTCGCCGTTAGTGCTACCCAAGACCCATTGCCCAACGGCGGGATTGCCGCCGATCTTCGATGGGATTACGGCATCGTTCTGAATCTTCTCCGTCGAGACTGCATCGTTGGCAAGCCTGGTCTCGGTGATCGATGGCAAAGCGACAAAAGAAGGAACCCCGCCAGCAGTCGGCGCGGCAAGAAAGTAGGGAGTTGCGCCGGTTGCCGCCGTTGAACCAATAAAGGTCATCGTGTTGGTAGCGTCTGTCCCAAGAACGGAAGCAGATGACGGGGTCAAAACTGGTTGTGTCGGGACAAGGTCCGAAAAACGAATAGTGCGAAGCAGACCCCTGCCCACCTCTTGAACCAGCATGGTAAGTTTGTCCAATGCTCGTTCCAGAGTGCTTGCCGGTAGCCGGTCGCCTGTGGTGAAGGAGACCAGTTGCGTCTCTGGAACATCCCGCGAAATCTGGATTTTTGTCGTGGTTGGAGTAGCGGCAAGGATGGTGACCGATCCGCCGTTGGTTTGGTCCGCGCCTGTAACCGAATAGTGAGTCCCGAGCGTGAGGGTTGTCAAAACGCCCGAGGCATTCAAGGTCTGCACAACCAAGTCGGTGTTGACAAAAAACCGAAACGGCACAGGACACACCTGGTTGGCGGTATTGGTCCCGTTATATTGAATCGTTGAGGTGGTGGTCGCGAGTGCCATTAGGGTGTACGCACACCTACACCAAAACGGCGAGGGCGCAAATCAAAATTGAGGCTATTCTTCAAGGTTTTCTTTGGCGTTTTTGCCAAGGCTAAAAGCGTCCACGGCAATGTTGGAAAGCGAGGTGGCGGCGGCGAGGTTCTGGTTGAAGAGACCCATCGCCCACATCAGTCCGTTGAGGTCTTTCAGCATATCTTCAATCTCGCGTTCCCCGCTCAAGGTCTCGGGCAAGTTCCGCAAGGCGCGGATTGCTCGGGCGGGTGAAAGAACCGAGCCGGTCATGTTGTATTCCCCCGCCGCGACATATGCTCCCTCTTCAATTGCCGCGCCGATAAACGGCAACCCGTAGAAAGGTTCGGTGAAAGCGGCGAGAAGCAGTCGTTTCCCACTCCAGTTTCGGTCATCGAACCACTCGTCATCTTCCTCGTCCCGAGCGTCCCGCCATGCGTTGCGGATCAAAGAACCGAAAAGGATGTTCAGCAGGAACAACCCGCCGATGGTTCTGGCGGCATCTCCCGCCGGTCGGTTGGCGACCGCATATGCGGCGAGGGCGAGGTTCTTTCGCGCCTCGGAGGCGAATGCCCAACCCACCTTTGCGTAAGCGTTGGTTTGGGTGAGTTCAAATATCGACCTTGCGCCCATGCGGGTCGGTTGTGCGATTCGGTCGGTGGCGCGTTCCGCCACATTCCGCGCATACGCCCGAGCGTCTGCCTCGGCAAACCCCATCTTCTTTGCCTGGGTGAAATGGTAGTCAAAGACGATGGCAAAAGTACCGGCGGTCATCAGACCATCGGTTCCTGCAATCAATCGCCCGATCCGCGCCACCTCGTACTTAAGGCGATTCGGTTGTGTCGCGGCGAGTCCCTCCAATGCTTGTTGGACAACCGGCGGCATCTCGCGGATGCGCCGTTGCACATAGGGTGAGTTGAGTGCTTCGCCCCACCCGAGGTTGCCGGTAAGAAGTTTTGAGAGTCGCACCACATAAGACCCTGTGGGCATCTCGGCGATTGCCGCACCGAGTTGCGTCGATTGAATGAGCAGAGTCCCGAGGCGACCAACGAGTGCCATTTGCGCCCCGCGCCCCGCCATGCCGGTGATCTGCTGTGACAGGTCGAGTTGGTTGCTGGCATCCCTGTTGCCGCCTTGCGCGAAAAGATCAAGCCACAGGTTCAGTACCTTGGTCGCTTCGATGCCGCCTTTCTCTTGAATGGCACTCTGCACCTCGCGATTGCGGAGAACCCCGTTGACCTCGGCGAGAATTGGCGCGTATGCCATCCAATGCTCCATTTGCTTTGTGTGGGCGATGAAGGTCTGGAGTGCGTCTCGGAATTGCGGCTCGGCGACTGCATTGCCGCGAGTCCTCAATGCTCCTGGTGAGGTCGATGCCGCCGACATGGTAGTGCCTGTCACAGGGTCGGTGACCATGCCTTGCGGTGCGTTCTGTGGCGCAACGATGAGAGGCGAGTAAAACTGAATCCTCGGAAGGTCGATGCCGTTCAATTGCCGGTAGACGGCATTGATCCGTTGGTACTCTCGGTCGTAGTTGTCGAGCAGGAACTGGCGAACCTCTTTTGCCTCGGGCGACAACGCGCCTTCGATCTTGTCGATGAATGCTTGGGTGTAGCCCCATGCCGAAATGCGGTTGCCGTTCTCGTCAAAGCGTCCCTCCATGTGCCGCTTTCCATCGGCTTGCATCCACATCATGGTCGCCGTCAGTCCCTCCAATTCCGACAAGGGAAGACCATCGACCTTCATGCTCATCTGCGACATATCCCAACGAAGTTTTTCGCCGTCGAGGCGGTTGCCACCGGCAAGGCGCGTGAACAGAGATTCGATAGCCTCAACCTTAATCTGGATTGCATCCTCCTTCTGGTTGTCGGCGCGGCGTTGCAAATCCGAAACTCGGTTGGCGACCGCCGAGTTGTTTCCGAAAAGCAAGCCGGTGAATTGGTCCCATGAGGTGAGGTTGAAAAGTGCGTTGCGGAACTTCGCGCCGAGACCGGCATCCGCCAGTTGCTTTTCTTTGCGCTTGTTGATGTCGCCCTTTTTGCCGGTGGCAAGGATCGCCTGTTGCTGGTCCGCTTCGCGTTGCTGGCGTTTGGCGATTTCCCGCGCCCGATACTCGGCGAATCCTCGCGCCCATGTTTCTCGGAGTGCCGCCACGGCGGCGGCGCGGCGGTTGGAATCCGCTCCGTTGTCCACCTTCATGTAGCCGGTCTTGCCGGTGGTGGGGTCGGTGTAGCCTTGGTACTTGGGTTTCCAGTTGCCCACCAAAGTGACAAGTGCCGCCTCCTGCTTGAGTGCCGCCTCCTCCTCGGCGGTGAGTTCTCCTTTGGCAATCTGATCATCGATTGCGGCGAGGTGTGCAGACACCTCTCGCGCATTAAAATCACGCGCCTCTTTTAAGACCGCAAAGAGGTTTTGGATTTCCGCGCCGATGCCTTTGGGCTTTTCTCCCGCCTTCGCCTTTTTGGGTTTGGCGCGTTCAAAGATGCGGTCGAGTTCCTGGTCGTACTCCTTATTGAGGTAGCGTTCCAACTGATCGTCCACCATCTCGACCCGCTTCACAAAGAAGTCCGCGAGTGCTTTGTCGCCGGTCCCGATTCGGGCGAGGGTGGCGAACCCGCCAACCTTTCCGATGACTTCTTTTGGTAGCACCTTCAGCAACCCGTCGAGTTCGGCAATTGCCTGGGCGAGTTTTTCGGAGCGGACCTTTTCTTTGTAGACCGCATTGGCGGCGACCCGCCGCGCCTCGGAGACCTCGGAGACTTTGCGCTTCTCGGCGGCGATCTCCTGCTCCACTTGCTTCTTCCGCTCGGCGTACTTCTCGCGGATTCCCTTTTCGAGAATCTTCGCCCGATCCTTTGCGTCCGCTTTCAGTTGTGCCTTATCCTCGGGATCGATTGCTTCATCGATGCGGGTGGCGAACTGGACGGCGTTGTCCTGTAGCGCACTTTCAACCTCGGCGATCTCCTCGGTCTCAATGTCGGCAAGGCGACCGGCGCGATCCTCCTCCAACTTTTCAATTGCCGGTGCGGGGTCTGTGACCGCCGCCGCCTTGATAGCGTCGAGTGCGTCTTTGTTGTCCTGCATCAATTGCAGGAACCTTGCCTTCGCCCTCTGGTAGACCGCCAATCGCCCCTCGGGTCCGCGATTCACCGCATCCACGGCGGCGGCGACTCGGTCAATTTCATCCTGTTCGCGGATGCTGTAGGAAACCGCATCCTGTGGCGCGACCGGCTCGCCGTCGATGCTGACAATTTTGACTACGGACTCGTCGAAGAAAACATAGTTGTATGATCCTTCACCGGCTTTTCTGCTGGTCCCGTCCAAGTATCTGATTCCCTTAATGCCAGCATCAAAGAATCTTTTTGCATCGTTTTTGTTTGTAGGTACGAAATCCTTTCCTTCTCTGGCTTGATTCAATTTGGATGCTCGTTTTTCCGCCGCCTCTCTGGTCCGAAAATCGCCGCCCGTTTCAGAAGTTTGCCAACCACCTGGATGCACCACATACCAAGATTTTCCAGATTTCGATTCGACTACTCGGTATTCATTAGGTCTGACCTGTTTGAGTGCTTCTTTGACCTTGTCGGCTTGCTCATCATAGGAAGCATCCCAATCCAGCAAGTCTTCGGGGTCCGCATCAAACTCAACCTCGTAAATAAACCCTTCGGTGGGCGGTTCATTCCAGATCAGACTGCCATTATCCAAAAACTCACGCAAATCGTTGAGGTATGCATAAGTAACTGGAGAGTCCTCTTTGAAGAATTCAATTTCGTTGTCGTTGAGTTGCTCTTCGATGTAGTTGCGAATGTCATCCGCCGTTTTCCAATCCGATCCTTTGAACAACCATTCTTGTCGAAACCACCTTTCAAAATCAGCATGGTTATAGTCCGCACCTTTGCCGGTGTCCTCCCACTCAAAATCATATGGTGTGTAGTTGTACGGAACGCCTCGTTTTTTTGCCTCATTGTCACGATACCATCGTGCCGTTCCGAATCGCTCGGCAATGTAGCCACCCCATCCATACGCTTGCGCCCCTTCGCCAGAACCAATGTACGATAGGTCGAACTGCTTAAATTTTTTGCCCGAGCCATGATAGGCGCGGATGCTGAACAACGCCGGTCCAACCACCATGCCGTTCGCGCCTTCGATGACTCGGATGTCATTGCCCTCGACCGGCGCAACGGAACTGCGAGGGGAGAGTTCGCGGACAGAAAAATTGATGTCTGGCGACGAGGGATCAAAAGTCCCTCTGTTGCCGGTCGCGGATTTGACTTGGGTTTCTTTGAACGGAATCCACACTTTGTGCGTGATGCCGCCCATTTTCCCGCCGGTATCCCGAATGCCGTCATATCCGAGGGATGTCAAAGTGTCGGTGACCCAATCGGGGATACGAGTCCATGCGTGAGTCGTATCGTTTGCGAGGTCTTCCTTCAAAACGGCAAGCCACTCTTTTCCTCCTATGGTGTTTTTGTCCCAAGAGTCGGGATTGCCACCCGCCGAATCTTTGGCGCGTTTGCGTTTCCCTGCTGTCTCCAAAGCGGCAACCACATCAGTCGGAATGGAAGATGTGTCCAACGGCTTCTGAATCGAAAGGAAGACGGGGTAGACCGCCGATTTGACCGCATTGGGATCGTCCAACACGGCATCTGTGATTCCCGCCGCATTGAGGACTTCCAAGAATCGTTCCTCTTGGTTGAAAAGTGACCCGCTCGACAACCAGATTTCCACCAAGGCGCGAAGCGCATTTCCGTTTGCTTGCCTCAACTCGTAGTCGATGCTGTCCCGCGACATAATGCTTTCGGAGTTGGCAACGATGTCGCCGGTCGCCTCGTCGGGGTTTGCGTAGCCTATGTTGTAAATGCGTTGCTTGATATCGGCTCGGTCCTCGGGAGGTAAGTTCCACCATGCCTGGTCGATGTTGACCGGCGACCGCATTCCTTTGCCCTTCCACTTGAACCACCCCGCATAGTCGGACGGCATCTCAAGCGAGGTATCTGTTTTGCCTGTGGCATAGTTGGACGCAATGGCGGGATCGTCGGTGAAGAATGCCATCGGTCCCGAGGTTGCCCTGCTTTTGCGGAACCTTGTTCCCACTCGGTCTGGGCGGCGAGTGCCGTGGAATACCACCTTGGGGACTCCGTTTTCATCGACTACTTTGGAGTCAGCAAACCAGTTTTTAAAAGCGGGAGTCTCGCGGACAGAGTAGTTCAAAGGATTGGCGGTGGTTCCTTTTTTGACTCCAAGCACCTTGAGAGTGGTTGCTGACATTCCCGAGGTCGGCATCAAATTCAACCTCTCTTCTTTGGTGGTATATTGCCCCGTTTCTTTGCCAACCACATCCTGCCAATCGACCGCCTCCTTCAAAACATGGAGTTTTACTTTTTGCTTTTTGTTCTGCGGAACAATGGTTGCAGGATAGGAGTCGTGTTCGGTTGTGGGAATCCCATCCACCTTGCCGTCCACTTCCAGCACCGCATAAATCTTGCCGTTGCCGAAATCTTGAAAGTCCCGCAAGAACGGCTCGGTCAAAAGATTTCCCAACCCCTGCATGATGGATGCCAAAGAAAGTTTGCCACGCTTGATTGCAGATTTGGCGTATTTGTTTTCAGCATCCGCTAAAATCCCCGCTACATATTCGGCGTTCGCCGGTTTGGCATTTAATGTTTTGGCAAGTTGCTCTGCCAATGACTCGACAAACATTTTTCTGACTTGGAAAATTGATCCTGTGGGTTCCAGCAACTTGTCGATATTAGCGAGATTCCTTTTCAAGGTATTGCTCGCCTTGAGAGTCATGCTGAACTTTTTTGGCGATTTGCCTGGAGGCGTGAACTCGACCTTACTGGCAGTCACCAGCATGGTGTTGAGTTCATCGGGCGTGAGTCCTCCTTTGGGGTCCAAGGTAAGAGCATTGAGAAACTTGACAACGCCGGTTGCCATTGATGTGGAGGAAAATAATTTTTCGACCGGCGCGGAGACCAACCCCATCAAAATCTTGCCCTCGTTCTTGTCGCCGATTTCGTTGAGATGCTTTGCGGTTCGCATGACCATTGCCTCGGTCGATGCCCAAAAGTAGTTTTTGTCGGCATACAAAGCGGGGTAGTAGACCCCGCCTTTGCCTTGGATTTCACTCCCGTCTGTTAGCTTGATGGTTCCCGCAAATGCGTTGTCTGGTGAGTGCAAAAGGATGTGCATCCCTTTGAAATCTTCAATGTCACGCCCGATGAAAACTCTGCCATCCTTTACCAACTTGTCGAAGCGTGTGTCGTTTTTGAAATGCTCGACTGATCGGATGCTGTAGCTTGGGTCTGTCTCGGCGGCGGTTGGGTCTACCGAGGCGGCGGTCTGGTCCCGCACTCGGTCGAGTCGCACCTGGGGATCGATCCCGAGGGACTGCTCCAAGGCGGTCTGAAAGTCGGCATCGATTGCGCCGGTCTTGAATGCCTCGTCCATTTTGAGGAATCGGGCGAGTGCTTCTTTGAAAACGGCGGCGATGCGCTTGATGTAGTCAACGAAGGATTGAGGCATGGAGGTCTCATCGATCCGCCCCATAAGGTAGTCCTCGGTCACTTGGGCGAGGGATTCGATGACCTCCATTTCGGAGGCGCGTTTGAGTTCGCGACCCGTTGCCGCCTCGGTTTGCTCCAACCACTTTTGGTAGGTGTCGAGCGTGTAAGTTCCGTTGGCGAGGGCGACCTTGAAAAACCCGTGGTTGACCTCCTCCAAGGCATCCCGAGGGGAGGCATTTTCTTTGAGCTTGATGACCGCCCGATAGACCCCGTCCCGCACTTGCTCAATCGTAGTTTCGCCGAGGATGTATAATTTGCTCGGGTCTTTGCCTTGGAGGTCGCCAAATTTAAGACGAGACATGAGGTTGTCGATGCCCTTCTGGTCGCCGATCCCTTGCATCCTTTCGAGTTCCTGGGCGACCGAGACCGGCTTTTGATCGGTCGAGATATTCGGGTCTTCCAGAACTTTGGTTGCCCAAACCAAAAAGTCGGCGGTGGTGTTTTTCTCGTTGGTGAGGTTGCTGGCGACATTTTGTGATATCACCTCGGCGGCGGCATCGTAGTCGGCGAAGCGTCCAACTTCCTGCCCCGTGTAGTCGGTGACCACAAACTCGGTCGTGCCGTCCTCCTTGCGCTCGACGGCGAGGGAGTGGTCGAGTTCGGTGCGCTTGCTTTGCTGGAGTTGATCGTTGAGATACGCCAACCCCCGCGCCTTGTCCTCCTCGGTGCGGGTCTGCCATGCCGTTTGGATTTTAGAATCCATCTCGGCTCGGGTGGTCGAGGCGAGGATGTCAGCGATTTTCTCCTCGGCAAACCCCAACCCGCGCAACCTTTCGCGGGTCACCTCGGTGTTCACATTTCGGAGGTCGCCGGTCGAGGCGAACCCGCCGCCGATGAGGGCGAGAGGAAGAACGGCGAAGAATACCTCGGGTCTCTGTTCCCACCAGTTCCCGAGTTCCGCCATGAAATCCTTGTCGGGCATATCCGCTCGGAGTGCCGAGGCGATGGTTTCGACAACCGGCGCGATGAGGTCTTGCGCCCCCTCCTGTGCGAACTGCTCGACCTGGATCACTCCAACCCGCCCGAGGTAGTTCAACACTCCTTTGCCCTGCATCCCCTTCAGAACCCCGCCGAGCATTTTCGATTTGCCCATAAGGGCGGAAATCTGGAATCGGTCGATGACGGCATTCATTCCGCCTTCCACAAGGGCGAGACTTTGTGCCGCCCTCACACTCATGCCCTCGTTTTCAAGCATGATTCGGTCGAACTCCTGTTGCTGGTAAGCAAACACACCAAGGAACGGGTTGAGTCCCACCGCCCCCATGAGGGGAATGCTACCGGCAAGCCCATACATTCCCCGTTCCGCCGCGCCAATCAGACCGCCTTGCGAAAGAGGGCGAATCGGGTCCACGCCGGTTTTTGCGAGGTTCCGTAATTTGCGGACCATCGTGATCGCCTTGATCCCTTCCTCGGCGTTGCTTTTGATCTGCTCCTTTTCTTCTGGCGTTGCTTTCCGCCATGCCGGTCCCCCTTCTTGCCCGATATCGGGAGACTCCCCGAATGCCGCCATTTGAAGGTATTGCGGCAACCCTTGTGCGGTCCTCGGGTTCTGGTAGCGACCTGGAGGCAAATTGTCGGTTTCGACGGGAACCCACACCTCGTCGTTCTGTACAGAATTGAGACGATTTTCTGCTTCCGCTTGCCCATACTGGAGGTCGCCAGCAGGGATGAAATCAAATCCACGGGACAGGGATTCCCCGAGGTTTTTCGCCAGTTGGGTCCATGCCCCTCGGTCGATCTGTTCCGCCTCGGCGGCGAGGGTCACATACTGCCCAACCTTGTTGAATTGCTCTGGCGTGAGGTTTTGGAGGTTGCGCCCGAGTTCATCGATTTGCTCCTCGGTTGCCTCGCCTTTGGTGAAAGCGACGAGAGTTTTGTAGGTCGGCGCGGCGTACTCGCGCACATCGGCGAGGTCGTTGAGCGTCTGCTGGTACATCTCGCCAGCAGACCGAGCCAGCAACCATTGCCGGTCGGGGGTGGCAAGTTCGGGATATTTTTCCATCCACGCCGAGATCGTGCGACCCTGGTCGCGGACCATTGGGAAGTCCTTGCCGTAATTGGTGGCGTTGAGAGCATCCACCACCGCCGCCATGTTGAGTTCATCGATGGCGGCATCCATCTCCTTCTGCTTCCCGAAATGCTCCCCAAGCATGGCATGGTATTCGGTCTCGGTTTTGGGTGCGGGTTTGCCGAGTTTGGCGGCGACCAGTTTTTTGTAGAGAAGGTAGTCGGAGTCCTTGAGAGAATCGACCGGCGTGTCGAGGAGGAAAGCAGTTGCCCTCCAATTGACCGCCATTTCCTTAAAGACCTTTGGGTCGTAACTTGCATCGGCAAGGTCGAGAACCTCGGGCGCGAGACCGCCCAACTTTTCGGGGTCGGCGTACATTCCCGCCAACATATTGCTTTCGGTGCGGTAGCTTTTCTGGCGGTCGAGTTCACCGGCAAACGGGTTCTCGCGCCCCGTGACCATCTCTTGAAATTGTGTGGCGCGGCGATTGGCGTAGACCTCTTCCAAAGTCGGAGGCGGCGGTTCTTGGGCAATCGGGTTGTTGTTTTGCGGTGCGATGGGCGACAACCCGCCGACAATCATACCGGCGGATTGGGTGCGATATTGTTCGGACATATTAAGCGTTCACCAACTTGCGGAGTTCGGGAATGATTACCGATTTGGCAAAATCCCGTTCATTGAGTTTGCCGCGAGAAGCACCTGGATCAGTCGCCTTGTGTGGCGCGATGAAGGTTACCCCTTCGATTCTCCCGAGGGTCGATGCAAGAACCTGTGCGTAGCCTTGCGGGTCGCTTTGCATTGCCGCCAACGCATCGGCATCTCCGACAAAAAAAGGTTCGGTGTGGAATCGACCCCGAGTGCCTCGCCCATTTTCCTTTGCTGTACGCACACCCCTGTTCGGCACATCGATTCCTTTCGAGCGGAACCACTCTGTGGTGCGATCCACATACGCTTTGGCAATGGCGCGTTCCTCTTCAGTTGCATCGTTGGGGATGATGATCTCCACGCCTCGGGCGGTCGGAGAAGAGGCATCGTTGAAGTCAAGAGAGACTTGCCGTGCGGTCGGGGTCGATGCCGGTAGCGCATCCCGTGTCTGGTCTGTCACTTTAAAGGTATACGCCCCCGCGACCAAATCATTGACATCGGGGTCGAACATCGATGTCTCGTTGCCAACCGGCGAACCTTGAGGAGTCGGTGCTGGAGTCTTCGCCGGTTTGGGTGTTGCCGGTGCGTTCGGATCGGGCTTGCCGAAAAGGAACTGCTTGAAGCGAGTGCCGAAATCGGGGTCGTTTTTAAAAGCATTCTTCGCCTGTGCAGGGAGGAGAAGTTGGGCGAGAAAATTGTCGGCATCCGCCTGGGACTTGATCCCCGCCGCCCGAAACTTCTGCATGGCATCCATCTTTGCCGTTTCAATTACAAGGGTCTGTTGAACAAACTCGGGCGTTTGGGCATCTCCCGATTGTTTTTTGGGAACGGGTCCAAACATCCCCATGCTGGCTTGCACATTGAGTTTTGTAGCCACATACCTTTCGAGGTCGGAGTTCGGTTTAAGAGACCCCCCGTTCTGTGCCATTTCGGCGACCTTGTTTTGCAAACCATCCAGCACCGGCTTGAGATGCGGATCGGGAATGTTGGCGGTTGCCCAAGTGACCATTTCCAGCATCTCCCTTGCCGGTGCATCGGTGGAGGGGAATGAAGCAAGTCGGTTTGCCGCCTCCTTGATCGCCAGTTCTGCTTGAGGTGTTCCCGCCGTGTTGTTGGTCAGTCTACGCTCAAGTGCGGTTTTCTGGTCGGTCCCGAGGGTTTTGTAAATTGGGTTGGACCGCAAAGCGTCCAAGGTCACAACAGACCTTGAATCGATAAGGTCGGTGATGGTGTCCATCTCCTGTGCGCTTCGCAAGGTGTAGGTGAATTCCGCCGCCTTGATGTATTTGGGATAGTTGTCGAGCGGGATGTCTTTGATTTCATCAAGAGGTTTGCCCTCCATGTACGCCTTTTCGAGGCGGTCCTTGATAACCATCGGGTCTGCCCCGATTGTTGCCATGATGACCTGGTGCGCTTGCGCCCCTTTGATTGTCTGCTCGTTGTTGGCGAACTGCTCTGGACTAATGGTCCGCGAATCCAACAAGGCGGAATTCAAAACAGAGGCATCGGCGAATTTTCCAGATGTGACCATTGTCTGGAAGGCGGTCAGTTTGCGCCCCTCGTCTCTTTCAAGGGTGGCAATCTGTGCGGTGAGGGATGCTTCCCCCATGTCTTTTGCCTCGGCTCGGAGTGCCTCTGCTTCGACAAACCTCCTTCCCATTGGCGACACTCCCGAGAAAAGGGCGGGATTGAGATTCCCGTTTTTGTCTCGGTAAGTGTCTTTGACTGCCACGGGAAGCATGGTCGGGTCCATCCCCGCCATTTTGGTTTTCATGCCTCCTTGAATTTCGGTGAGGTTGGTGAGGAACTGGATCGTGGACTGCCTCTCTACAACCTTGCTGTAGTTGTCGATGGCATTCATACCGGCGTTTGCCACCTGGGTCATGTTGTACCCAATGCTCGCCGCCGCCTTCCCCATCGCTCCCGCCGCCTCCATGTCAACCATCATCCCCTCGTATCCGCGATTGATTTGAGCAATTGCCCTGTCACCGACACGATCAGTCGGGAATTGCGGGTTGGCAGTTAGAGCATTGATCCCTACCGGCGCGTTCGGAATTTCGGCGAGTGGTATGCGAGGCATTTTATCTTCCTGCTTGTGGTGTTGGTGGCGGTTGGTTCGCTTTCCAATTGGAGTAAGTTTGCGAGAAATTAAATAGCGAACTTGCGAAGTTGGTTACATTCCCACTTATGTTTTGAGCAAAATTCGCCGAGGAAATTGCGTTGCTTGCCATCTGTTGTGCGTTGGCGGCAATGACTCCTGTCTTCTCGGTCCAATTCGCCATTTGCTCGGCGTACTGGTATTGCTTTGCTGTTTCCTTGATAAGTGCCGATTGGTAGTCCTGCATTGTTCCCTGCCAATCAAATTCTCGCGCCTTCAAGGTTGTTTCGTAAGCGGCATCCATTCGCGCCAATTGCGCGATTCCAGCATTGTACGCTTGCACAATCACAGGCGACCCCGAGTCACCGGCAACGCCCGATTTCCCGTACTGACTTCTTACCGACGATTCCATCTGGTTTGATTGCATGAGCAATCGCTTGACTGCTTCATGCCCCTGCTCCTCGGTAGTTCTTGCCGCTTGCCGCAACATGATTGCGTTGTTGGTCGCAACCTGTGCTTCTGCCATAGCCACCTTGTAGTTAAGTTGTGCCTGGAAGCGTTGCACGGCGGCGGTGGCGGTTGCTTGCATTCTTTGCAATCGGGCGTTTTCCGCCGCCGCCTTGCGTGATGCGCTATTTGCCCTTTCGCCTGCATAAATGCTGTAGCCTGTTCCCGCCGCCGCGAGACTTAAAGATGCAACCCCGAGAATTATGGAAGACATGGCAGAACCTCCTTGTGTTCGATGCCCACCGGCACAAACGATGCCGGTAGGGTTTGGTTTTCGATGTAGGTATTGTGGCGCAACCACTCGTCTGGATCGGTGCAGTCGGTGCGGTGAAAGGTTGTCCACACCATGTCTTCGCGGACGATAAAGACTCTCCGAGTCCCGATTTCGGTCACGCCTGTGAACGGCGCAATATAACGGGTCGCCTCACCATACTCGTCGCAGATGTCGCAAACCCCCTGGGACAGGACAAACGGGTGGCGTGTCTTGTGGGTGAAAGATGTGAAAATGGACCCTGCTGGCGCGTGAATTTCGCGGATGTACAGACCATCCACAAAACGATGGAAGGTCGGGATGTTTGCCGGTCCATGTTGCTCGGTAAGTATCACCAATGCTCTTTCGAGAGCATCGATGCGCTTGCCGAATTTTTCACGGGTCTCGGGAGTGCGGTTGTTTTTTCTCATCAGTTGTATCCTTCGTTGACTTCCCACACCGGCACAACGGCGGCAATGGTCAAAGGAATGGGAAGGTTTTGGCGTATGAAGATATCGACCCCGTCCGCCCAATTGCTGGAGAGATACAACCTCGTCCAAGTGGAAATCACGGGAGGAGAATCGTCCATATAGTCGGTCGTGTGCCGTGCGACCATCGGGAACCAGTTGGTTTGGTCGGAGGAATACTCACCGGCAAAAGATTGATAGAGTCGCACATTGAGCCGAGGAATTCGCATTTTGCGCGACTGCGATGTGCCGTCCGAAAGTTGTGTGTCCACCCGTTCTGGACAAAGCAAAGAGGTGTACGGCAATCCCACGGCATAAGCGCACACGGGTATCTGCAATGTAATCTGTCCCCCTGTGACCGCCATCGGTTGCTCTGTTAGCGGATCAATTGCGGGAGTCACGATGCCGTAGGTGATTTCCTGCGTGTTGGCATTGTAGACCCCGCCCCACACCGCAACTTGCTTTCCTTCCAGATGCGTAAGTCCCGTGATAGTCGCGGACGATGCCGGTGCTACCGAGGTAGGAATTGTCGGACCTGGAGAGGTCGCAACAATTGGCACACCACCCGAGGTCGCCGGTCCCTTACTCACGCCCGAGTCTAAATAGAACCACTCGGGTTTATTGCCGGTGTCGAGGTTTGGACGCATTCCAAGGCGGAACCTTTCGATGTATCTTTTGGTCTGGTTGTTGATGGTTCGACGCACCGCCACCCACACCTCGTCCTCGGAATCGGTTCCGTTTATTGTCGCGACCGATTCGATGATCCCATCGGTGATGTGTCGCGCAAACCCTACTACTTGCTGTTCGCGTTCGTAGGTCATGGAGACCAGTTGCCCATCTCCCCTTACAAACCAGAAAACGGCATCGGGAACCCGTTGGTAAGCGATTTCCAAGATGTGCGTTCTGGTCGTGTGTTCGGCGAGTGCGGTGATGTCGTTGGAAATCCACGATTCGCTTGCCCAAGTGTAAACGAGTTCGCGAAGTTTTCGGGACATCCGTTGCACATAGAGGATGGTGTCGTTAATCAGAATAGCGGGAAGGTTTGCCGAGCCATACTGCGATTGCGCCCTTGCTTGGACCGAGGTCGCCGTTATTGCCTGTCCGCTATCCCCGCCACTCAAAGACCACTCGTCAAGAGAAGTGCCGATCAACAATTCGCTTTTGGAAGCAATCCAGTTGATCAAACCGCCGGTCGTGGATGCCAAAGTCAACTGCCAAGAATCGGCGGCAAGCGGACCTGTCTGGAAGTTCTGGAAATCGTTTGTGACGCTACCAAAGAGGGTGTTTGGTTTGCGTGCTGTTCCTGCAAAAATCAAACGGGAATCATGTAGCCCAACAACATTGGGAAAACCCTGGAACTGCGAAAACGCCCCTTCGTACCAAATGGTGGTCGCCGTGTTGCTACCAAGGGTGGATAGCACCTCGGCGGTGGCGGTGGAGTGCAACCCGTTTGTTGCCGTGCCTGTCACGCTTTTGATTCGCACTTGCCCTTTTGTCGTGACATCAAGAGCAGAAATCTGAATGCGCGGAGTGGGACCGCCAGAGGAGGCGGCATGGTTTTCAACCTTGAAACGGAATTGAGTGGTTATATTTGCCGTGCCGTTGGACAAGGCATTGTAGTCGTTTCGCGACACATAGGTGCGGCGGTTGTCCCAAGTCGTCCCGCCGTCTTCCGATGCTTGCAGAATTACATCCGCACTCCAGTTGCCAAATGACTGCACTTGCCATGCACCGGCAATGGTCAAAACCGCCGAGGTGTTGTTTGCCGTGATGTTGTGAGTCAATACCCCCTTGGAAACCGCAT
>Ga0129333_10000940_pt1 | contig 25746 bp, 39 predicted proteins | sample CPB6_08_DNA_FD_94474 | JGI IMG/M metagenome (GOLD analysis project Ga0129333, IMG submission 94474) | Freshwater to marine salinity gradient microbial communities from Chesapeake Bay, USA - CPBay_Sum_0.6_0.8_DNA | ecosystem: Environmental > Aquatic > Marine > Coastal | place: USA: Chesapeake...
AAGTAGCTTGACGTCCCCTTCGCGCGACCGCTCACCCAGTAAGCGACTTCCAGTACGCCTGAACCAAGGCTAAGCATAGTAATTTGCTCCTTGCGTTAAGACTTAATTAGGTTGTACCGAATAATTCTTCGGTATTCAAGTGCCTCATCGTCGTACCCATCCGCTTCATATACCTTGGAGCAGAGGTGCACTACGACGCCGTTAGGACCCGAAAGCCGCTTTCGGTTGATCAGCGTGTCAACCCGGGCAGAGATCGCATTCAGTTCAGTAGTACTGGCCCCACTGGAGATGAGGACATCCACTGTTGGACGATCTACTGGCAGACCAACATCCGCTGAGCCGCTAAGCACAGCAATCCGAATCGCCGGCAAGACGCTCTTACCGACATGGGTAATGGGGTACACCTTCTTGTCCGTGTTTGAGCCGGAGAGTAGCCCCTGGAGCGTGGCATCCCCACTCAACGCGGTAAAGAACGATTCGTACACACCAACCATACCCGTACTGTACGCGTATTTGCTAGGCAAGCCAATGGGCAAATGATCTACGCAGAACGCTGACTAGTGGACATTTTGTTCTGTTACAGTAACAATACGCGGCATGGCAAAGGCACGAATCCCCATGAGCCCACAACCCTCCGAAGACGAGGGCGCCGATCTTTCCTATTGGAGGGGACATATGGACGCAAAGATGGACGACTTGACACGAAGAGTTAGTAGCATTGAAGACAAGGTTAATACTATCCATGAAGACGTTCAGAAGATCGTGGTAAGCCTTGAAAAGCGCGATGCCACCGACGGGCAGGTCAAGGGGATTCTCCGATGGCTCGCCCCAGACTCCGCAGCCGCTATTGCCATTATCGTAGCAGTCATTGCTATTGCCTTGAGGTTTATTCCTTAATCCACTTTTCCACAACATGATTGTGGACATCCGCCTGTTTTGTGTTGTATACTATTCTCCATTGGGGCAACGTAGCGCCTGTGGCTGTTGCCAGCCAGGGCAGAAGGGTACCCAGTGGGAAGTGAATATAACGCGCTTGAGGAGTTGCGGAAACTCCAATCTACAAAGCAACGCGGGGCAAAATGCACCGCAGGTGTACTAGAAAGGACGCTACCGGCAGAAGACCGAGTGGCGTTTGGTGAGGCGCTCAAAGACGAGCTGATTGACTCAAATACAATCAGCGTTTGGCTTGAGCGAAAGGGATATTCCATCAAGCGGCACACCGTCGCTCGACACCGACGAAGGGAGTGCCAGTGCAATGGGTAAGCTTGATGAACTAAAGGCAATCCAGTCAGAGATTGCAGATACCAAGCGTCCAGCCCGAAAGCATCCAGAAGGCTGGGAGCCAGGTATTACATGGAATGGCAATGAAGGGACGGTCACGACGAGTGGCTTACCTCTTAACGAAGCCGCTGATTGGTCTGCCGTTCTCAAGGTGTGGGGTCTTGACCCAGATCACTTTGAGGTTGTGGAGCCAATCCTTTTCAATGTCTGGGGCAACCCAGAAGGCGTTCCGAACCGCCAGTGGAAAGGAAAGGTCATCCGCAAGACCGTTGAACGCGGTGTTGACCTAAATGAACTAATTGACGAGATTAAAAAGCATAAGCCTAGTAAGGTTGCAACATTTGAGGGCGATACCGCACTCGTGGTTGCTATCTCCGACCTACAGGTTGGCAAGGGCGAAGGCGGTGGATCTGAGGGCATTGTCCGCAGGTTCCTTGCTGGCATTGACGAGGTTGAGCACCGATGGAAGGAGCTCACCAAGACTGGCAGAAAGCTTGACCGCCTTGTCGTCCTTGGCCTCGGAGATCTGATTGAGTCTTGTGATGGTCACTACGCAATGCAGACCTATCAGAACGATCTGGATCGGCGAGAGCAGGTCAAGGTTGTCCGCAGGCTTCTGGTCAAGGCGATTACCTCATGGGCTAAGTTTGCCCCTAAGGTCATCGTTGCTGCGGTACCGGGAAATCATGGTGAGAATCGCCGCGCCGGAAAGGCATACACGACCTTTAGCGACAACGACGATGTTGCTGTCGTTGAACAGGTTGCCGAGATTTGCGCTGCAAACCCTGAGGTCTATGGGCATGTGTCGTTCTTCCTCCCGCAGGATGAACTGACACTTACCATTGATGTCCACGGAACGATCCTTGGACTTGCCCACGGGCATCAAGCCCGCAGGGGTGGAGCCGTGTCAGCAGCGAAGATCAAGGCTTGGTGGAAGGATCAGGCCTATGGGATGCAGAGGGTGGCAGACGCCACGATTCTGGTCACGGGGCACTATCACCACCTCTCCGTCCTTACGGAAGGAATCCGAACGCACATTCAGGCTCCGTCTTTGGACGGTGGCTCGCAGTGGTTCACGGAAACGGCTGGCGTGCAGTCCGCACCTGGTCTGGTGACTTTTACGATTAGTAGTCGAGGCTGGGATGACCTTCGGGTGCTTCCCTGCCTTAGCGAGCCCGCTTAACGCTATCTGAAATGTACTTGTGGAGGGCCTTGCCGTATAGGTAGGCAAGGTCCTCCCCAAGCATTTTGAGCGCTCTACCGCGTTGGAACTGCTCAATTCCCTCGGCAAAGAATCCATACATCTCTTCTGGGTAGCGGAAGTACGGCTTACCGCTGTATTCGTCAATTGGATCTCCGCCATAAACAACGCGAATAGATCCATCCTTATGGACCTGCTCGCTATAAATGCTAAACGGAGCCCCAAAAGCTATAAGGGATTTCTGTAGGCGCCCAGTCTTGACGGGCGTTCCTAAACCAAATCCAGCAACACTTCGCTTGTTGTCTTTCGTTCTTGGGCGTGTTTTCCTGAAAATGGTAGCAAGGCTCGTTCCGTACTTTCGTCCGTAGACTGCAGACCGCATCATCTCCAGACCCTTGCCCTGCTGCTTTAGTAGTTCTCGTCTTGCGGTCTTGGTGTCTACCGCCTTGGCAAGGGCGCGCAATCCGCTCAAAGCCTCGTTGATACCACCCAGACCGCTGCGACTGCCCTTACCAATCGTTACCTGTGCCATTAGCGCTCTACCCGCTCAGCCCTCACGATCAGATGATGCTTTAGGCTTTCCTGCTCAATGCCGATGACGGTGTATGTATATCCATCGGCTGTAAGGGTATCGGTCTGCCCAGGGCGATCAGTTCCAGTTAAAAATGGAAGCCAGAACCGATATACCTGCTTCTCAAATGGGCCGGTTCCGCTCTGGTAATCAGATCCCTGCTGCTGCTGGTAGTGACCCTTCTTCGTCCATACCGTGCTTGTAGTTACTGTTGGGGTGCCATCTGCGGCGTGACCAGTCTGACCCTCTCGCGTCAGCGTGATGTTGGTTACAAAACCCGGTAGCGCCATTAGCGCACCGAGATGAACCGGTACGGATCAAGGATCGTGCATGCGGCAGAAGGAATCTGCAGCACGCTTGCACCGCTAGCCGGCTTATCAGAATACATTTCCATCTCGCCAACGCGTAGGCGCGATAGCCCATTGAGACCCTGCTTGGCGAGGCTGTCGCGGGCAATCAGATCCACGGCAGTTAGCGCAACTGCATCCTTGACGTCGGTCGGGGCATATTGGTAACCGTGGGTATAGGTGATCTCAGCCACAGGCTCAATCAGCCCAAGGGCAACAATCGCTGGGAATAGCGAGTAGGTCACGTTTGCAAGGCTCGTGATCTCCACATACCCACGGTCAGGATTGACATAAATATCATTGACTGTGAAAGCTGCATTCTGCTGGTTGCTGACGTATACCTTGAATGCGCTTACGGCAACAATTGGCTTCTCTCGAGGGTAAACACGGCGGGTCTTCTGCTGCCAAGAATGGCGCTCCGTCGTCTGGCGGTATTGGAATGAATATCCAACATAAGAATCAACGATGCGCGATGCAGTACCGATAAAGGCGTCTAGCGTTGAGTCTGGGAGATCCGCGCCAGTGGAGTCGGTGAGGTCGCCAAGTTGGTAGTCCCTAAATTCCTCGGCAGTCAAATACCCAAGGGTTTTGCCCCGCACCGTCGTCCATGATGTGGCTGCGCTGGTTGAGCTGTTGATGAGTCGGTATGTATGAAAATACCCCTCAGCCGCCCCATCGTCGTCGTACTGGTACTTGCTGACCAGAGGGACAAGCGTGACTACTTGACCGAGGCTTGCCCATGTTCCGGTACGGGCGTCAGCATCGGCCTTTGTGCTTGCCCTGCCAATCTCAATCTTGTTATAAGATGCGATCTGGGTGGCAATGTCTGGAACGGGAATTTGTACTCGGATCATGCCTAGATTGTCGCTAAAATCGCCCCATTAGTCTACCCACCCATGATCTACGGGTGTGCTATACTTTGCCGCAAGGGAGGTCCTATGGGTAAGAAGGCACGAGAGAACCGAGCACGGCAGATCGCCGAAGAGCAGGGCGTACAGAATCAAGACTTGCCAAAAGTATGGGTTTCTACACCATCACTAGATGGCAGTATGTCATGGGGATACACCAAGAGTGTTCTTGACATTCAGCGAGCGTGCTCTAAGTTTGGCTTAAAGTTTGGCTGGCGAGTGGTCTGGGGAAATTCTATCCTTCCCCTTGCCAGAAATCGCATTGTTCAGCAATTCATGGCAACTGGTTATGACTTCCTTGTCATGCTTGATGGCGATATTGAGGTTGATGCCAAAGATATCCTTGCTGCCGTACTTAGCGGCAAGCAGTTTGTGGCAATCCCATGCTCTAAGCGTGCAATGAATTATGACCGCCTGCAGCAGTTTACTCTTGCCGCTGGTCCGGATGCCCCGTCACATTTCCTCTCCTCGTATTTCTGCCCACCAAACTTCATCGTTGGCGAGGACTCCACCGAGAACCTTGACCAGATTGCTAGGGATCTCAATCTTGTGCGGGCGCAGAAAGTCGGTACGGGATGCATCGTCCTGCACCGATCTGTCTTTGAGAAGTTCCAGGAGGCGTTCCCAGGCAGGGCATACCTAGAGCCAGACATGGAAGCCAAAGATCCCAAGAAGGCAGCTCCGATTCAAACTTTTGAATACTTCCGATATGCCCTAGATGAAGAGGGTTTCTTCATTGGTGAGGACTACATGTTCTGCAACGACTGGCGCGCTGCTGGCGGTGAGATTTGGCTCAAGGTTGACGCTATTACGCGGCACTATGGCGTAACTAACTTCACATGGGATGCAGCTGCACTGCAGCCAGTAAGCGTCAAATACCCTGACGGCGACGAGAGCGAAGGCGGCGACAACCAAGGTTAAACGCCTCATTGAGGTTTTTGCGATGGACCATTGCAAGCCCATCTTTGAAGTGGTAACTACTGCCATCTGAAAAGATGACATTCCCCTCAAACGGACCAGCAACTTGGACCTTTTCAAACGGGTCATAGTTTGCTGCCGCCTGCCTAGCAATCTTCTTGGCTAGTTCGTATCCTTTGTCGTCCATATTCCGATGGTAACAGAAAGGGGCCGGGCTTTCGCCCGACCCCTTCCCAGATCAATCGTCAGTTGACGATTAGACCGTTACGCGAACCTTCGCGTTGAACTGCGGAGCCTTGTTCGCGAGACCCGTCATCACATACATGATGTAGAGGCGCGAAAGGGCACCGTTGACCCCGACTGGGATCTCGAGGGTCGTGATGCTGTCCGCTCCAAGGAACGGCATGCTCCACGAATCCTCGTCCACGATGTACATATCGCGGTAGTTTGCGGTCGTTGGCGAGGTGACCGTGTACGAACCAATGGAGTCGCCCGCAACCGCAAGGATTGGGAGCGCGCCAGCAGCCGTCACAACCGAGCCGAACGTCGCGCCTGCAGCCTGATCGGCCTGCGCAGGAGCGTTGTAGCGGACAAGGTTCGTCAGCTCGTTAACAAGACCAGCGTAGTCCGTCGGCGAGCAAAGGATCGCCGATGGGTTACCACCGTTGTCAAGCACCGAGGCAACAGCGCTGTTGATCGTGGCGAGGTAGGCAGCAGTGCCCTTCGTCGCGATCACGCCCTGACCAGCGGCTGTCCCGAGAAGCTTGCGGAGACCGTCAAACCCGTTCGCGTCATACGCGCCGAGCTCGGTGGTCGCGCCGGCACCCGAGGTAACCGTGGCGTTGCCCTGGAACAGGGTCTTCTGAAGCTTGTGGGCGATGGCGTCCACGCCACCGGCAAGCTCAGCCGAAAGGCCGTTGTAAGGCGAGCCGCCGCCCGAAAGGGCGAACTGCTGCTTCAACGTGATACCACGGCGGGTCGCCAGAACGGCGATGTTCGTGGTCTGTCGGCTATAGGTGTTGTTATCGTCCGTGACCGTGCCGGTCTCGGTCTGGAACACCGCGTCGCCGTAGGCGGTCTGCTGGTTGAACGCGTGCACGAGGCCGTTTGCAGGCTCCTTGCGGATGCGCTCCCAGAATGGGAACCGCTTTACGAACAGCGAGTAAAGGATTGGCTCAAGGTCCTGGCGGATAAGAGCCGCACCATTGCTGCTGTCAAGCAACTTGGTGATCTGTGGGTTGGCCGCTGCAAGGCGGTTAAGGACATCAGCCGAAGCCTGCTTCCCCGTCTCACGACCAGCCTGAATGTCAAGAGCCTCGCTGAGCTCAGCCTTGTTCATCTTTGAGAACTTCTTGCGAAGTTCGCGCTGAACAGCATAAGCCTCAGCGACGTCGAGATCGTCAGATCCGCCCGTGCGGCCGACGATTGCGGTGTCGTTCAGGGACTCAAGGCCCTTCTGAACGTCCTGCAGCTTCTCGCGAAGTGCGTCGCTCATTTTAATTACTCCTTAGCGTCAAGAAGACGCGCAATGAACGGATCAAGCCATGGGGCTTTTTCACCGTTCGTGGACTTTTCCGTGTTGATTGCTACCTGCTTACGACCCATTGGGACGTTGATCAGGCGACCAACGAGATCCAGAGCCTTAGCAAGTTCTCCCTCGACCTTGGCCTTCTCCGCAGACAGTTCGGTTACCACGGACTTAACCGCGACAACCTCCTGCTGCGCAGCGATGGCTGCATCGAGCGCCGACTTGGCGATGGCAGCGACTTCCTCCAGAGAAGTAGCGGCAGCATCTTCGGCAACCACATCCGCAGCAGCCTCTTCGGCGACAGCGGCAGGGGCTTCCTCAACGGCTTCAACAGCCGCTTCAGAATCAGAAATTTGGGCCTCCTCAACGACAGCCTCGCCGTCCTTCTGGACGCCAAGACCTTCAAGGACCGCAGCGCGGTCCTCATCGGTGAGGTCGGCAAGAATCCCGTTGATTCCAGCAAGGACCTGATCGCTCACACCACTCTTGTAGCGTGGGCTCTTGTCCCCGTCGGACTCTGGCGCCTTGGGCGCATCAGCGGGCTTAGGTGCAGGCGCTGGCTCAGGAGCCGGCGCTGGTGCAGGGGAAGGAGCTGGAGTTGGCTCAACAGCCTTCTCCACGATCTCCTCAACGTCATCGCCGCACTCGCAGCCACCCTCAGGGCAGTCGCATGGCTCGGCGGAAGCCTGAATCGCCTCAGGAGCGGCTTCCTCTTCCTTCTCCTCCGCAACAGCGGCAGGAGCGGCTACATCAGCAGGCTTATCGCCTTCGGTGCTGACAGTTACGGTCACGCGGGTCTTCTTCTCCGCGTCAACGACCTCATCCGCAGTGGCGGTCTCAACGACCTCCCCGGCGACGAGATCCTTCTCGGTCTCGGACATCTCTGTCTCCTCGTCTTCCTCCGCCTCTGCGGGCGGATTGCTTCGGGTGAGTGCGCTGAACTTTACAGCCACATACACACCAGTTTCTTCCCAGTCTTCGCCGTGTGGGGCGTAGACACAAATGATTGCCACCGGATCTTCCGGTGTCGCGTCCAAACTCTCTTCAAGGTTTGGAAGCGAGACGCTACCACGAGTGACGATTTCGTCAATCTCACCGTAGCCAAGTTGCTCGCCGATCTGCCAATTGACGTAATCGCCAATCGTAAGCTCGTCAGGAGCAGCCTTGTGCGCGTCTTTTTCAACATCCTCCGCAGGCTTGAGTGCTTCAATCTTGCGGAGCGTAGAAAACTTGTGACCAACCAACTTGTCGGTCTCACCCCAGCCATTGCCCTGTGGGCGGTAAATGCGGATCAGGGCCGCTGGGTCTTCTGCAGTTGCATTGATCTTGAAGTCTGAATCAGGAACGCCAAGGACACCTTCGCGCATCACATGCTCAATGCGGCCCTGGGCAGCGCCGCCGCTGGCATCCCATCGGACATAGTCACCCTCGGCAAGATCCTTGGGACCAGCCTTCTCAGAAACCTCAATCTCGCCAGCCTGTTCAGCCTGCTTGAGGCTCTTTAGGGCGTTCTGCAGATAGGAGCGCTGATTGGCAGGGATGCCAACCACAGATGTCTCAAGGAGGCGAACGCTCTCAATGACGTAGGTGTCTTCCCCGCCATTGCCCTTCTTCTTGGAAACCTTATCAACTCGAGCGCCAATGGAAAGACCGAGCTTGACCCCACGCTTGATTGCGCGGTAGGTCTTCATGGCAAGGGGGTTCTCGTCTTCGCCGACAACTCGGACGTCCACGTCAAGGTCATAGACCTCGGCTCCGCTTTCGTCATCAAAGCGCTTGACAATCCGGGCATCGGTGACCGACCCGAAAATGTCGTCTGGAACATTGTAGTTATGGTTGAGGAAGACGGTCATATTCTGCTTTGCCGTCTCTTCCATGGACTTCAGGGCGGAGAGGGTCATCTCATCCCCATGAAGGTCCCGAATTGTTGAGGAAGTCGTGCCCACCACATGAAGGTCGCCGTTCTCGGCGGTATAAGCCTTCAGGGCATTCGTATAAAGTTTAAAGTCCACGGAGCCTCCGTTGCTACTATGACTTTACCAATGATTTACCGAAGGTTTATCTGCGTCAAGAGGTGATGTTTCTACCACCTTTAGACCCATTTACCGACCCTTTTCGGGATAATACACCAGATTGTAACATATTAGGCACGCTTGTGCGATCTGCGGATAAGATTTCTTAACTGAATCTAAGCACAACCTTAATCTGCGTGTTATACTAGCCTCATGCTTCCATGCACCTTGTGCAACGAGATCAACTACTCCGGGGATCAGATCAAGGATCTGGCCCGGGCGCTGATCCGACTCCAGCGCCAAATCCAGCCGGTTATTGAGTCCTACGAAAAGGGGCGTCGCTGCCACCCCCGCTGCGCCTCTTGCGGCATCCTGGCTGGGGCCGAGCACCTTGTGACCGAGCTTGTACCGGAGCCAATGATCCCTAGGGCTAGGGGGCAGAAGCGCTATAACGTCTGCCAGTGGTGCTATGCCGACCTGCACAAGAGCCGACAGAGCGTTCCCCAGCGCAGGAAGATCCAACTTCGGGTAGACGAGATGCTGAAAGGGGAGGACGAAGAGACAGCAGACACAGATATTGACAGCATTATGCGCGCCATTCACAATGAGCTTGCATCCTTTGGGGCATCCCAGATTCATAGCCACGAAGAGATTGACCCCGAAGAGGGGGACGATGCCGACCCCGAGCGTTGAGTCAACGCTTGAGGTACAGTTCACAGATGGGGTCTTTGTGGTCCCAGTCTGGTGGGCTCGATCACTTAACAAGCGCACGACAACCTATGTCAATGGGATTCGCGTAGTGAACTGCTCCCTTGACGAAATGCGTAAATATGTGAATACTGACGCTGTAGAGGCCCACTGGGCAGACGCGATCAGAAAGCAGAGAAGCGGAAGGTAACAATGGCTGAGCAACGCTCACTACTTCAGCGACTTTTCGGCGGCGGGGCTGAGACCACCGTGGAAAAGGCGACCCCATCCCTAGTTCCAGATGCTGGACCATACGCCCGTGGTGCCTATGGTCTAAACACTATTACCAAAATGAGCACGGAGCAATTGCGCCGGTGGTCACGAAACAACCCATGGATTCGCGCCGCAGTCAACCTTCGCCGACAGCAGATTAGCCGAGCAAAGTGGGACATCGTCAGCACGGACGCCGGAGACAGCGCCGATCCACGAACCGTCCAGAAACTTCGCGAACTTTTCCGCCGACCAAACCCAAAGGGCGACTCATGGCGCTCATTTATTGAGCCAGTCATTGAAGACATCCTTGTCCTAGACCAGGGCGCTATTGAAGTTGAGAAGAAGGTTGGATCGCGCGTTGGCGCAGACCCAATCGCATATCTCTGGAGCAAGGACGCTGCGCGAATTGCTTTTGATACGACATGGGACGGACGCGATGAAAGCAAGCCGCGATACTACGAGCTTGATGGCGCCGGAAAGCAGGTAGCCGTCTACAAGAACGACGAGTTGATTGTCGTTATCGCAAACCCAGTTACTTATAGCCCAATTGGTCTTTCGCCGCTTGAAGTACTTGCCGAGACCATCGCCGCCGACCTTGATGCTGCGGCTTACAACGCTAAGGCAGTTTCACAGGCTGCGCCTCCGGGCGTTCTTCACCTTGGCGAGGGCGTGCGCCCAGACCAAGTTGACTCCTTCAAGGCTTACTGGGAAGCAGAGGTGGCCGGCAAGAGCCAGATTGCGATTACTGGTGGCGGCAAGGGCATGCAGTGGCTTCCGCTCGCGGCCTCCAACCGAGACATGCAGTTTATGGAGTGGCAGGTCTATCTTGCCCGAAAGATCTGTGCCGTGTTTGCCGTGCAGCCACAAGACATCGGTATTGGATTTGATATTAACAAGAGCACTGCCGAAACCAATGCCGCTTTCACTTACGACAACGGCATTGTGCCGCTGGCCGAGTTGATTGCCGAGTATCTGACGCGAGAGGTGGTTGCTCGTTACGATGCCGACCTTCGCTTTGTCTTTACCGAGATTGGTCGCACCGCGCAGCAGACCATTGCTGAATACAACAAGATGGCGCTCGGAGGTCTGCCATGGCTCCGCATCAATGACGCGCTCCGAGAGCGTGGCCAAGACGGCATCGGCGAGATTGGCGACCAGATCCTCTTCCAGACCCCAAAGGGCTATGTTCCGTCGGATCGCTATGGTGAATACCTTGACAAGGTTGTGTTCGGGACCGCTGCTGTCAACGAGCCGCCAACACCAGATGGGTCTGAGCCAGGGGGAATCCCCAATGGCGAAGACATGGAGCCAGATCCGGGCTCAAACAACACGCCCAATCAGAATCCGTCCGAGCCGGATGCGCAGTTGAAGTTGACCATTGAGATTGACGAGACAAAGGCTGCTGGCGACTCCATCATCGTTTCCGACATTGATGGCACCCTGACCACATCTGATGGCAGCGACAAGGTTAACGAGACTGTTGCGGACTACCTGCGCCAGAAGTCTGAGACGCACCGCATCTTCATCATTAGCGCTCGATCAGTGAAGCGCCTAGAGGAGACGCGCGCATGGCTTGAGGAAAACGATATTCCTCACGATGCCGTGCACCTCAGCGACTTCCCTGCCGGAGCTGGGCTGCAGTTCAAGAAATACAAGATGTCCAAGATTCTCAAGGAAAGCGGTCGCGTTGTTGAGGCAATTGAAAACGATGCCGATGTCCGAGATGCCTATCGTGCTCTTGGCGTTTCAAAGGTTCATGGACCAGCAGAAGTTGCTGATAAGCATGCCGCAGCAGACTATTCTGGGATTAGCCTAAATGTTCCAGCGGCTGTCAAGGCAGAGGCAAAGCGTGGTCTTGACTGGCGTCAAGAGTTTGGTCGTGGCGGCATCGGACCAGGTCAAACGACGGCTCGTATGCTTATTAGCAATACAATGACAATCCCGCGTGTTCGCAAGATGCGAGCCTTCTTGGCTCGCCACGAAGTTGACAAGCAGGGTGAGGGCTTCAAGCCAGGTCAGCCAGGCTTCCCGTCTGCTGGTACAATTGCGTGGGCGCTCTGGGGCGGAGACCCTGGGGTTGCATGGTCAAACAAGGTGATGCGCCAAGTTGAGGCTCGCGAGCGGAAGCGCTAACCTGTGGGCGCGGAGAAGACATACCACCCACAACCGTGCTATTGTCTTCCTTGCCGAGTCATGGCAGCAGAGAAAGTGATAGAGAAGAAGGGAGGCTCTGATGAGTCACAACTACGAGGAAGCGTACCGACAGGGACACGAGTACAACGAGCTCGTCGCAGCGTATCTAAAAAGAAACGGGATTGATTGCGAAGTCCCAGAACTAGAGATCGCTGAGCGCCCAGAAGACTGGTCAAAGTTTACCAACAACGAGAAGGACATCATCCTTGGGACCGGAGAGGTTCTTGAGGTCAAGTCTATCAATCAGAACTTTACCGGCGATCCGTCGTCGTGGCCGATGCCGCGCGCAATCGTTGATACCTATAGTGGATACCATGGTAAGAAGACTCGCCCATTGGCATATGTCTTCGTTAGCCAGCAAACAAAACAAATGCTGGCAATCTCTACTGAGAAGCCAAGCAAGAATTGGGTTGTTGAGCGAAAATACGATAAGTACCGCAATAAAGAAGATGACTTCTACTTTGCGCCAAAAGGCGAATTGCGACCGATTGATAAACTGGTCAACTACCTGAAAGGTCGCAATGAAGCGCTCAAGGATTAAGCGGACTATCCGTCATAAAGATCCAGTAACCCTTGGCACAGCCCATGAGGTGTTGCGCCGGGATGGCGGGTGCGTCGGTCCTAGGATTGGCATGTACGGGAGCTGCGGAACCCAGTTTGGTCCATCTGATAGGTTTAACATTGAGTTGGACCATGTTAATACCTCTGGGCTCGGCAAGCGTGGGCCATCCATCCCAGAGAATCTTGTCTCCCTTTGTGGTTTGCACCACCGGATCAAGACCGAGCAATCGCGGGTCTGGCGAGAGAAGCTCAACGACTACCTAAGGAAAATCTACGAAAAGTAGACCCTAGACATCCCTGCCCTTGACATGTCAATGGGAGGGCTATAGACTGGGGGCATGAAGAACGGAGGGGCAACGGCATGGCAAATTGCGTGAACTGTGGAAAGCCAGTTACGTCGCCTGACGCTGCTCGGTGCTGGTGGTGCAATCATGCCCACCGATCCTCCTCCGCTCTCGTTTCGCTTGAGGTCCGAGCGAAAGAGATTAGGGATCTGAAGGATGCTGGAATGACGATGGTGGACATTGCAAGGAAACTTGGGGTGAGCCGGCAGCGTGTGTACCAGATTCTCGGAAAGGTGAAAAAGTGACGGAAACTCGAGAGATTGAGTTGGAGCTTCGTGGTCGTTCTTGCTTTGTTGCGGCGCTTGAGTCGCACGAAACAGCATCGGCTCTCGGCAGCAATCAGTCAGCAGAGAAGGAAGCCATTCTTCTTTCAGTCGTGGATGATGCGCATGCACTCCTAGAAGGTTCGCTTAGCGATAGCGGCGAAAGCCTAAGCGCTGAAGACCGACTCTGGATTGATCGTGGCATTAGCTTCGCCTGCGAGGAATGGATTCGCTCTCCGGAAGACATTAACACGGTAGGTGTCTAAACTTAGTGGGGAAAAGGGGAGGGAATGGCGCCTTATGCAGCGCGCAACATGCGCACACATCTGGCAGATCATTGACGACTCTTGCATTCCTCACGATGTGGTGGCAAAATACCTGCAGTGCCATCCGCAGTACCTACGGGACCTGCGGTTTGGGCATGTGAAAATGAGCCAGCCGATGAGGGCTAAGATCAGCGACTTTCTCGGAGTTCCTGAGGAAGAGTTGTTTAGGGAGTATCTGCTCAGAGCAGCAGATCTCAAGAAAGGAAGGTAGGAAGAAATGGCATATGGCAACAGCGCAGCGCCTGAGAAGCGCAAGGCATTTGCGGCAGACTATGTTGAGGTAGCAGACCGCATTAAGGCGTGGTATGACGCCTATCCAAACGCTCGCATTGAGACCGAGCTCGTGCAACTCACCGACAAGATCGTCGTGATGAAGGCACAGGTCTTCCGTGGCGAGACGCAGGACGAGAAGCCGGCTGGAATCGGACACGCCTCGATGGCAATCCCAGGCAGTACACCATACACGCGCGGTTCGGAGTTGGAGAACACCGAGACGAGCGCTGCTGGTCGCGCGCTAGTTATGGCCGGTCTCCCGTCCAAGAAGGTTGCTTCTGGCGATGAGATTCGCGCCAAGAGCGGGGCAGCTCCAAAGGCTGATCCAATCGTTGCTGCGGCAAAGAGCATCTTCGCCGATGAGCCAGGCGATGAGAGCCCGATTGTCCTCAACTGGCTTGATGCAATCCAAACTGCTGCGGATGCAACAGAGTTGCAGAGGGTTGGTCAGGATATCGCTGGTCTTGACTTGAATGAAAATCAGCGTGGCGTTCTGCAGAACGCTTGGAAGAACAAGCGCGCGAAGTTCGCCTGATGGAACTCGTCAGGTACGACGAGCGGCATCCAGAGTACGTCAGCGTCAGCGAGTTGCGGGAGTTCCTCTCCTGCCCGCTGCGCTGGTGGTACAAGTACCGCTTGGGTCTTTGGACAGATAAGACGACACCATTCTTCGCCCTTGGAACTTCGGTGCATTCCGGTCTGCAGAACTGGTATGAGCCAATCAATGGCGGCAAGAAGACTGGCGACCTTGGTAAGGCATATGACGCCTACAAGTTGACTTACGCGCAAGAGTCGCAGAAGGTTGACTGGATGGCGGAGAAGGATGCAGACCCGATTGGTCAGCAGGCGATGGGCCAAGAGATGCTTCGTGCTGCACTCACCGAAGGAGACAACTGGGTTGCCCATGCGGTTGAGCGGACGATGTATGCCGAGATCAAGCACAGCCGTCTTGGCAAGTTGCCGGTCAAGCTCAAGGCTCAAGTGGATATGATCACCACAAACAAAGATGTCGTCGAGCATAAGACGGCTTCTCGCAAGTGGGAGGAGGGTCGTGAGCACGGGGACATTCAGGCGACAGCCTATGTACTTGCCGTTCGCGAAAACTTTGATCATGACCCAGAGGTGACCTTCAACATCATCAGCAAGAGCACCAAGGCTCCGAATGTTGACCGCAGGGTCACGCGTCGTGGTCAGGATGCGCTGGATAAGTTGTACATCTCGGTCCGAGCGTTCCTTGACGCGCAGGAGAAAGGGGTCTACCCTAATCCTTCGTCGTGGGCGCACGCCACATGTGAGTACAGGGAGATTTGCGATAAATGGGAAAGTCACCCACAACTACTTCCAGAGCGGAAGATTCTCAAAACGCTAGTTCCGGGTCTGCGCGACCTGAAAACAGCCAAGGAATAGCTGGTAGGACGCTGCCCGAGTGGCACGAGTGGATCGTCCAGAAGAACCCGCAGGGTCGGATGGGCGATTTTATGTCGGAGGTCATGGGAAAACCGCTTGATAAGCGTCAGCGCTCGCATCTTGCGGCCATCTATAAGGATTATCCGGGCGGAGTACCAGCATTGATGGGGGCGATCTGCTTTGTGGCGATTAAAGAGCCAAAAGGCGATCCGATTGTGTATCTAAAGCAGCTTTCTGAGAAGAAAAGGTATGGACAGCGCGGTCAAGAGCCGCGAGATAAGGAGTTTAGTCGTGATGAGTACATTGAGTCCTGATACATCGGCTCGCGAAGACAAGATTTTGACAAAAGCAGGCGTTCCGCCGCGCTATTTGCCTCATACTTTCGCAAATTTCACTCACCACGAGAAAAATAAGACTGCATTTGAGATCGCTTCGGAGTGGGCAGCGCTCAAAGACCCAAAAGATCGTGGATTTATCCTCCTTGGTCAGCCCGGCGTGGGCAAAACTCACCTTGCGGTCGCTGCACTGCGTGAAGTTGCGCGACTTTGGAGCCTTGAGAGGGAGGAGGAGGCAGGTGAAGACGTCTATCGCGACCCAAAGACGATGATTGAGCAGAATATGCTCTTCATCAATGTCCCAATCTTCATGGATCAACTGCGGCAGGGCATCAAATTCACAGAAAGCAAGGCAAATGATGTGTGGGACTTTGCTATTAATCGAGCGTCGGTGGTCGTTTTGGACGATTTCGGCAAGGAGAAGATCACTGATTGGGTCACCGAGCGACTCTATGTCCTCATTGAGAGCCGATATCAGAACTTGAAGTCCACAATCGTCACATCCAACCGTACCCTAGACGAGCTTGATGGGTTAGGATATGGTGCAGCGGTGAGCCGGCTGCAGGAAACTGGACGCGGAGTCATGATTGATATGAGGGACTTTCGCCCAGAGTTAGGTAGGAAGGGCCGATGAATAGGGTATTAACACATGCATCATTCTTTAGCGGTGTAGGGGGGGTAGATCTTGGGTTTGAACGAGCCGGAATCCGAACAGTCAGCGTCAGCGAGATTGACCCATTCGCCCGATCAGTCCTTGCCAGCCGATTCCCAGATGTCCCCCAGCTTGGAGACATCGTGGCGCTTGCAGATCGTGAGCTTTCCAAGTCTGTACAGCAATCAGCCGACGAAGTTCAACGATGTAGCCGACCCGTTGACGGTATCGGCTGGACCCCCAGCAGTGATGATTGGAAGGCAGCAGATATTTGGAGCGCAGGATTCCCCTGCCAAGACCTCTCAGTCGCTGGAAAGCGGAAAGGATTTACCGATGGAAAACGATCAGTCCTCGCCTTCACCTTCCTTGACCTTGTGGAACGATTCCGCCCTCGGTGGCTCGTGTTGGAAAACGTCCCAGGTCTCTTCACTTCCAACGACGGAAGGGACCTCCTCGCCCTCCTCCGTGAAGTGGACCAACTCGGGTATGGTATTTCGTGGAGAACTCTTGACGCGCGCTTCTTCGGAGTCCCCCAAAGGCGCCGTCGAGTATTCCTTGTCGCGAGTCTTGGAAGCGACCGCGCCGGAGAGGTTCTTCTTGAGTGCGAAGGCGGCTGTGGGCATTCTCAGGCGAGCGAATCGTCGTGGCAGGCAACTGCCGGAGGCTCTGAACAGCGCCCTCTCGTCGCTGGCGCTCTCCTCGCCAGATACCATAAAGGAGCTACCAGTACCGTTGAAAACGGACAACTCGTCGTCACCACAGCCCTCACCAGAGGGGGACTCGGTGGAGGCTTCGGACCAGACGACAACGACGCCCAGGGAAACAAACTTGTCGTCGGTTCGGAGGCTTACGCCAGTGGAGTGCGAGCGCCTGATGGGTTGGCCGGACGGGTGGACGATTCCAACTTCCGATCAATGGGCGCCGCGATCCCGAGCCAAGAAGACGTCCAAGTAGATCACTACACCTACAGCGTCCGAGAGGACGCAAAGGCGGAGAACTTCTCGGCGACACCGATTGATACGGCTCGCGCACTCAATGCAGTCTGGCCAAGCGTGCAAAGCCACCATGCGCAGACATTCATTGCGTCCGTGTACCGTAAGAGCAAGCGCGCACAAAGTAACCAAGATGATGAGACATGGGTAGATGATGGCGTCGCCAATACACTCAATGTCTTTGATTCTGGAGATACGCGAACAACGCATGCAGTCGTTGGTTCCCACTATGATGGATATAACCAGAAGTTTGAGCAAGATGGACCACACCGAACGCTTCGTATCGGGCGCGATTCATCAGACTTTGTTGTCCCCCCAGCAGGAGTGCCGGCAGAGAGCCCGCTCTTGCCGCTGGGCATGGATTCAAATCGGTACAAGGTCTGCGGAAACGGCGTTGTTGCAAATGTGGCAGAATGGATTGGACACCGACTAGTACATGTTGATAAGAAGTGGACGGAGATGCGATGAAAAGGACTGCTGAATCGGTTACCGAAGGACACCCAGACAAGATCTGCGACCAGATCTCTGACGCGATTCTTGACGAGTATCTAGCACAAGACCCACTCTCTCGAGTCGCGGTTGAGTGCGCGATTAATGGCGACAGCCTATGGATCTTTGGCGAGGTGACGAGCGAGGGCACAGTTGACCATCGCCGCATTGCGCGCAATGTCCTCCATGACATCGGCTATGACTCTGCATCCTGGCTCAACCCAGAACTCCTTCGTATTGATGTGAGCGTTGGTAAGCAGTCACCAGACATCGCCCGTGGCGTGGTTGGCGGCGAGGAGATCGGAGCCGGTGACCAAGGGATCGTTTACGGCTACGCAGCACTAGAAACCAGCGACTACATGCCCCTGCCGATCCATGCCGCGCACAAGCTGGCTAGGAGCCTCGCTAGGGCACGAAAAAGCGGTGAAGCGCCCTTCCTGCGCCCTGACGGCAAAACGCAGGTCTCCGTGGCGGAAAACGGGCTTGTAGAGGCTGTCGTGGTGTCCACACAGCACCATGAGAATGTAGAGCCTGACCTTCTGAAGGACTTCATCCGTAGCCTTGTCCAGCGCGACCTTGGCGAGATCCTCTTGCCTGGGGCGACGATTCACATTAATCCGACTGGTCGGTTTGTCATTGGCGGACCAGCTTCAGACTCTGGGTTGACTGGCCGCAAGATTATCGTGGATACATACGGCGGCGATGCGCATCATGGTGGCGGTGCATTTAGCGGAAAGGATGCCACGAAGGTTGACCGCTCTGCCGCATATGCAGCACGGCACGCAGCCAAGTCGCTGGTCGCCAACAACTACGCCAGCAAGGCTGAAGTTGCAATTGCTTATGTCATCGGTCAGGCGGAGCCAGTGCAAATCTCTGTCCGTACCTTCGGCACAGGCAACGACCGCATGGCAGAAAACTTTGTCAAAGGCGGTTGGGATTTCCGACCAGCAGCGATTATTGAGCGATACAAACTGCGTCGTCCGATCTTCCGAGAAACATCCGTGTACGGACACTTCGGCGGAAATAGCCGCGAGTGGGAGAAGGTGCTCTGATGTCGCTTGATGAGACGCTTGATCACGCGCTGATCCCAGCAGTGAAAAGCGCCTACATTTACGGGTTGCCAGTCCCACAGGGATCTGCACGCGCGTTCAATCGCGGCGGCAAGATCGTGGTGACGAGTGACAACCAAAACCTGAAGAAGTGGCGCGAGTTCTGCGCATTTGTGCTTCGGAAGGATATTTCTGCTGGCGTGACCATTGATGGTCCCGTTTGTGTTGATCTGGCGTTCTATTTTGAGCGCCCGAAGTCCCATCTCAACGGCTCTGGAAGCCTGCGGAAGGGATACAGTCAACACCATATCGTGAAGCCGGATCTGGACAAGTTGGTGCGAGCCATCCTTGATGCCGGAACCGACGGATCGGTATGGCATGATGATGCGCAGGTCGTCCGCTTGACGGCCAGTAAGAATTATGTGCAGGCATCTGGGGCGGAGGCGCTTCCTGGCGTGCGCGTAAAGGTATGGAAGGAAGGACCTAATGATTAAGGTTCAGTTGATCGGTCGCGTAGGCTCAAAGCCTGAGCTGCGCACCACCAAGGCGGGACGACCCGTTGCGAACTTCAACATCGCTGTGTCGGCGGGGAAGGATGCCAATGGCGAGTACGTCTCCAAGTGGTATCCCGTCACCTGCTGGGATGGTCGTGCCGAGCTCGCAGTCAAGATCGTGGAGAAGGGCGACCTACTCTTGATCGAGGGCAGCCCGGAGATCAGCACTTGGGTTGATAAGAAGGAAGAGGAGCATGTTGAACTGATGGTTCACTGCAAGTTCCTGCAGATCCTTGCCCGCAGCAAGCGCAAGGATGGCGACGAAGCGACCCCGGTTGCAGCAGTCAATGTTCAGGATACAACGCAGATCTTTGACGATCTTCCGTTCTAATCGTTAAGGCGTGAACGATGCTCCCAGCACACAACACCAAGATTGCGTGGTATCTGATCTCTCAGAGCCAACTACTTGGAATCGTGAAGGCTGGGGGCATCTTCCGTCTTTTTTGTTTTGATGACTTACGTCTTGACCTTGAGGCAATGGACATTCACGGTAATGAGTGGGCGATGGACTTTGAGGAATTTGCCGATGAAGCGCGAATCTTCAATCATGAGGATTATCCGGAGTTCCTAGAGTTTTATCCACAATCTGCAAATCAGATGATGCTAGAGATGGTATGGAGGGGGAGTACGAAACTCGCCACACCACTGCTTGGCGAGTTGGTTCGTACCTTCAAGCCGGTGCAGTACGGGAGGATCAGGAAAGACTAGCGTCCGTTTGGTATACTACCCGTCCCCAAACCAACAGTAGCGGAGGCCGATATGGCGATCAAGGCGACAGACGATACATTCCAGAAGCAGGTACTTGAATCCACCAAGCCAGTCATCGTGGATCTTTGGGCGCCGTGGTGCCAGCCCTGCAAGCAGATTGAGAAAGACCTTGCCGAGATTGAGGCGCAGTACGGAAATCGCGTCACGGTGGTCAAGATCAATGTGGATGAGAATCCGGGCGTCGTGCGCCATCTGGATATTAAATCCGTCCCTACGCTCTTGTTCTATGCTGGGTTAAACGCCGCGCCAATCTCCATCATCGGGGCTACCACATCCAGACAGATTATCTCTCGCTTCCGTCTGTCCGAGCTACCCGCGTGATGGTTCCCCCCACCGTCCGAAATTTTTTATTTTTCCGGGCACCGTCTCCCCTCCCTCCCTGCTGCCGCAGTACGGGGTGGAGCCGATGACTCAACCACACATCGAGTCAACGCTAATTGAATATGTAGAGGTCAGTACGCTCACGCTTCACCCGCGCAATGCGCGTGACGGCGACATTGGAGCCATCATCACCAGCATCCAGCAAAACGGCTGGTTTGGGACCTTGGTGGCACAGAAGTCCACACGCTACATCCTTGCGGGGAACCACCGCTTCCAGGCAGCTCGCCAGTTGGGAATGACCCATGTCCCTGTGTTCTGGGTGGACTGTGATGACGAGCGAGCCCTTGCGATCCTGATCGCGGACAACCGAACGAGCGATATCGGGCGTTGGGACGAGCAGGGGCTCATTGACATCCTCTCTGACCTGCAGCAGAGCGATATGCTCCTTGGGACGGGCTACGACGATGAGGACCTTGCAAAACTCCTTGGAGACGCAGGCTCAGAGGTGGTGGAGAAGGATGAGCGCTTGATTGAGTGCCCCAAATGCGGGGAGCGCTTTAGTGCGAACGAGAAGCGTCGTCCCCAAAAATCGTCCCCAGATCCGGAGCTTTAAAGCCGAGCGGAACCCCATCCCACAGGATACGGAACTCCCCGCCCTTGCCGGCTTCGTAATCCTTCTGGAGCCACTCGCCGATGATGGACATCGTGTCCTCTTCGGTCAAGGCGACGTCTGACGCCCCGTCGTGCTCAATGCGCCATAGGGGGATCTTGCCTGTTACGCGTGTAACGCGGTAAGTATTCACCCCCATATTGTACCCTTGGGCAGCCACACTGGCACTTGCCAAGCGGTCTACAATCCCCTAGAATCACCAAGATAGCCAACCCACAAAGGAGCCCCAATGGCACGCCCGAAATGGACCAAGTCGTTCTTTTTCCAGCTTGACTATGGTGCCGGCATGCCCATCAAGGCGCTCAACATGTGGCAGAAGAATCTGGACTTCCTTCAAGCCCTGCTGATCAAGTACAACCTTGACCTTGTGCAGGTCTATATCCACTGGCACAAGGACCCCGATGAGATCCACTACTGCGGCGTCACATGGATGGACGAGAAGCGCATGGCGTTCTGCTCCGGCAATGACAAGGAGACGATGCTCCATGAGGTCGCGCACCTGCTGATGATGTATCCAGAACACGATGAGAAGTGGGCCGATCAGTTGCTCACCCTGCATCAGGAGAACCTCAAGGGCTCCGACCTCCGCAAGGCGGATTCCGAGCTGTGCAAGGATTACTCCGCCGCAGCGAAAGCCTACAAGAAGCGCTATAAGAAAGACCCGCCGAAATTCGTTCGGCGCAAGCGCAGCAGTTATGTGGAAGTAACGCCAAAAACGGCATAAGCACGATAGGGGGAGGAATCATGAAGCAGACGAAACTCAAGGAAAACGCTTTTACGTTCTACCAGCGCAGCGCCGCCCGGACGGCGCGTGATCATCACGACTTCAACGATCCGCGACACACGCGTATCGCCGTTGCCTCTATGGGGCTGGCGGGGGAATCAGGCGAGTTGATTGACGCTCTTAAGAAGTGGGTTGCCCACGGGCATGAGTTGAACCTCACCCATGTGGAGAAAGAGCTTGGGGATATCCTCTGGTATGTCGCCGAGATCGCCACGGTGCTAGACCTCAAACTTTCCGAGATTGCCGAGAAGAACTATGACAAGTTGTCTGCTCGATACCCAGAGGGATTTTCAGAGGAGAGGAGTAGAAATCGTGGAGCTTCTTAAGAATCGCGCGCGTATCTGCGTTCTCAATGGGGTTGACCGTCATTTGGTTGTCTACGATCCGAACAAGGGCGTCTGGGCGATCCTGCGCATTGTGCAGACGAAAAACGAGCAACTCTACGATGCCCACATCAACGACGACGGGAGTATCTGGCACAGCACCAACGATGTGTTGGAGATCATGGAGCAGGAGTCTGGTGTGAAAACCATGACTGCCGACAACCGCGTGGAAATGAATAAGATCCTCCACGAGATTCGCACTGGCGATAGCGAGATAGATCTGCACGACATCAATCCGGAGTTGAACTGATGGACTCCTACTACGACGAGCCGTCCCGCGTCTGCATCCGCTGCAAGGAAGATTGGCCGGATGACGAAGAGTTCTATCGCCCAGGGCATAAGAAGTGCATTGCGTGCGAGTATGAAACAAGGCATTCGGCTCCATCACGCCAGCCAGCCACAAGGAAAGCCAACGAAACAAAGAGGCGCTGATGCCGTGGTCTAGCGGACGGGGTATCGCCGAACTCACTGCGTGGATCAACGAGATGGGGATTACGACCGTGCTGGATGTTGGCGCTGGAGCAGGTTATTACGGATCTGCGATTCGGAAGGCGTGCCCATCGGTCACCGTCCTTGATGCCGTAGAGGTCTTCCCGTACTACCGGGAACGCTTCGCGTTGGATGAGATGTACGACACCGTGACGGTCGCCGATGTTCGGCACATCAACGAATTCCCCTACGACTTGGTAATCCTTGGCGATGTCGTCGAGCATATGCCGCGAGCAGACGCCGTCCGGTTGTGGTCCGACATCTCCTCCTCTGCGCGATACGCGTACATCTGTATGCCGATTGGCTGGTGTGAGCAGACTGGAAAAGATGTTCCTGATGACGATACCGATACCTGCATCACGAATCCGTATGAAGCGCATGTGGAGCCAGAGGCAAGCACCGAGGAGATTCTGCGCCTCTTCCCAGGGATCTTCCGCCACGAGCTGCACGATCTCGTCAACGTGAACCACGATCCGACCTTCCAGATCGGATGCTTCTACGCCGCGTTTACTGCCTCCTCTTGACACTTATCTAGGGGCACGCGCGAAAAAAAATTCAGCGCCCGGGGGAGAGAACCGGTCTGGCCTTGACAGTCAGATGGGGGGTTGGTGAAAAATCGGCATGGGTGTCCCGCAAAGCCGGGGCGGGGGGTGGCCGGTGGGGCGCGGGGGGTTGAGCGCAACAAAAAGGGGCGACGCTTTCGCGCCGCCCCTCTTCGCCGCTTTCGCGGCGCGTTGCTTACGCTTCGCGCTGGTAAAGCGTTTCGCCGCCCGTTGCGATGCTTACGATGCGCGCCGTTGAGAAAGCGCGATGCCCATGTCGCGGCGCCATGCCGTAGCATGCGCTACCCTCTCGCGACGACGACGGGCATGCGGTAGGCATGCCGTACTCTTCGGGCGCCGAAAGCAAAAGCGCGACGCTTTCGTTTCCGCTCTTCGCGACGACGACGCCGCGCTTCGCATCGTAGCGCCCCGATGTCGTAACGATGGCGCCGCCATCGGCGGCGACGCCAAGCGTCTTGACGCGTGCGATGCCGCGCCCATCGGCGACGGCGCGCTTCGCGGCGCTCTCAATGCGCTTCGCGATTACGGCATCGGATACGGGCGCCGTTTCCGATACGACGACGACGATGCGCCCCTTTGCCGCTTCCATCGCGGCGACGATGCGCTTTGTTGCTTCCGTCATGTTGCTTTCCCCTTTCACTCTCGCGGTACCCGTTGCGCTCTTGCGCCCCTTCGCCGCTAGGCATAGTGTAAAGCATGCCGCCAGAAAGCGCAATAGGGGCGACGCGCCAGACGCAACGGATTGTTACAATGGCCGATTGTTACAAAGCTGCGGATTGTTACAATGGCACGAATCGTGCCACGAGCTGGCGATTGTTACAACGTAACAATCCAGGGCGGCCAATGTAACAAAAAAGGGGGGCGGCTCTCGCCGCCCCCCTCTTCGCTAGGCTCTTACCATGCGAGGCGCTTCTTCGCCGCCTCAATCCTAGCGATGAGTCCTTCACGCTCTCGCGCTTCCTCTTGGCGCGCTTTCTCCTCTCGCTGGTACTGCTCCGCTTCCCGCTCTGCCCGCTCCGCCTCTTGGCGTAGGTCTGCCGTCGTCATGGTGTCGTACCAGCCGTTCATGCTTGCCATTGTTACACTCCTTCACTCTTGGCGGCGGATTGTCCGCCGCTCTTCCTTGATTGTGCCAGAAAGCGCGAGAATCCGCAACCCCACGAATCGGCCATTGTAACAATCGAGATTGTTACGTTCCAGCTCGCGCTCTGGATTGTTACGGCCATAACCATAACCTATAACCCTAACCCTAACCTATAACTATAACCCTAACCGATAACCCTAACCCCTAACCGCTAGGGCGGGGGCGGCGTTGCCGCCGCCCCCTAACCCCTACCGCTTCAATAGGGCGGCGATGTCGTCCGCCATTGTCGCGCCCCATAGGGGGGCGGGGGCGAAGAATGCCAGAATCGCCTCGTCTGGGAAGCGTACCGCGTGGATTGCCGCCTCTTCGCGGCGGTCATACTCGCGCTCCGCCGCCTCTTCCCAACCCGTCCCCATGTCGTCCAACTCGTTGTAGTCCATTGTCCTACCCCTTTCACTCTGGGGGCGGATTGTCCGCCCCTCTGGTACTATTAGAACACGCCAGAGCGCCAGAGTCAATACCCCCCGCCGATTGTTACAAAAGCTGCTGCCGGATTGTTACGGCCACACCCGCGCTATCCGCTAGGGCGTAACCCATAACCTATAACCCCTAACCGCTAGGGGGCGGGGTATAACCCCCGCCCCCGCTCACGCTACGGGAGACTCTGGTAGCAGTCTCGGCATGTCGCCCAGAGCGCCCCCGTCTCTGGATTCTTGATGGCGGTGTAAGAGCGGCGCTCACACTCTTCGCCATCATCATAGAGCGCGCTCTCTTCGTGGCAGAGCGCCTCACAATGAAGCGCGCCGTCTCTGGCGTCCTGCCAGAATTGCTTCTCCTGCTCTCGTGTCATCGTTGCTCTCCCTTCACTCATGAGGGGTGTCTCCCCCTCTGCCTATACAATGCCAGACAATCGCTCTGGTGTCAATAGAGCGCCACCGGATTGTTACGTCGAGCGCGCAGCTTTTGTTACGGCCTAGCGGCGGCGTAGGGGTTAGGGCGTAACCCCTAACCCCTAACCGATAACCCCTAAGCGTCTAGCGTTGCCCCGCAAGCGAAGCACGGCGGGGTGTCATCATTGACATCGGGGCTATAGATGGCGCCCATGTCATAGGAATCGTTGTTGCGGTCAGCGCACGGCACGCAGAGAACGATTCCTGCGCGGTCATCCACATAGCCAACCAGAACGATTCCAGAACCCGTTTTCGTCATTCCCATCGTCTCTCTCCTATCACTCTCGCCCACACTAGGGCTATTGAGAGGGGCGGGATTTGGAACACCGACAACGGCTACCGCATGCGGTAGGTGGCGTGTGGCCTCCCTCAACCCCTCTGCAAGCAGTATTGCACACACCAGCGCTGGTGTCAAGCGCCGAGCTGCGAGCGTTGCGCCTGGTGCAACAACGCCGGCGCCCGGTCGAGTAGTGGCCGGCCCCATAATCCCGGGAGCTATAACCAGGGGCCTAACCGGGCGAGCTATAACCGGGGCCCGCAGTCGAGGCCTGGTGGAGCTGCTCGATGCGC
>Ga0129333_10000941_pt1 | contig 25739 bp, 33 predicted proteins | sample CPB6_08_DNA_FD_94474 | JGI IMG/M metagenome (GOLD analysis project Ga0129333, IMG submission 94474) | Freshwater to marine salinity gradient microbial communities from Chesapeake Bay, USA - CPBay_Sum_0.6_0.8_DNA | ecosystem: Environmental > Aquatic > Marine > Coastal | place: USA: Chesapeake...
AGTCAGCTATAGGGTTTCTGTTGATTATCTCCGCAAGTTTCAGTATAATCACCCGATCCGCTGGTTCCTGCCTGTTTGTAGCAGGCTAGCCTTAACCCCTTGCTGACTTAGGTCGCGGACTCAGCTAATTGTACGGTAGTTTATAACAGACCTCTACAGCCTCACAGAGATTCCCAAGCAGCAAGCCCCTATCTCAGTGTTGGCTGTATATGCAATCAGCCTACGGTTTTTAACTATGGTGCCCGGAGCCGGACTCGAACCGGCACACCGTTTTATGGCGGGAGATTTTAAGTCTCCTGTGTCTACCTATTTCACCATCCGGGCTAAAAATTTACTCTGTGATTCCCTGAAAATTTACTCGTCTATTCATGGTGCCTCCGAAGGGACTCGAACCCCTAACCAACGGATTATGAGTCCGCTGCTCTAACCAATTGAGCTACAGAGGCAATACAGTTATTATACACAGATCTCTCTACACTGTCAACCCCTAGCAGCGGGGTCTTTTTGTATATACTAAAGACCTAGCAGCGGGGTCATTATGGGCGTAACAGCCTGTCCACTATACGCCTTAGTTCCGGATCTGAGTTGTAGCGTTCTGCCAGTAAGCACAGTAACCATCCCAGTATATATGCTAGTCTAAGTTCTCTAGAACTATTACGATATCTACTTTGGCTTACACGTACTTCTGCGGCTCTACGTATAAGGTCTACTGTTTGATGCTTGTTAGTCATACATATATTTACTGTATATACAGATCCCTAGCAGCGGGGTCACTGTGTATATAATAAAATGCTAGCAGCGGGGTCTGGTACTAGCTTATATACTGTATATACACAGTGTAAACAGAGTCCAAAACTGTGAAAAAAACAGTTCAAACTCTGGTAAATCAGTGGCAAAAAATGGCGTTTTGAACCTAAAATACAGTGATTTTATAGCAAAAAATCTTGATCGGACCGTGGGGCAGAGAGGCTATCCCAAAATACTCTTAAGTACTTTTCAACTCTTTTCAATACTCTTAAGTACTTTTCAACTCTTTTCAATACTCTTAGATACTCTTAGATGCTTTTCAATACTCTTAGATACTTTTCACTGTCTTTATATACTCTTTGATACTTTAGACAGTTCGTATATACTAGTAAATATGTGATTATGGCTATCCAACTATTAGTCACTAGCACTGAGTCTTTGGACTCGTTTGCTCAGCTCTGTCTCAGTCAAGGCATACGCTGTTATATCAGTCGTGTTTGGGCAGACAACACAGAACCTTGGGCCTATCAATTAGTTGTAGAGCGCACAGCTCTTTCACTGTTATTAGTAATCAAGTACAGTGATCAATTCACAGTTAGGGATTTTGAGATCTAGTTGGGATCTTTGGGTAATCTGTAGTTTTGGGGAGGTTCAACATGATACACGCAGGCATGTTGATAGTGATGTAGTTCTATAATTCTGGGGCTACCCTGTCCAATCCAAACTTCTGCGTCGTGTCTGGGCGAGTAAGCGGGCAACTGTTGTTCAAAGTTCACTGTATGCGGCGGTTTAAGTGGCTGTATAGTTTTAAGATATTCACTGTGCGCCCACCACTGTGTGCCCGAAAAATGCCCTTTCTGTTCGCCCCAGGGATGCCAATTTACTCCGGCGCAGTCGTGTCCTGCTCTAATAGCTGAGTAATTCAACTCCCATTGATCTATCAGCCAATAGTCATAGTATTCATTCCACTGTTGGGCCACTGGCCAACTCGCGTCCCATCTATGTGTAAGACCTTTGGTACTCAGTCTCAGCACTGCATGTGGACAAGGGTCCAGACGAATCTGCTCTCTGAGATCTATGATTGAGTAGCACTCGCCCAGGGGTCTATGTGCGCTCTTCATCTCTGCCAGGGTTATTCTAGGGTCTTTGATCAGTGCTAGGATCAGGGGATCGTTGAGAAAATTCTGGTAGTCGTAACAGCATTGTAAGCGCAGAGTTCTAAACCTAGCCCATAGCCCTGACTGCTTGATTCTTGAGATTTTTTGCTCTAACAGCTCTTGCCATCCCGGGTGATCGCTCAAGTGATAGTAGCAGTCAATGCTCAAGTGAGTTTTAGCCACTGGCAAAGATCCTCTGTGCGGCTCTGCTGTCCTTGGGTGGATCTAGTATAGTCCAGGCCTGACCCAACACGGGTGTTAGGTGTATGTGCGATCTGGGTATCCAGTATAGGTCTGTGCCCGTGCCTATTTGATCCACCATGTTGGCTATCACTGAGTCTATGGCTATCAGTGCTTCACTGCCTTCAATTATGGGTAGCCAAGCAAAGATCGAGTGATTAGGGTGATCCTCTACACGAATTCTTCGCCATTCTGGGGGTATTAGGCTGAGATCGGGCTCTACACTGTAATCACTGCCCGTGGTGTGCGTGACATAGTAGGGTTGATCTTTAGTCAAGGCCAGCTCTTGAATTAACTCTGCGGTCTGCTCGGGCCTGGGGTTGATGCACTGCCTAAGGTTCCATTTTTCTTTAAAGGGCACGCCTGCCACAGTGTATTTGAACTCGTCAAACTTCTGTATTTGGAACCAGGGTTGATCGCTGAGCTCTGGGTGGCTGCTAAGGCTCTGATAAGTGCAGAGTATGTCCTCACAGCCTGAGTCAGTGATGATCTTATAGGGTTCTTCCCAAAAGAATAGGCCACGGGCATCTGCGGGTATGGGTCGCCAATCAACCCAGGGTACCCAGAGGTCCACTGACCTGTGAAACTGCTCACAGATGGGCCATATGATTTCTCTGCCCTGTCTATGATACCAATGTGCTATGGGTAGGGCTAGGCAAATGTCACCTAGCCCCCTGCTTTGTATAATTCCTAGTTTACTCATCCGATCTCGTATAGTTTAGAACATTGCCTTGGCCAAATTGGCTTTCAGCAATCATTTTGGCATCGTAGTCAGAATTTGCCCAAACATAAGTGTTAACAGTTTGGTAAGCGTTGACACGGGCCCAAATTAAGTAGCGATACATGATAGCGGTCTCCTTGAATTAATTTGCTATGCTATGTAGTAATTATAAGCTCAAAATACCGGGCTGTCAACCTTGGCATTGAGCTTGACTGTGGCTTTTATACCACGCAGAAATATTTAATTATACACTGATTACAGCCAGGGTATTTTTGGTTGACAGTCAAAAAACTTGACAGTTAATGGTTAGGCCAGCATAATTAAATATAGATTTGCCTGAAAACTCAGGTTTAGGGCTATCTATTGGTTACACACAGAGATTAACAGACAGAAACTTAACTTAAAAAGGAGGTCAATATATGACTATAGAGAGTACACCAGAACGGTCTGGAACTCAGGGCCTATGGCTGGTTAACATCACACTCCTAGTAATGTTAGCTATAGCGGTCTATGCCAGCATGGGTCTAGTAAAATGGGCTTGGGGTGAACGACAGGCCAAAAACTCAGTTACCCAAACCGCAGATGTTACCACAGCCATGCGAGAACGACAGCTGGCCTGTTTGGCTAAAAACATCTACTACGAAGCAGGGGGTGAACCCTTTGAAGGCAAAGTAGCTGTGGCACAGGTCACACTGAACAGAGCTGAAAACATAGGATTTCCTGGAGACATTTGCCAGGTCATTTATCAAAAGAACAAGTTTTATGATCAGGTGCTATGCCAGTTTTCTTGGACCTGTCAAAGTGCTAACAGCCTCAAACCCATGAACAAGGCTGAATTTCATGAAAGCACCGTGGTAGCTAAAAAGGTCCTACTAGAAGGCTTTAGACTGCCCAGTTTAGAAAATGCTCTATACTTCCATGCGGACTATATCAAACCCGGATGGCAACGTGAGCGTGTGGCCAAAATTGGTCGACACATTTTTTACAAATAATCAACTTAAGGAAAATCTATGAAAATCGTTGAATGGCTAGCAGGCCTAGTTCGTGGTCTGATCACTAATGCTTATCAGTTTGCTCGTGATCATTTGGGTAACATCTCTGCTCATACTTTAGGGTGGTTAACTATTGTACTGTTACATCTCAGTACCATACCTATGTTGTTGGCAATACTTTTGGGTCAAAGCGACCGTATGCCCCCAGTGGATCTAATGATCTTTGTATGGAGTGGACTGATCACGCTGTTCTTTAAATCACTGATTGAAAAGAACTTCCTATACATTGCCACTATCTGTGTAGGGTTTGTTGCCCAAACAGTGGTCATGAGTCTTATCCTTTTTAGGTAAGCTCGATAAATAAATTCATGCGAGCATATGAATTTATCAATGAAGGCATAAAAAGTGGACTGGCAGGAGCGGCCATAGGCGCCGCTCTTACTAGATCCCCTGCAGGTGCTGCCACAGGTTACCAAATAGGCAACGATCTGGGTAATGCCTTGGATCGAGACGTAGAAGAAAAAACAGATCCTAAATTATGCCGCAGTCCTAAACGTCTAGGACGTAGCGATCACAGCAGTTGCGTTAGTCAAGGCCTAAGAGCTCATCAAAGCAAAGGTAAAGGCCACACAGACGGCAAAGGCAATTACATCAAGGGTAGAAAGATCAAAGGCCAAAAATACGGCGGACCATTACCTGATCACGATAGTAAGCCCTAATTATTGTTGACAGCAGTTACTTAAACTGCTATAGTTCTTTAATGCCAACAATAGTCAAACAGCTCAAATCATATATTCTCAATTTTACCAGCTATCAATCTGCACAGATCAAGGTTATAGGATATAATCACCAACGAGGAGTTGATTGGCCAGTAATCGACAAGCTCAGTTTTGGTCAATGGATTGATACACATCATAAGTACAGTAATATTAAAATAGAAGGCTTGGAATATGATTCTCGTATACTGAAATTTTGCAGTACCAGGAGAATTAAAAACATTCATGCTTTTTATAATCAAAAGTCGGGCTATAGCTTTAAATGGCATAGCGACGATCTTAATGTACTACTGATAGTGGTTAAAGGTTATAAAAGACTAGAGATAAAGAATAGTGTATATAATCTTAGGGCAGGGGATTCTGTGCTGATACCAAAAGGTTATAAACATAGAGCGTGGAGCTCTGCGGGTACGTGGGCACTGAGTGTAGGCTTACAATGAAAGAATTAAACATATATCTAAAAACTACAGAAACCTGTAACTTAAATTGCTTACATTGTTTTACCAGTGGAACTTCTGGCGCTAAGATATATTGGGACTATAAAAAGACCGCGGATTGGTTGCAAAGACTGGCCAAAGAACTACCTAGCAATCATGTACACTTTGATTTTCATGGCGGAGAGCCTTTTCTAGTGCCTGTTGAGCAAATGGAATGGGTTCAAGATAATACCAGGGGTATATGGCCTAGCATGAGTTGGGGTGCAACCACTAACCTAGTTTATAAGTTAACAGATGAAAAGATTAACTTCATAAAATACAATCTAGAGAATAGGGTGGCCACAAGCTGGGATCCAGATATAAGATTTGCCAATCCTAAACAATATGATCTATGGCGAAAGAATGTAGACACATTAGTTAAAGAAGGTGTAACAGTAAAACTCTTTGTTAGTTTAACTAAAGGTACCTTGGCAATTAAACCTATAGATTTATTAGACTGGATCAGAGAGCTAGGAGTTAAAGAACTATCTCTGGAAAGACTTACGCCTCACGGTAACGCAAGATTAAACAGTCAAATCTTTCCTACTAATAAAGAAGTTGATCAATGGTTATTTGATATGCATCAGCAGGTAAAAGAACATGATGCTAGAAATTGGGTAGTTAATGACTTACTTGAAAGCATATATCTTAAATTTGAACACAACTTTACTAGGTCTGGAACCTTTTGCAGAGACTGCGAAGAAAAGTTGTTTACAGTGAATGCAGATGGAAGCATAGCAGGCTGTCCTAATAGTGCTCCTGAACAATATTTTGGACATATCAACGACGAAATAAGCGATCTTTTATCTAGTCCAAAACGTTTAGAAAACATAGCCTGTGAAGCACATAGAGATCCTAGATGTTATAACTGCGAAGTTTTTAGTTTCTGTGGTGGTGATTGCCATCAGTTAGAATGGCAAGGGGATGTTTGCGGAGCTCCTAAAACACTGATGCGCAGTCTAGCAGGTATAAATACACCGAAACTTGGTAAAATCATCCCAATCAAAGCATATTAGGACTAAAAATGGTTACTTTAACAAATAACATTGAAGACGACAATATAATGTTTAGGCTCCAGGACTTTGTCACCTTGGGAGCAGCTAATATTGGTATTGTATGGGGAACAACAACCTATCCAACTTGGCCGGCTCAACAAGTTCCACCTACAGGAATAAATGTAGCTGTGGTAGATCCGGCTCTTAATGCTTGGGGAGGTACCACAGCAGGTTTCCCAGCAAGTCCTCAAGGAGCTAGTATAGGTGGAACAGGAGCAACAATTAATGGCAACACAATTTATACAGTTTGTAGACAAGCAGTAGGATTAGTGGCAGCTATTAGAAACGTGAGGGCACAGTTAACTGTTAGTTCGACTGGTGGTGCCCCTTATAACAATGCTCCGGGACCTTATACTTCGGCAGGTGTAGTTTTTGATCAAACACGGGTAGGATACTTACAGTTTGTTGCACCGTATACTCAGACTGTTCCAGCAGCCACAGCAGCACCTGCTTCCGCATACGGATTGGTTACTGGTTCTTTAATTCGAACAGGAGTAGGTGCACCTATTGGATTAGAAGATTATTTTTCTGCATTACAGACAGCCTATAATACACTAAGAGCGAACACCTACACATTCAGTAGAACAATTTGTCATGCAAGTTGCCATACAAATTGTCACGGTTCTAGAGGAAGAAGATGATTATTGAAACAATTGCACCTATTGGATTAGAAGATTTAAAAAAATATTTTGTTGATAAAACAATTACTTTTCTTATCGATTATGAAAATAGTAAAATCCAAGGTACTAAATTATTAACTTACATTAGTAATTTAGATATTCCTATTGATGTAAAATTTGATCCTAACAACGAAACAGGACAGAGCCTATTAGAAGATTACATGCAATCTTCATTTCTTGTAAATGTTCCATCTTTAGAAGTTGCTACTATCAATAAACTTTTAGAATATAAATTTGAACCTACAAAATCTCCATTTATTGAAAAGAATCAAGAACTTTTAGAACATTGGACTATATTGTTAGATAGTGCAACGCTTTACAATTTTTACTGCCTAAATGGTGCGCCAGAATTAAAAGACTGGGTAGAAAGTTTTCCTGCTTATAATTTAGAAGTAGTTAAAGGCATCAATTTTGTTCAGCTTTTTAAGTATCAAGAATTTTATCAATTCTACCAAAAGGTTGACGAGAGCAAATTAAGGTACTGCCCAGAAGTTTTTAAAGACTATATCTTCAAAGGAAATAATTTATTTCATTACTGGAGTAACGAAAACAATATAATGTTTATGTTGACTTGGGGTGTAGTTAATGGTCATGTAACTGCACAGAATTTTGCAGAAATGGTTGACCACACTAAAATGGAAATTGAAAATGCTACATCTATTTGATAAAGTCTATTTAGAACACGACGGGTATATCAATATACAGTTTGATCGAGCAGTAATTAGCCCCTATAACGGACATGAAATATTGCCAGGTTTAGATAAAATGGGTTATGGTAAACTCTTATTCTATTCTACAGATAAATCGGTAGTTGATTTTAATAGATTATTCAATGATATCAAAGAACACTGCGACCAAAGCGGTAATCGTTTTATAATTTACTGTGATTGGGCTACCTATGCTTTTATTATCGCTGGGTGGTATAAAAAATTTACAAATTATACTAAAGATCAATTTATACAATTATTAAGAACTCAGAATTTTAAAGAAAAAACTTTGTCTATAGGATCAGCTCGAGGAGACATTAGAGACGATCTTCTGAACCATTTTGATGTTTGGGATAATATGCAACCGTTTAATGTTAATCTTCCTAACATAACATTAAGCTTAGAACTCTATATGGCAAATTATATTCTAGATAAAAATACTGTTTATAGAGATAAAGTAAAATCCTTAGTGTCAAACTTTTATAGAAGGTTCAGACAAGAAATGTTGTTAGACCTTCGTGTTCAAGTATTTTCTAATATATTATCTGAAAGACTTCAAAGATTTTTAGGCGCAGATGGATTGAAAGATTTAACCCAGTTAAATCAAATTCCTAGTTACAGTCTTTTCACAGATTCAGAAGTATGGAACGATAATAATCAAAATGTCGTAGGACGTAATAGTTCATTAGATCTTATGACAGCTAATCCAACGAAGTTATACCAATTGAATACTATATATAAAAATATGATAGGTTCATTTGAAGACCACGGAGTTGGTGCCAAGGATGATACCTTTACTGATAAACTTTCGTATATCGTCGGAAAAGATCTTAGTTTTGCTGAACTCGACGATTTATTGGAAACATATTATCTTACTGACCCATGGGAAAGACCTTTCTTACCTGTAGGCGATTCTATAATGTATAATGAGTTAATATTAATACATCTTGCTAATCTTAAAATTGCTGGTAACTTAGAGGAATTAGGCAAATACAGCCTAAAATAAAATGAACTATGTTCTCAGAGATTTATTATTAGATAAGAAAAGAGATCCTGAACAGGAATACACCTTACATCTTTTTGAATATTGTAATCTCAGTTGTCAGTTCTGTTGGCAAGATCATGATTCTATTAAAGGTATAGAATCAGTTCCAGAAAAGATTATTCCTATCTTCGATTTACTTGATAAAGAAAAATCAAAGACTGTAGTTTTTAACATCATGGGTGGAGAAATATTTGCGGATGAAGTATTTCCTAAACTCAAAAATCAATACCTCGATCTTGCTCGAGCTTTAAAGTGGAAAAGTGATTCATTAGGCATCACTGTAAAAATAAATTGGGTATCAAATCTTGTTAATAGTTGTCCTAACGAAGTATCTGATCTTATAGATCAATGTAATGAACTAGGGTTTGAAAATAGTATATCTACTAGTTACGATCCTAAAGGTAGATTTAATAGAGGTCAATTTGAAGTTTTTAAATCTAATTTATATACCTTGAAAGATTATGTAGGAACAGTTAGTTTCTTAATTACAAAAACAAATATTAATTATATTTTAGACGGTAAAGACGGCTTCTTTGATCAAATATACAAAGACGGATTTTACATCTATTTTGATTATTATATGCCAGATAGACATTGGCAGCATTCTGCTCCTAGCGATCAAGAGATGTATTCATTATTTGTCTATTGCATTGATAACTATCCTAAAGTAAATCCTATTCAAGGTTGGATCGAAAATGATTTCAACTTTGCCAGTTGCAGGACCAGCAAATTAGTCATTGATGACGGTACTAAATGTCAGTGCGGCAATTTAGTACAACAAGCAGAAGATTTAGATCCTTATACTTCTAATATAAGAACAAATGATAACAGTGAAATTGAAGAATGGTTTCTAAACAAATATAATTGCATAGAATGTCATCACTTATCGAAATGTAGCTTTGGTTGTTTTATGGAACGTAATAACAAGTATATTGACAGAATGGACCTATGTGTGTTTAAGGCTACATTTGATTATATAGACAGTAAGCAGGCATTACCTATAAAACGTAAAAAGGTTATACCGTTAATCAAGGCATGAAGCTTTATAAGTCGCCATCTCCTATTCGGCAAAGTCAAATTAATTTGTTAAACTTTGAGTATGATATATGTTATTCTAACATAGAATCGAAACTGCCTTGGTTAGATTTTTGTAGCATCGCTGAAACAATTTTTGATTATATTCCCGACTGTGATGTACCTCCCTGTGTAAATTTTCTCAATAGGCCTACGGAAGATATTGTTTTTGTATTGTCTTTACCTGTAGAGCTAGTTCATACTTTAGGAATAACATCTCAAGCTACAAATTTAGCCTATGATTTAAAGTTTGATCATTTCAACGGAATGCCTAAAACTTTCTTGAATGAACTAGAGCTAGCATGGATTGGAATAGAGCAAGGAACAGACTTTATCATTATAAACAATAATCAAATTAACGGTGCCTTTTTTCCTTTCCTTACAAGGAGACAGGTTAGAGACATACATAGGTTGTTAATTAAATTAGTTGAGATAAACTTTCCTAGTAAAAAAATATTGATCCCGCATCACAGTTTTCTTAGAAAGTTTGTAGAAAGATTGAGCGATCATCCTAATCGCTCAATAAGAGAAACTCCTTACTCTGGCCAAGTGATTAAAGGATATGCTAAACAGATAATGAATATTCAAACAAGGGCTAGTGACTTAGTTTCTAAAGAAGAATCGATCTGGTGGGTAAAAAATTGAGCGTATAAATGAGCTCTAATAATTCCTGAGTTCATAGTAATAAAATTTTCAATTACTAATTTTTTATATTTTAGATTTCCGTCAAAGTCTTTTAAGTTATAAAAATCGCTAGCACTATCTGGATTAAAAAAGTCTTTTATCTGAGAATTTATAAAAGCAAATCCTGTACATCCTTTAAGGATTTCGTAAATCGATTTCATGAATGTAACAATATCTACATTATCTTTAAAATCATCATAAAAATCTTTTCTTAGAATTGTACCTGCTTGATTGATCAGATACATTTCGTACATATCTTCTTTAGTGTAGCTATAGCAATCACTGATTGTTTGAAAGTAATTCTTTGTTCCAAATATACTTTCTGTATATACAGGAACTAAATTAACTTTAAACTTGTCTTTGTCATCATCGGAACTGGCGATAGTGTACGGCAAATAACTGTATTCAAATCGACCATCATTCCAACTCATTAATCGTTCCATCATAGCGAACTCGGCATAGAAATCTTCTTTGGTGCTACCGGGCATACCCATAATAAATTCTACACTGGCAATTTCTTTAATTTTATTATATGGTCTTTCAAAGAAGCTATCTCCATGTTCCTTTATTACTCTTTGTCTAATATATTCACAGAGCTCAAATTGCTGTTCCAAATTCAAATCAGGTCGTTGAGCGTTAGATAATGCAGTCTTGCTAAAAGTCTGTACACTGAGATTGGCTCTGTACCCTCTGCTCATCAGATTGTCTATTATAGTTTTCTTTACATTTAGATCTTTAGTTTTTAATAATGAAAGGACCATTATTTTTAAACCTCGTTGATGAATTAGATCTAACAGTTGCCAATCTTTATTTTTAAATGCACCTAAATTACTGTCAATAAGATCTATTTCTTCAAACCCTAAAGATTGTATTACATCTAAATCTTCTCTAATTTGTTCAATGTCTTTCTTTTTAAGTTTCGTGCCAGTACCGCCGCCCCATTCGCAGAAGGTACATTTAAAAGGACATCCTCTTGTAGTTTCGTAACCTATTCTGCTTTTTATACCCTTGCTATCAAAGTATTGTTTTGCTTCTTTAATAAATTTGTAATTGTCTTTATAGATACTTACATAAGGATAATTGAAACTTTTACGTATTTGGCTACGTTTATCAAAACATATCTGTTCGTGGTCTGGATTCTTTACATTGTCAAAATATTGATTAATCCAATCTTCGATATAAAGTTCAGCACTCATTGTAGGTTCGCAATGATAATCAAACATTGAATATCTTTCAAAGAAATCTTCGCGAGAATATTCTAGTTGGGGGCCACCGACTACAGTTTTAATATGAGGATATTTTTCTTTTACAATCTTAGCGGCTGTCTCATTGACACTATAATTCCATACATAGTTACTAAAGAAAATCACGTCCACATTTTTAAATCTGTCAACAGCTTCTTCTATGCTAGATAAGTCATACCAATTGTAAATAGGATCAGTCCATATAACTTTATCACCGTACTTGCCATAAAGACTGTAATGTGTTTTGGTGAAGAGGTAAGCGAGACTGTATTCATAAAAGTCTCGCTCTGCTGGAGGTTGAAACCATCCTACTGTTAAAGTAAAACTGGCTTGCTTTCCCATTTATCGTCTATCTCCCATCCAAACACTATAGTCTGCCTAGGCTGCTTACCAAAGTAAGGTTTAACTCTATGAACATAATACCCTGGAAAGAATACCACACGATTTTTTAAAGGTCGAACATTAGTTATATTGTTTGGATAATCTAAGTAGGTAGTATTTTTATAAAGCGTTAGTTCTCCACCTATCCAATTTTCATCTGTGTATTCGCTGTTAATATAAACAATTGCGGCAACATAATACTTCTCTCCTATGTCATCGTGCGGCTCATATAAGTTCTCATTCATTAGCTCTTTTGAGTAAGCCTTGAGATTTCCCATTTGGAAATTACGCAATTTTAACCTACTAGCATCTACTTTTTTGTAATCGCAATAGTTATATAATAATGCATTTAAAGTTGGTAGTACTTGATTAACAAACGGAAATAGCCTACTATCTACAGTTAGGTAAGTATCATTGTAATTAACAAACTGTTCTGAAATGTAATTACTAATAGAGGTAAGCAAAGTTGTATCAAACACGCCGTCCTCTACTAGTAAAATGTCTTTGGAGAATTCGTGTATCATAGGATAATGTTATCGTATTTTTTTAAATCTTTTAATGCATAACAGGTTATCAGTGCTGTTCTTGGTTGTTTTCCAAAATAAGGTAAAACCCTGTGTATATTATATGCGCTGAATATAACTAATCTGTTTTCTAAAGGTTTGATTCTAACTTGATTGCTAGGAAATTGGGCATTAGTGAGATCTTTATAAATTACTAACTCCCCTCCTACCCAATTATCGACTTTGCCGTAATCACTGGTTATGTATAAAATAGGATTTATAAAAGCATTTTCAACCATATCGTGATGTGCATCGTGGAAAGCATCTTTACTGATTTCTTCGTCATAAGTTTTCAAAAACCCTAGTTGTCGATTTTTAATATATAGATTTTCGTAGTCAACTTTGGATTTTTCGCAATGTTCTCTAACGGCTGCATCTATCAACCAGTGTATATGTTTTTGGAAAAAGTTGTTGGGATTTTTGGTATCCTGGTGTATGAGATTGTAAATATCAAATGCTGATCCTTGATCTGCTATTTGCCGATTACACTCTGCCTGTGCAGATGCTAGCAACTCAGCATCAAGGAAGTTGTCATAGATTGAAATATGTTCCGGCCATAAACTATAAAACATAAGGTATTTATTTGTCAAAAAATATGCTATAATTATAACATGGAACTAATAATAAAACCAACTGAAAAATGTAACTTTAAATGCACGTTCTGTTCAAGCACATATATTACCGACGATAAAACTGCTGAACTGGATCATGATTATATATGGAGATTTTTAGAAAGATTCCCAGAAACTAACACTATTATCGTGAATGGTGGGGATCCTCTTATGGTCAGCCCGGATTATTATTGGAAAATTATAGATTGGTTAGATAAACACAACTATCAAACTAATCTTAGTTTTACAACAAATCTTTGGCCCTTTTATAAAAATCCAGAGAAATGGAAAGATTTATTTGTTAATCCTAGAGTTGGTGTTTGTACAAGTTTTCAATACGGCGGTGGTCGACTTAAAGGGGATCTAACTGAATTTAGTGAAAGCGACTTTTGGGCTGTAAGCGATATGATGTTAGAATTGGTAGGCTATAGGCCTCCTTTTATAAGTGTTATAACAGACGAAAACTTCAAGGATGCTATCAAGAATGTAGAATTAGCTAAGATTATGGATGTAGAATGTAAGCTAAACTACGCCATGAGTAGCGGACCTCCTGTTAAGTTTAAAAATATAATTATGGGGCAACAGGGAAAACCTTATATGCTCGCAGATATCTACGAAATCTATGTTAAAATTTACGAACAAGAACTTTGGCCTTGGGAGTACAATACTAAACAAATGATGGGAAGATTAAAAGGTCACGGAACAACTTGCCCTCAAAATAGGACCTGTGACGATAATATCAGAACCTTACAACCTAGCGGTGATTATTATAGTTGCGGATCGTTTGGAGACGATAGGACACACGGTATAGATTTTGATACTGAAATGTCAGGGAAGAAGATTTTCCCCTTACGACAAGATATGAACTTGATGAGTCTCAAGCAAAGTTGCTTTACCTGTCCTATGTTTGAGATATGTAATGGATGTAGGAAAACTATACAAGATCTTAAACAACACAATATGGTAGAAGCACACTGTAGGAAAATGAAAACTCTAGCCCCGGCTATTATAAAAATAAACGGCTTAGAAGGTATCATGGAGCCTACTCCTTATGTGGACGAAACAAAATGATCATAGATGTGCAAAAGTTTTACTCTGATTTTTTTAATAACGGTTTTTATAAAATTAACGATCCCCAGTCGTTTCGTTTCTTTCCAGATATAGAAATTTGCTCTTGGAACAATCTAAAAGAGCAAGGCCTTCAATTAATCAAACGAGATATCTATATCGAACAAGCAATTAAACTAACACAAAAATATATAGGTGAAAATTATATAAAAATGTTAGATGCTGATTATCAGTTAGGAGAAGATTGCGAAGTTGTAAATGGTATGGACGAACCTACGTTAGTTTGGCATAACGATGCTATAGAAGGGTACAATTTATGCGTGTTATTATATTTCGATACCGTCGATGAAGATATAGGCGGTAAACTAAGTTTTAGAGAAATAACAACAAAAAGTATTACTGGAGAGTTTTATCCACAGAAATACGACATAGCCTTTTTAAATCACTGCCATAGATTCGAACATAAAGTTGAAGACCTTAAATTACCGTTACCTCGCAGGGTAGCAAGTTTTAACTTTCATGTTAATAAACTTATTACAGGATAAAATGAAACAGTTTGATGCATTGACCTATGATGAAATAAAACAGTCTATTTGCGGACACGGCATCACTGTTGATCTAATATATAAAATTATTAAAGAATCAAATAGTTTAGTAGACAATAATTATATTGACACTGAAGTTTTTTCTCCTGTGTTTATAAAATATTTAGAACAAGTGATACCTCAGGATTTAAAGTCAAACGGAGATTGGGCCTGTGGTTATATTACTGCTGACAATTTAAATAGATTAATGAATCCTAATATTGTTTATACAGAATCTATTGGTGCCAGTAATTATAATCCTAATAAACCCGCATTGATAGATTTAAGTTCACCTCCTTTTGATGATTGTACTGATATTAAGATTAATCCACACTCAGTAGCTCCGGGAGCATATGAAGTAAAATTAACCACAGAGCAAATAGATACTATAAAAGGTTACCAATCTTTTCCTAAAGATTTTTTTCATAACTATTGTTCTTATCTTATTACAGAACTTGGTGCAGTTTTTAATCTTGTTCAGGTATACGACTATAGATATGTAATCAAACAAGGATGGATCAGTGACGGAAGCCATATGTGGCATAACGATAAAGATGTAGGCATAGACGCTATATTAATGATCTATATTGTTGATCCTGAAATAAACGAACAAACAGGAATGAGACTAGGATGCAGAGATAATACAGATCATTCAACCGAAAAATATTTAGATATTCAAACAGGCACAGCTTATCTTGTCAGGCAAGATGATATTAAGTTTGAACACAAAGTAGAAAAAATAAAGGGATCTGTAAACGAACGATCCTGCATAAGTATTTCTCTTTATGGCTTTGATAATATCTCTAAAGTCCACGGATTAATTACATGAAGAAGATTTACTTTTTTAAGTTTGATGTTAGTAGGCAAGACTTATACTTGCCTTATATGTATTTTGGCTTTAAGCGATACTACGAAGTCTATGGAAAACACAGCGAGGAGTGGCAATGGATTCCTCCTGAGATCGATTACACACACTGGACCATAGACAAAATAGTTGACGAAGCAGTTAAACATAAGGCGGATGTTTATGCTTTTACTTCATACATGTGGAACTGGAGTTTAGTCAAAGCCGTGGCTAAACGTATTAAAGAATTACTGCCTAAATCAATATTAATAGTAGGAGGTCCTCATCAAGGAACAACTTATACAAGTCCTATTTTTTGGTTTAAGAAATATCCGTACTTTGATGCAGTCTGTACTCCTACTGAGTACGGAGAATGGTTTATAAATGATTGCTTAGATGCAATATCTGAAAACAATTTAGATTGGAATAAAGTTAGATTTAGTTATCATAGACAGGGTAAAGGCCCTAGTCCGAACAAGCGAGAATTTAATTTCCCTGACGGTATAATAGAAACTAATTTAGATGAGGCTCTTAGGTATACTAGATACGCAGAAGACAATAACAAACGCCTAACTGTGTTTTTTGAGACTACAAGGGGTTGTCCTTACGGCTGCACCTATTGCGAATGGAGCGGCGGAATTAATACCAAAGTCATTGCTAGAGAACTATCACAGATACAAGAAGAATTTAATTATTTTCCAATGCTACAGATACAGAGCATATATCTAACCGATGCAAATTTTGGAATACTCAAAGAAGATCCTATTAAAGCTAAGATGTTAGCAGACCTATATGAAGCTAGTCAACAAAAGTTTTTTATTCAACTAGGCGGATTAGCTAAAAGTTCAGTAAAGAAAAGGCTTGCAGTGCTAGAGCCTTTATTTGAAGTTGGTGCCTTGAACGGTTATCAAATGAGTTTGCAGACTAGCAGTGAAGAAGCTCTTTCTAATGTAGATAGAACTGATATTACAGTTGAAGAAAATGTTGAAATGGCCAAATACCTTATTGACAAGTATGATGCCACTATTCATATAGAATTTATATTAGGGTTGCCGGGTTATACTCTTGATGATTTCTATCAAGAGTTTGATGCAATATATCAAACTTTAAGTAACTACGGTGGTGTTAGTAGAGGACCTTTATTAATATTACCAGATAGCCCTGCCGCCGACCCTGATTACATAAAAAAGTTTAATTTAAAGTTAGTACCAATAGGCATAGAGGCCGCAGACGGTGAGGTAGGATACGATAGAGTTTATTCTGCTACATTGGATCCTGTATTTGTTGATGAACCAATAGTTTACATTCCAGTTAGTTGTAATTCTTATTCTACCGACGATTGGAAACAAATGAATTTCATGGCGGATATAGATGTAATTGTAAGAATAGGAACGGTATTAGAATCATTTGTATTGTTTATGTTCTATCATAGAAATATGAAACCTAGTGAACTATTTAGAAAACTTTATACGGCATTGAAGTCCGTTGAAGATTTTTATTCTAAAGCAGAGGATTACATAGACAGTATAATAAGAGGGGACTGTGCGCATGTCGATTGGAGAATGATGTCAGCAGGCCCTAATTTTAAAGAAAATGCAAATATTACCTATCTGTATATTTGGGGACAAAATAAAAATCAAATATTTGATAGTATTCTAAAAGAATTTGAAAATGACTTAGATGAACAGTCCAAGGATTGTTTAATCTATCTAAAAGAAACTACTTTTAGATTCGAAGGAGTTTCTGTATATAGCTCAGCGTGGGATTGGGGTAAATGGGAAGATTCAAAGGATAAGACTATACTACCAGAAAAGAAATCTGTAACTTACATAACAGAAGCTCAGCCAATTGATTGGCATAATATTGATACCCTACAGTTTCGCAGGATACAAACAAAAATATTAGAAGATAATGGTTCATTATCTTCTTTTAAAAAGTTTGATTTAAAGTTTTGATATGAATATTTCTATAAATCCTTGGTACTATTGTAATTTTAGATGTTATTTTTGTTATCTAACAGAAAAACAATTAAGTGACAAGAACTTATTACCTTTAGAAAAACTCAGTGATAGGCTAGCAGAAATTCAAACCTATAAAAAAATAGAGCATGTCGATCTTTATGGGGGAGAAATTTCTTTACTTCCTAAACAGTATCTCAGTGATTTAAAAGACTGTCTTCAACTGCATGGAATAAACTATGCAAATATAAACACAAATCTAAGTGCATTACCTGAAGAATTCAAAGATGATTTTTGGGATATATCAGTAAGCTACGATTTTTCTGCTAGGGAGCAATCTGATAGAGTTTGGAAAAACATGGCATTGTTAGATAAAGAGTTTAGTGTGCTTATGTTGGCCAGCGATAAACTTATATCTTTAGATGTAGATCAGATGATAAGACAATTTAATCTTTTAAATAATTTAATCAGCGTTGAAATAAAACCATATAGCACCAATCAAGCTAACTCACTGCCTGTAACATTTAGTCAGTTTGAAGAGTTTGTAAAAAAATGGATTAATAGTCCTGTAATTAAAAATTTTCATTTTAGTAATATTACTCTTATTGAAAATGTTTTATCAAGCTCTAGAAATAGTTTCAGTGACGATCATGTTTATATTACACCATCTGGAAACTTTGCAGTTTTAGAATTTGATTTAAACGATAACGAATTTTTTTTAGAGTACAGTAGTTTTGATCAATATCTATCATGGTGCGAAAAAGAAAAGAGTCGTGTGTTAAAGAATAGTTTTTGTTCTAAGTGCGAATATTTTGGTAGATGTTTAAGTGAACATTTGCGTGAAGTAAAAGATTTAGAACATAGTTGTAACGGATTTAAAAATTTAATAAATTGGTATGCCAGTAACCGCTCAATATGAATATGTTGTTTATACTAGATTTAAACAACAGCAACAGCAGATAGATTATGATCGTTTAATTGAATTAGACGCTCCTAATCGTTTGCAGAAAGACGGAAGAATTTATGCCACAGATGACGATGGTAATTATATTGCTGTAAGTGTAAATGTACTACATCCGTTTTTTGAAACACAAATAGAAAAAGGTATCTGGCCTATTGTTGATCTTCTAGTTAAAAAAGGTTATCTAACTATAAGTAGTTGCGAAGGACACGATGGGTCTCCTTGTTATGTAAAATTAGTTTTTCCTAATCAAGATCAGGCAGAGTCATTCATTGATAATTTATTTTTCTGCGAAGGAGTTTTTTCTAGAATAGAAATGACCAGTGCAAATGTAGTAAGAGCAATTGATACGATGGGCGTCTTTCATTATAGAAACACTGAACATGAAAATGAATTTAATCACAAGGCAGAGTTAGACGGAATAAACCAATTATTCTCGAGGAATTATACAGATTTTAGATATGTTTATATAGAAATATATCCAGAACCTACAGGATTTTTAAATTTTATTAAAAGATTATTCTTTGGAAATAAAAGTATCATAACAAAAAGAGAAGAAATAAAAACTCATCTATTAAAAACAATAAAAGGATTACCAGATTATGACGCATGATTATAAAATAAGACAAGACCTATACCATAGATTAAATTCTGAACACGCAGACGATCTTAGCAAAGTGGCAGTTGAGATAACAGAAGATGTCCTAACAAATGCTTTACGCTATTTTAACGAAACAGACGTAGGCTGGATATACCCTAGTAAAAGTTATATGGTTGGTATCTGTTACTCTCGTTGGTTATCAGAAACATTTGGCGGTAGTCCTTTAGAATATCTAAAAGATCAATCGTTACTATATAATAATGATCCTTATTTTCTAAACTATAATTTAGATCCAGATACCTATGATCAAATTTTAAATGCTGTAGGATTTTGGAATTTTGATGAAACTAAAGGAATGGTTCCTGAGGTAAAGCAGTATTTTATTAAAGAATTTATGTTAGACACAGATCCTCTATGAAAAAGAAAATTTATTTTTTTAAATTTGATACCAGTAGGCAAGATTTCTTTTTGCCTATGATTTGGTTTAACTTTAAAAGATACTACGAATTACATGGAAAACATTCCGATAAATGGGAATGGATACCTCCCACGCCTCATTATATTAAATGGACATTAGATGAAATTATTCAAGAAGTAATTAGTCATAAGGCTGATGTTTATGCATTCAACAGTTATATTTGGAGTTGGAATGTTATAAAGATAGTTGCTAAGGCAGTTAGACAAGCACATCCTAATGCTATAATAGTTTTAGGTGGACCACATCAGGGAACTACATGGACTGATCCATTGCTATGGTTTAAGAAATACTCTTATTTTGATGCTACTTGCACTCCTACCGAATATGGAGAATGGTTCTTACAAGATTTATTAGATCAAATTGCAGACGGTCAGCTTGACTGGTCAACCGTAAGAAATAGTTATCATAGAAAGGGTAGAGGACCTGCTCCTAATAAAAAACTATTTGAATTTCCTAGTAACGTTATTAGTTCTAATTTAAACCTAGCTATGGAATATGCTAGAATATCAGAAGAAGTAGGAAAGCCATTAACTATACTTTATGAAACAAATAGAGGTTGCCCTTATGGGTGTACATATTGCGAATGGGGCGGCGGTATAAACACTAAAGTGGTTCCAAACGCTATGGAAAATATTGTTGATGACTTTAGTTATTTTCCTGTTCTAGGTATTAAAAGTGTCTATATCACAGATGCTAATTTTGGAATATTAAAACGAGACGGAGAAATTGCAGAACTATTAGCGACTCTTAAAAGCTCAATTAACGATGTTTATATTGGTGGACTAGCAAAGACCAGTAATGATAAACGTAGGAAAGTTCTCATTCCTCTAATAGAATCAGGTTTAGTAACAAATTATCAAATGAGTATTCAATCAGTGAACCCAGAGGTATTAAAAGCCATAGACAGAACTGACATATCAGTAGAAGAAAATGTCGCATTAGCTAAAGAGCTTATTGACCAATACGATATAGGAATTAACGTAGAATTAATTTTAGGTTTACCCGGATCTGTATTACAAGATTTTTATGACGAATGCGATGTAGTACATCAAGTTTTTAACAAATATGGTGGAGTAACTAGGGCGCCGTTTTTTGTTTTACCAGATAGCCCTGCCGCCAGTCCCGAGTATTATAACAAATACGGTTTAAAATTAGTACCCATTGGTATGGAAGGAGAAGGCGGAGAACAGGAAAAAGATCAAGGTACTCAGTATATTGCCATATATGATACTGAACTGATATCTGAAAATGTTGTTTACATACCTGTAGCATCTAATACATATTCTGTAGAAGATTGGAAAGAAATATTCTTTATGACAGATATGGATATGCTTTTTAGTAATCAACATTTATTAAAACCTTTACTTGATTATCTATGGTATCATAAAAATATCACTCCTGGGCAATTTATTAAGTCTATGTTTACTATTCTTAGATCTCTTGATAATTTTTATGATCCTGTAGAAATTTATCTAAGTGATATATCTGAAGGTAGAGCAGGTAATAAAGATTGGAGAGGAATGATTGTTCCTGATATAGGATATCAAAACGTCTTTAGAGGATTACTATACCTATGGTACGTTAATAAAAAACAAATTTTCGATGAGATTAGGAAAAAGTATCAGTATCTCATGGATGATAAATTATTAGATTGTATTTTGTATGTAGAAAATTCTACTTTTAGAGAAGACTATGATATAGAATGGACTAATCAGTATAGATGGGATCTTTGGGAAGAGCTCAAAGATAAGAAACAAGATATAGAAAAAGGGCAAATATCTTTTATCACTTCAGCAAATCCGATTAAATGGAATGAGTTAGGATTGGGATTTGTTAGAACAGTGTTTACAAAAAGATCCGATGGCTCTATAATTCAAGTAAGAAGGATGCAGGGGGGATAATGTTGATCAAACCAGAAAAAGAACCGTTTCCAAAAATACAGAGTGGATTTAGTGATTTATGGCCTACCACTGTTTATCAAGGTGATATTGAAAATAAAGAATTAGTTGAAGAAGTTGTTAATGATTCTTTGTTTATGTTTGATTTTGACAAACCGCCTAGTGATTTGGTAGAAAATACTAATGTATTATTTGCATCCGAGTCTTTGATAAAATTTAAAGATCAAGTGGTACTTCCTTCTTTTAATCATTATCTTCAGCACAAATGGAATGTGTCATTAGACGACTTTGAAGAATACAATCTTAAGTCTTGGTATACAGGCGCAAAGAAAGGCTACGACATTCAATATCATAATCATTCTGGAGCACAGTTGTCCTCTATTTTTTATCTACTAATTGAAGGAAATCATGGAGGTGAACTTTTATTAGCAGATCCTAGGACAAATGCTAATCGAGGTTATTTTGGTAAGATGTTTGAGGATTTTAGCATGAAGGCATTTACTCCAATGAGCTGCACGTTTATTATTTTTCCTAGTTTCCTATATCATTTCACTGATATGTTTGAAGGAACCATTCGATTAGGAATACCTGTAGATTTATTTTTAGGAAATTTTAAATCCTAAAGCTTTCTCCGCAGCCGCATCGATCTCTTTCTTTAGGATTAGTAAATTCAAACCCTTCATTGAGTCCTTGTTTACGCCAGTCAATTTCTAAACCTTCTAAATAGACAAGGCTTTTAGGGTCTACAAAAACTTTTATGCCGTTAGATTCGTAACACTGATCTATATCAGCAACAGCATCTATATACTCTAAAGTATAAGCTAATCCAGAGCATCCTGTAGTTTTAACTCCTACCCTAATACCTAACCCTCGACCTCTTCGATCTAACAAAGTTTTAATTTTTTGAGCTGCTGTTTCTGTAACTGTTATCATACTCATATTTAATCTATAAATAATTCTGAGTTGAAAACTCTACTTAACTAATAAAGAGGTATAAATGGCTAAGTCAGCTGGTAACATTAAAAAAGTTTTTAAGAAAACCTGCCAAGGTGGAAGCAAACCAAAAACTTCTAGTATGAATAAAACCAAAAGAAGAAATTTTAAATCTTATAGAGGACAAGGAAAATAAGATTTTAATAATTATAGTTTTAGGTTAAACTCACACAACGGCACGCCAAGATGGTAAATACTTTTATGAACAAGTATGGTATAATCAAAGCGTGCCTTTTTTGCGATTCGGAATTTACGACTCGTCCGAGATTTTTATTTTACTGCTCTCAGAAATGTAAGAACCCTCTAAACAGAGGAGAATTTATTCCCTGGAATAAAGGTAAAAAGCTTACAGAAGAACAAAAGATAAAACAGAATAGAGAAGGTTTGAAAAAAGGTTGGGGTTGGAACAAAGGCATTCCGAATAAGATGCAAAGTCTTAAGTGGAAAGAAAACAACCCTAACAAAGATGGTCGTGTTAATAATATGCGTCCAAAGAATTATGTAGACGATGCTTTTACTGCTTATAAAAGAGAAGTTAGAAAAGCTACATATCGTTCTTGGTATGCTATGAAGCAAGAAGGGTTAATACCTGCTAATACAGGTAAAAGGAAAGACCAGTATCAGTTGGATCATATTATTCCTTACCGTCAAGGTTTTGAATTAGGTATAGATCCACAGATATTAGGAAGTAGGAAAAATTTAAGATGGATACTGGGGGAAGAAAACAGGCAGAAATGGGATCGCTTCCAACCAGATGATGTAATTAAAAACATTTTAGGAGAATAATATGTCTTATAGCGATAAAGTTATCGACCATTATGAGAATCCAAGAAATGTAGGATCATTCGCCAAAGGAGACCCGCAAGTCGGCACCGGTATGGTTGGTGCTCCGGCTTGCGGCTGAGGGCGATGTAATGAAACTACAAATTAAAGTCGACGAACAGACAGGAGTTATCACTGATGCTAGGTTTAAGACTTATGGTTGCGGTAGTGCTATTGCTAGTAGTTCATTGGTCACTGAATGGGTTAAGGGCAAGACACTTGACCAGGCAACAACGATCAAGAATACTCAGATTGCAGAAGAGCTTGCACTCCCTCCGGTTAAAATACATTGTTCTATACTAGCAGAAGATGCTATCAAAGCCGCAGTAGAAGATTATAGGAAGAAACACCTACAATGATAGACATAGATATCACTGATAATTGTCTAATTAAGATAAAGGATTTAATAGCAGAAGAAAATAATCCAAATCTTAAATTAAGGGTATTTGTACAAGGTGGCGGCTGTTCTGGATTTCAATATGGATTTACCTTTGATGAAGATGCTAATGAGGACGACTTTGTTATTACCAAAGACTCTGTAAATTTTTTGGTAGATAGTATGAGCTACCAATATCTAGTTGGTGCTAGCATCGATTATAAAGAAGATGTTATGGGCAGTCAATTTGTTATCCAAAACCCAAATGCTCAAAGTACCTGCGGCTGCGGTTCTAGTTTTAGCATATAATTGGTAAAAATTTTGGTTGACATACCCTTAGGTTTAGTGTATAATGTTTACATGTTGAATCCATTAGGGCATTTCTAACATGCAAGCACTCAAAGAAGTAACGGTTTGGAAAGATAACTTTCCAAATCACGTCTATCTTTTGGACGGCAACAATCTTGTTGCCTATATTAAACACGGAACTAAAACGCCTTTTTATTTCAAAAACCCAATTAAGGGTTTTGATAGACGTGGCCGCAAGTTTGTAGAAGTAAAGCCAAATCCCTTTAAAGAAAAGCAAAAATCTGCTACAATTGAAGTCAAGGGCAGTAAAGGCAATGTCTATTATGTAGATCCAGATGCTAAAACCTGTACTTGTCCTGGATTTACTTTCAGAGGAACCTGTAAACATTTGGAGAATGTATGAGCCATTGCGACAGCATTATTAGGTCTTTAGAAGACCATCCTAGCCGTCTTAACAAGGAAGCTATTATAGAAGCTGAAATTAATAACGTAGAACTTTTTGAAGGCTTTGAACTTGCACTTAGCCCCTACATTACTTTTGGGGTTAAAAAGGTTCCTAGCCACGGCGGCCCAGATGGACAAGGTCTTCCTTGGGAAGCTTTTAAAGAACTTTGTAATCTACTAAGCACCCGACAACTCACAGGTGATGATGCTCGTTCGGCTATTGAATTAGCTCTTTCTGCTAGCACTAAAAATCAATGGAACGATTGGTACCGCCGTATTCTTATCAAGGATCTTCGTTGCGGTGTCAGTGAAAAAACTATTAACAAAGTTAAGAAAGGCGCTGTCTCTGTCTTTGACTGTATGTTAGCACATGACGGTGCTAATCATGAAAAGAAAATCACAGGACAAAAACTATTAGAGCCTAAACTTGATGGGGTTAGGGTTCTAACTATTGTTGACGTTGACAGTAAAACCGTTACTCAGTATAGCCGAAATGGTAAGATTTTAGAAAACTTTAGCCATATCACTGAAGCATTGGTTAAACAACTATCTAAATTTAAAGTTAGCACAGTTCTTGACGGAGAAGTAGTTTCTAGCAGTTTTCAAGAATTGATGAAACAGGTACATAGAAAAGACAACGTCCAAAGTCAGGACGCCAGACTTATGGTGTTTGATATGTTGCCGCTGTCAGAGTTCAAATCTGGAAAAAGCAAACTAGGACAGAAAGCTCGAACTGGTCAGATTACTGCAATGAAGCCTGTGTTTGACAGCACTGGTTGTATTGACACCATACCCCAACTAGAAGTAAATCTAGATGAGTACGTGGGCGAGTTGCAATTTAAACAGTATAATAAAGATGCTATTGAGGCAGGCTTTGAAGGAATAATGATCAAGGATCCAAATGCCAAATATGAATGTAAACGATCTACCTCTTGGCTCAAGCAAAAGCCATTCATTGAAGTTAGTCTTTCCGTATCCGCAGTTGAGGAAGGTACGGGTAAAAATGAAGGTAGGTTGGGTGCATTTATCTGCGAGGGTACAGATGATTCAAAACAAATTCAAGTCAATGTTGGCTCGGGCTTTACTGATGATCAACGTAACGAATTTTGGTCCTCTAGAGAAACTATCGTGGGTCAGATCATTGAAATCCGTGCAGATGCAATTACTCGGAGCCAGGACAGTGAGCAAATTTATTCGCTTCGGTTCCCTAGGTTTTTACGCTTCCGAGGCTTTGTCGCAGGTGAAAAAAT
>Ga0129333_10000942_pt1 | contig 25735 bp, 36 predicted proteins | sample CPB6_08_DNA_FD_94474 | JGI IMG/M metagenome (GOLD analysis project Ga0129333, IMG submission 94474) | Freshwater to marine salinity gradient microbial communities from Chesapeake Bay, USA - CPBay_Sum_0.6_0.8_DNA | ecosystem: Environmental > Aquatic > Marine > Coastal | place: USA: Chesapeake...
CTTTGCCTCTTCGTTCTAACTGTTGTTTTATTTTTTTGACCGCAGATTCAGTAGCAGTTAACATTTATTGTTGCCCTACAGCTTGTTTAGCCATACCTGCAACAATCTTTTTACTTTCTTCATCCGGGGGAGCTTCTGGCTTTCCGAATCCTTTAAATATAATCTTATCTCCTTGAATATTGGAAATGAGATTTTTTAAAGGCATTTTTTTGATCATATCATACAGGTCTGTCTTATCTATTATGATATCAAATTTCTTTAGATATTGCAAGAAATTGGGAAGCGTCATATTAGGATCTGCTTCCCCTTTTTCTAAATCTGATTTCAACTGATCCGTAACTGCTACGAGTTTCGTAACCATCGGATCAGGACCGGCAAACTCGTAGAGTCTCATTGAATTACCTCTTTGGTCGACCAACTCCACCTGTAGGTTCTGCTTCAGGTTCTTCTGGTGGCATTTCTAGTGCAGGTGCAGCCATGTCAGCCCCTGCGGCAGCATCAGCGCCAGCATCCATACCTGCCATTTCGTCACCTGCTCCTGCCATTTCATCGCCCATTGCTGCATCAACTGCGGGTTCAGTAAAACTTCCACCGCCTTGACCGGTGATAGAATCTCTTGCTGCTTTCATTGCGGCAAATGCAGCCTTCATAGCACCACTTAGGGTATCTAATTGTGATGAAACCTGATCGTTGTATGTTTGCGCCTCATTAACACCAATTTCAGATTCAATTGAATCGACTAGCGCAGGCAATTCTTTAACTTGCATTTGACCAATATCTTCAAGCATCTTTTGTATGGTGTCTACCATGTCTTGTGCTGCAAGCACAACTTGTGACTTTTCAACTTCCTCGTTTTCGAAAACGATTCTTGTAGCTGGCTTGGATAGCAAAGAGTTATAATGTTCAACTAAAGCCTGTTCCATGAACACTAATTTCATATATGATGGGCTAGTCTGATTTTTTTGAAAATCAGGCGATTCTTTTGCCTCCAACGCTAGTGTTCTGATTTTTCTAAGCATATTTTGCGTAGCAATTTTAGTCAAATTGGATACGTCAAAATTCACTTTATAGTTCTCAGCTAATGCTTTAGGAGCAAAATTGTTTTTATCAAAATCGGTAAGTTTCATAGTTTTATTCCAAACGTTATCTATTATTTATCATTTAGCAGCAAACTTTTGAGTTTGCAGCGATTTAGACTCATTAACATAGGTGTACATTTCACCTAACATTTTCTTCCTTTTAGCTTGTTCTTCAGTTAGTTTAGCAACATATATTAGTTTATTTTCAGTTTCTTTAGCTTTTTTGATTAGATGCCTGTGCATTTCTATAGAAACTTCTGATCCTGCTAGCATCTGATCCAAATATTCTATTCTTTTAGCCCTAACGTATTTGTTTCTATTTTCAAAAATGCACCACGTAACAGCAAACTTCAAAGAAGAAAATAGGCGTTCATGAGAATCAAATTTAGTTTTTACCTTGTATCCACTGTGATGTTTAATTACAAGATATTTATTAAAGAATTCATAGCTACCATCGTCATTTTGAAAAATGGCAATGTCATTCATGTTTTGAAACAATTCTTTACTTAAAAACTGATTGACTTTTGTTACTAGTTTATCATTCATGGTTAATCTCAAAATATATGTTTTTTAGCTCAGGGCTTCCGTCTAGAAAAGACGGTAGTTTATTCCATTCTGTACCACATAAAATCATCGGTACATCATGGCAATCTTTGTATAGATTTCCTAAATCATTTATTCCATCATGAAAAACTGCTGTGTGGTTTATTTCGAAGGTGAATTTCCAACAAGGATATGTTTCATCTTCTTGTTGTGTGAACAAGAAACCAAAATTATCAAAATCATCAAATCGTATTGAGTGTTTTTGTGGGGTAGTTATTCCTTCGGGTTGCGCTCTCAGAGAGATTACTTGTAATACTGTATCAAAGTTACATTGTGTATTTCTCATGTGCATCCAAGTCTTGGGATCCATATCCGTAGTGGGTTTGGATCTGTTTAACACACCCGTTTGTGTAATATCAAACAATGTATGACATGTTATTCTAAAACTCATAACTTTATTTATGAGGTAAAAAAACCCGAGAATTTTAGTTCTCGGGTTTAGTTGATTAATTAAAATTAACCAGTAAATGTTGCGGATGCGCTTGTTGCGCCACCGGCCCAACCACCACCCAGTGCTTGTAATGCTGTATCTAGAGTACCAGTTGTCCATGCACCAACTGGATATACTGCGAATGCAAATGTATCAGAAGATGCATCTGTATACTCGTACAAGTAGATTGTAGCAAGTTGCTGAATTGTCTGTACGCCTTGTGCGATTTCTGTAGTTGTCAATGCACCTGCTGCGGTGTATGTAAAGAAATCTAGCTTTGGACCTTGTGGTTGAACTGTTGCTGCTGAAGTAACAGTGTTTACACCTGTGTTGGTGTATGAGAAGCTATCGTAGTTGATTAGGGGTTTTAAGTCACCATTGACTCTTGTAAATTGTGCCATTTTCGTATTCCTTTATGTTATGTGAGCCTGGGCTCTACATTTATTTATTCCAGGAACAAAAAAACATGGGTTTTGGTTATGTTCTACCGGCTAAATTTTGACGGCTGAACCCCATACGATCCACAAACTTTAGTCCATGACTCACAAAACCCTCTTGTGTTTGAGTACCGTCTTGCAGATAGCCCTTTACTGGACTCGATTCTGCTGCTTTATTTAATTGGTCTACAATTGACATTTTCAATGCATAAATAGCGGCCCATATTTCAAAGGCTCCCTTTAGCCCGTCTGGATTTTGTTCAAAATGAGTCATTATCTTACTACGCATTGAATCAGTCATAGGTCTAGATTGCACATATTCCATGAAGTCTGGCAATAGATTATTTAAATCACCCTGTACAATCTTTTTGTTAATATATGTAGTAAACAATTGATTGAACGTATTACGTGCTTGTGGTGCAGAATCTAGCATCTGATCAACTGCAGGACCATACTGTTTAATTACTGCATTGGCTTTTCTTACTAAGCCGTTGTTTATTTTCAAATTAGGTGTTATTGGCATCTTAGCAGGTACTATGGCAACGTTACTATTATTTTTCAATTTTCCTATAGTCCCGTCTAGTGGCACTGCATCATCGGTTGACGCTGCATTAGCATCAATAAATTGATGCACAACAATGCCCGCTGTTTTTCCTGTAAGTTCTTTTCCTACCTCACTATTGGGATCTACAGTATAAGTTATTCCGTTTGGATTAGCTCTAAATCTGTATAGTTTGTCAGTACCTGGGCGCAATGGTTGACTGAACAACAAATCTCCCCAGTAATAACCTTTGCTACGGTCTGCTTTTTCTAGTCCAGGCCAAATGTTAGCAATTAATTGATGCAGGTCTGTTCTATTCACTCCCCTAGCTTGATCGTATTGAACAAACTGTTCGGGGCTATAAACTTGTCTCCCTGAACCGTCTTTCTTATTGAACATGTGTTTATCCATGATGCTGAAACGGCCTTGATCATCACGACCGAATATTAATGCTGGATAGCCGTCCCACTTAATTGTCACTTTACTTGGATTCTGTACAGTATCTATTGAAGCTTGAACCGCTCTGCTGGCACCTTGACTTCCACCTAAAAATACTAAATCTTCAGGATGGTCTAGATGACCTTTATCTTCTTTTAATGATGGTTTCTGAAACGTTTCAATATCAGTTAAAACGTTTCTCAAATAAGATAAGGATTCATTTAACTTCATTTTGGAACTACCGGATTATTTGGTCTGACTGCAACTTCTGAACCGGAGTTACCGCCAGGTAATCTAGGTCTTCTATTGTTACCTTGTGCTGCTGCTCTGGCTTGTCTTTCTCTTTCTATTCTATCTCTTGTTTGTTGCTGCTTTGCTTCTCTGTCACTAGCGGCGATGTGTGTTGTAGATCCTGGTCTAGTAAATGTACTACCACCGGTGGCACTTGTAGTACCAACTTCAGCATCTGGTGTTCTAGTAGCTACTGCACCACCTGTTCCAGTCTCTGCTGAACTTGCAGGAGGGGATGATGCAGCTGGTTCTGCGGCTGCTGAAGCAGGAGCAGAACTATCAGGTGTTTTCAATGTCCTTGCTTTGGGTTCTTCTGGTGCCAAATTTGGATTGTTTATTGCCATAACTCCACCCGAAGATAATTCTTTTACTAACTTACTATACGCCGCAGCATCAATTTTCTTTAGTCTTGCTAACTGTGACTTAATAATACCAACAAGTTCAGCAGAGGTTGTATTTCCGCCGCTGGATGCCGACGTAGTTGCTGCGGCGCCACCTCCAGCACCTCCACCTGCTGCACCAGCACCTCCACCTGCTGCACCAGCACCTCCACCTGCTGCACCAGCACCTCCACCTGCTGCACCAGCACCTCCACCTGCTGCACCAGCACCTCCACCACCATAATTACCTCCGCCGGCGGGCGCAGATCCTCCGCCGTAACCAGGGCCCTGTGAGGCTGCAAACGCAGCGTTTGCTAATTTTTCAAATGCTGCCTTTCCTTTATCCCTAGGATAACTATCATTTACAGCTTTAATTAAAGTTTTTGTATGTGTATCATTCATGGGTATACCACGTAAATACCATGGTAACCATCTATTCAACCATTGTTCAATAGACTCTGCTTCGTTTAGAATGCCCTCAAATAAATTGTTTAACTTTAAGTATTTGGTTTCAGCAATAATATACTTGCCATTCTTTTTGTTCTCTTTAAGTAGTGTTAATCCTACATCTTTCCACGTTAGTCCAACTGCTTCTAGCAACTGATTAATCCAATATACAGTCCAAGCTTCCATAACTCGCTGACCTGTTTGCAGGGCACGAACCATGTTTCCGCCGGCTTTATTTCGTTGTAATATTGCTTTAGCAGTAGCTAGTGCATTATCCCATTCAGGATAACCCTTTCTATCTGCCATGAAATTTATAAGTTCTTTAGTTAACGCAATTTTCTTATTTTTATCCGTCTCTTGATTTAATGCAGCAGAAACGTTACGTATATAATTGTTTATATTTTGATTAGTCTGAGTTTGAGCCTGATATCTACCAGCAGCTTTAGCTCCAGCATCTTTAGGAACTCCTGATGTTCCTCCAGAAGGTGCAGCTGGTTCAGTTGCAGGAGGTTCTGCAGGTGATGCGGAGCTAGTGTCAGGTGCTGATTGAATATTGGGATCAACTCTGCCGGAAGAAATTTCACTATTTAAGGATTTGTATGCAGCACTAAGGAAGTTATTGATAAACTTTTCTTTGTGTGTTTTGTCTGCTATAGACATTTCACCTTCAGTATCACCAGTGATACGATTTCCCATTTGTTTTAGAAAGGCAGCGCCGTAGTCTCCAACCCAATTAGCCAATTTCTCATCTAATTTTTTAGGGTTGACATGTTTAAATTCCTTAAGCCTCATGGTTTTTCCTTATACTTTTTGCAAATTTAGTTTGATCACGACCTTTTATAGCCCCTAAAAGCTTACGCTCAAGTACCTCTGAGGTATTTTTATCATAGTGTTTATTAATTAACTCTAATAAGTTTATTGCACTAGTAATAATATTGTGGGCTCTACTTTCAATAACGTGAGTCATATCACGGTTATTTCCAATGGCCTCTAATTCTTCCAAAAGGGAACGTGTTTTCTTTTGCATAATCAGTATTTATGCTGGTTTCGGTTAATTACTTCTTTAGTGAATTTAGCAAAGCTTTTAGTTTGGTACTTTGTGCGTCGGCTACTACTTTCTTTACGGCCGACTCAATTTCTCCCGTTATAGGGTCTATTTTTTCTGTTACCGTAGACTGTGGCTTTAGTTTGCTCATTAAATCATTTGGGCTGGGCTGCGGATTACTTGGACGATAACTTTGGCTATCACCTTCAGGATTAGGATCGGTAATCCTCAAAGTTTCTACGTTAAACTCTAATTCTATCTTTTGCCCTACGCCCGAGCTACTACGTGTTTTCATCAATTGAAGTTGATATTGTCCACGCTCACGCATACTACGGCTTGTGAAGATACCGAATACATTGTCTGCTGTGTTAATCTTTGAAATACCACCTGAAATATGACTATGATCGAATTCGATTTCTTCAACGGCTGAACGGTTCAACTGGGAAGCAGTAACAAATAGTACGTTCAATTCTTTTGCTAGATTACGCAATTCTTCCGAAACATATTTGTCCTTAACAAACAAATCGCTTGGGCTGACCTTTGCGCTGACGGGCATAAGAAGGTCAAGATAATCTACACACAGAAAGTCTATTTTGACTCCTGTTTGTATTTGCAATTCCTTACAGTATGCACGTAAGTCATTTACCGTGCTTTGTGCAGGCATATATTTGATACGCAACTTACCCGCTTTTTTAGCAAGCATTTTAACCTTCATTTCGACATTATCAATGTCTTTGAAAATTTCTCGGCTACTAGTATCGGTCATCATACTATCAATACGCATAGAACAAAGACCTTCACTAAGTTCTAGTGTGATGTACGCACCGTTTAGTCCTGCTTGTGCCCAGTTGACTGCTAGATTTTGCATAAACAAACTCTTACCGGAGCCTGAACCACCTGCAAAAATCTGTAATTCACCACGATTGAAACCACCATAGAGTTTTTGATCCATAGTAGGCCAACCTGTACTTAATTGACCGTTATTAGACTTCAGTGCCATAAGCCTAGCTCTAGGATCAGCAAAGTAATCTGTACCCATATCTTTTTGTAGACTGATTTGTACAGCATCTTTAATAAGCTTTTCTACAGGACCATACTCACCTTTTTCAAGCAAGTCTGCGCTTTTCAAAATAGCACGTTCAAGTTCCTGTCTTTTAGTAAACTGCTCAAATTCTTCTAAGAACCAATCATTATGACCATCGTCAAGTTCTGCAATAAATTCTACTTCGATGCCAGTAACTGCCTTTATCTGTGTAGGCTCGGGCATCATATTATATTTTTTCGAGTGTTCGACTACGAATTCTGCGACGGGTTTTAATCTCTTTTCAAAATTCGATGGATTCATGATGTTCATCACTCGGGTATACAACTCTGAGTTTGTTACCATCATTCTCAGAAACAACATCTGCATATCCGAATTATATTCTTTTATCAAGTTTTCTCCTTTGCATTTCTATTTTTACTTTACTAGTTGTAGCACTTTGTAGAATACTTAGTAGTGTAGTTAGTTTCCCGTATTTTATAACCGCATCGTTTACATCTTTTACGCCACGATCCCAATCAGGTATACTAATGCTATACCCCAACTCTAATGCTCTATCTATAGTTTCTAAACCAGTTTTATCATGATCAGGTACAAAAATTATTTTTCTGTTTAGTTGACTTAACAACTCAACCTGATCATCATTTATCGTGTTATGAGTCAATGCACATGCATTAATACTAAGTGCATCGAATATTCCTTCTACTAGGATACATACTTCCCAATTCGGTTTTTGAAAATCTATACCAAACACATATCCTTGCTGCTGCTCATTTATGTACTTAGGTATTTTATTATCTAGGAATCGGCTAGTATGGCCTACGATTTTATTGTGATATGTATACGGGATAATTATCCTATTACCTTGACGCCCTGCTTCATGAGGGGTAATCATAAAGGGGTAATCACTAACATTTATTCCCCTAGACTGCACGTAATCAACATATATTTTGTGTTCTATGTTGTTTACGTCAAGCAATTCTCCCAAAGGCAATTCATGGTCTTTGAACTTGATTTTCTTTTTAGCTTTTTTAACTTGGACATAGCTCAACAAATCTTTGTGTTGCAGACTTTCTAAGTTCCATTTACTAATCTGCTGTTCGTCTATGCCCGACCATTTTAAGAATTGTTTTGTATTTTTCGTTAAGCTTTTTCCTAATGTGAATCCGCACTTGAATCCACAGTTGAAACAATGAAAGCTCCAGTTGTCCCCGTCCGTGCGTATGCCGCCCCTAGCCCTTCTGTCGGGCTTATGACCTCGATGCTGACAGCATATTGCGTTGAAACTGTACCACCCACTTTGGGTCAGCTTTTTCTTGCCTGGTACAACGGTTAGGATATCAAACATACTATAAGTTTAACATAGTATGTATCAGAATACAAGTAAGTCGGACTTTTATCTAGCTAATATATTGGTAACAGCACCAGTGTTGCTGGTAAATACCATTCTTACATAGGGATGAAATCCATATACTGTGTATCCCTGAGTATTGCTATTATTGGAATATTCTTCGGAAGTAAGAATAGGATACCAATCACCGTTAACTATCGTAGAACCCTCGACCCCTACGTATCCGTTATATTCAACGAATGAAGTCTGCAATGTCAATATTGGATTGTCCTCAGTATTGATGACGCTGCTATAATAAACGTTTGCATTAGGTAATACGTTGGCAATGCTATTATTAGAATCTAAGTTAGGGAACGGTTGCCCAGTAGGGATGGATATGTTAGCTGAAGGTATAAAAGCAGGTAATACAGAATTAACGATGTTCATATCCCCACGGGCGCCCGCGTTTTGATCTACGAATACAGGGAATCCAAACTCTCCTACAGGAATCTCTAGTGAGTAATGCGCTGCCTGCGCATCAATATCTTCAATGTCGGCAGCATTTACTGTTAGCACTGCTAAGCCATTTAATGCATAAGTAGGAGTTAACGCTTTACGCAATAAGACTTCAGTTCCGTCGTAACTGATGATTCTACATGTAATTTCTTTACCTGTGATATCCACTGGTTTTTGTTCTTGGTTAAGAAACTGAAACTGTATTTGATTATCTACACCTTTATGTAGAGTTAAAGGTTTGGCGTAAACTGGCATATATCTCCTCGCTGAGTTACCAAATAACAAAACAACGATTTGTCTTTGGGTATAAATAAAAACTGGGGTTGAGTACACAATATGTAATCCTTTAACGTATTTAGTACCGAAAATATTAAATTATTAAGTTCGGGTCACACCGATTAAATATATCATTATTTTACATAAAAATTACATGATACAAAATGAGTTTTTCAAAAAACTTAGCGAAAATCACCCGTTCATAACAGTTTGTTCCTACGCCAACCAAGATTATGTGGGCATTGTTCAAAACCGAGATGACAATGTTACCACTATTTACGATTATGGGGCTATAGTAGAATCTGAGGTCAAGTCTAGATTTTTAGAATTGGGAGATATATGGTGGTGGGAAAGTAATAGACTAATACCTATTAACTTGTTTCTGAAGGATGATTGGTCTCAGTTTAAACCATATCTCAAAACTTTTGCTAATAAAAGCTTGGTGATCCTACATGGACCTATAACAAGTATGAATGAACTTCATAAACGTAGGTCAAAAAGACGTAGTATAACACTAGTCAAACGATTACCGTAGTTTCTTCTAATAGATTCATATGCACAACAACTAAATGTGCGTATGCAATTGCGTGACTTTTCTTGAAAGAGTACTCCGTTCCTGTCTTATTCCATACAGTTTCAGCTACATCTTTCCAACTCTTACCTATCAAATGTTTCTTACCTGGTCTAATGATTGCTAATAGCATAGCCAATCTAGGTATACTATTGACAGGCTCTGGCATACTTCGTATAGTAGAAAATTGATTATTTAGGTGTATCAGCTTTTCTACAAAATCTTTGTTTTTTAAATTGTCCCAATTAGGTTCACTCATCAATTCTACTAAATGCTTCTCGTCCCTGACTTGATTATAAACATGGACGTTTAACATATCAAGTTTAAGATATCCGCGAGTCTCAGCTACAGTATAGTCAATCGATGCCATGTCATTGACAGGATCATATGGAATTTCAGTAACATAAACTCCTGTTGCATGTTTACGTATAGGGTGTACGTTTCTCATGGCAGCAGGTATGTGCGGGATCAGAGACAATATTTTATCTCTGTCCCCAAAGTCAATGTCAATGTCACTATTAAACTTCATTTATAATTTTTTGCTGCTAAGTTGACTGCTGATTTTGCGTCCATGATAGGGAACACGCTTTGAAGTTTGTCTGTGTTAAGTATACAATTGCTTCGTGGTGCAATCACTGCTTCTTTAAATTCTTCAGGTGTGAACCATTCTTTCTGTAAGCCCAATGCGGCTGCAATTTCCTTTGTGCTAGTATGTCCTGGATTACACACATTATAAATCCCGCACATAGGTTTGTGCAAGGCAAAATGGACGGCTGCTCTAGCAACATCAGGAACATAACTTACACTATTTGGATAGTCAATTAGTTTAGCATACTTTTCTAGTTTTGTAAACAAGTTTTTTGGGTGTCTATCATCTCCGAACGGCATGCGAATTCTAAACAAATAACTCTTATGCATGAATGGCTCCAGTACTTTTTGTTCTAATGCTTTGCTGCCACTGTAAAAACTTCCGTTATTAAAATCGAAATTAGGAGGATCGTTTTCGGTAAAATTTTTTTCGTATCCTGTATATACACAACCACTAGAGATATGTAGTATAGGTGTAATAGGATTATTATATTCTAATGATAACGGAAACACAACATTACCGTTGATAGTCTGCTGTTTTTCATTTTCACATGCATCGACATTAGGAACGCCAGTGTACCCTGTTGCATTAATAATAAATGATGCATGTTCAAATAAATCGGTATGGTGTAACCATCGATAGGATACTTGTTGATTGTCTAATTCTTTGGCAATGTGTTCACCTATATATCCGTGACCTAGTAAGATAATCATTTTTTAATTAACTCCGGAGAATGTTGTGGTAAGTCTGCTTCTTGTTCTTTAAGTTCACGTTTTTGCTTTTCTAAGTCGTATACACGGTTACGCAATTCAGTAGAACTATAATCATGCTCACGCTTATGATAGTGCAATTCAATTCCATTCTGAATGCAGTATTGTTTACCAGTGAAGTCACGATTTAGATATTCTTCGCTTAAGAACCTGACATCGATTTTCTGTGTCATCAATAACTGTAACAAATCATATTCAGTTGAATAGACTAATATTTCATCTACATACTTACAGGCTTGTAATTGTACGTATCTTTCATAGATACTTTGTGTAGGTTTGTTTTTAATACCAGGACGGTCAACCGTAGGGTCAACTTGCAATGCAACAATAAGATAGTCACATAATTGCTTTTCCATTTTTAGCATAGTAACATGACCTGCGTGAAACAAGTCAAAACTACTACAGTTAAATCCTATCTTCATATCTTTTTATCCATTCAATAGTCATATCTAACCCTTTATCTAATGATGTTTTTGGTCGCCATCCAAGCTCATTTTGAATCTTGGTTATATCCGTTGCATATCTAATGTCATGTCCTGGCCTATCAGTAACAAACTCTATTAGATTCGTGCTAGCATTCATTTTATCTATGATGGAATGTACTAACTCTAAATTTTTTGTTTCATTGCCGCCACCTATGCAGTATCGGTTACCAATGTTTCCCATAAACATTACACGCATGATAGCATCGCAGGTATCTTCGACATAGATCCAATCACGTATTTGGTCACCTTTTCCATAAACAGGGATTTTTTGATTTCTAAGTATCTTCCCAACTGTCAAAGGTATCAACTTTTCAGGATATTGAAAGGGGCCATAGTTATTAGAACTGTTTACAATAACATAGGGCAATTTGTAAGTGTTGCCATATGCAATGACAAAATGCTCTGCTGAAGCTTTACTAGCAGAATACGGATTACGTGGACATATATTTGAGTATTCGTTAAACTTGCCGGGTGCAGGAACTTCCCCGAATACTTCGTCGGTAGATATGTGTACAAACTTTTCTATCTTGTGCTTTCTAGCTTGGTCTAATAGATTTACAGTACCTATAACATTAGACTGAATGAACGGTGAGCAATCTTTAATAGAATTGTCTACATGACTTTCTGCCGCAAAATGTACAATTTGGTCAAATGAGTGAGTTGAGAATAGTTCGTCTAAAGCTTTACTATCAGCAATATCGATAACTTCATAATCAATACCCATAGCTTCTAGTTCTTCTAGGTTACTAGCATAACCCATTTTATCAATCACAAACACTTTTGCAGTTGTGTGTTTTCTAATGTGCTTAACAAAATTAATTCCTATAAAGCCAGCACCACCGGTAATCAATATCATTGTAACAACCCTGCCTTTATTAACTTTTTATATGCATCCTGAACTACGATTGCTTGATGTTCGGCATCTTCTACCGCCTTGTGTGTAGTTTTACTGCCATACTTTTTATCTTTAAGACTCACGCCTGCAACTTCATATAAGGTTCGTGTGTCACGTACAGTATAATATGGCCAAGGAATAGCATTAGGATACTCAGTCAACGTTTGTCTGAAACCTGATTCACATGCTACTACGTCAAAGCTAGCACCATTGCTCCAAACAGCACGACGGTTCCAACAAAATTTATAAAGGGTCTCCATGCAAGACTTAAATGATTCTCGTCCCCTGTCTCCCAATGCTTCTTCAAGTGCATCAGGGCTCTGCGTAGACCACCATCGTAATGTATCTTCATTAATAATCCTATTGTGTATTTCTGTTTGATCTTCAATAGTAGGGCGCAGTTCTAACTTTTCTACGACACCCATGCCTTTAGGATCGAACCTAACTGCACCTATTGTAAGTATCACACAGTTTGGACTTGTATCTAATGTTTCCAAGTCAATCATTATATCATTTGCCATTCAAATACTCCATTGCCTTTCTGCATCTTTCAGGATCATCACCCAAATTACCTAATCCTAAATTACATTTATGACAGAGCCAACCTCTGAATTCTTCTGTCTTATGATTATGATCTGCTACCCATACGGATTTTTTATTCTTTCCATATGTAGCTAAGTCATCTGAACTTCTATCACATATAGGACATTTATAATCATTTGGAATTGCTGGCGCAGTCTTTTTAATCTTTGCAACTAGTTTACCATGCTTTTTAGCACAGTCTCTGCATTCGTATCTTAGATAACCCTTGCTACCTTCTTTAGCGAAATTCCATAACGGAACTTGCTGTTTGCAAATAGTACAAAGTTTTGTATCTTCTTCTACGCCTTCAAAAAATGTCGATAAGGTGTTCATTCATTGCTTTTCCAAATGTTGTCCAAAGACTTTACATCATCTATTATACTACCTGTGAGGTAATTAAACAATAGTGCTTGCCGTGGTACATCTTGTGGATTGGGCATACTACTGTGCAGAACTCGGCAATTATAGAACAAAACGCTACCTTTGGGCAAAGAATTCTGAACACAGTTTTTTTGGAACCATGAATTATAAAAGCCCTGATAACAAAGGTTGATGTTGAAATCTGTGAGTTGACTTTTGGGGACGACACCGGTGACACCGTTTGTTTTATCTAAATCAAACAATGAACAAATAGCTTGAACTCCCAACAAACGTTTATCGTAATTATATTTCTTGAAACGATGAGGTGTATCTACATGTGGATTGATCCACTTGCTTTGTGGATTGATCGTAACAATATCACTAGCGTACCAAACAGGATCAGATAGATAATCAGAGACCTTGTTTATCAGTAGATCATTTATTTCTTTTACTTCGGGCCAATCCATAACCATTTGACTCCACCAAACTGATATGTCTGGTAAGTTTTTTATATCATCACGTTCAGCATATTTTTTACTTGCACTGGACGCTCTAACTGGATGCAATGTTGATAGTTTTGCAACTAGCGAATCGATAAGTGGTTCAGGTACAATCTTTTCTAGAATGATATATCCTTGCCCTTCTGTTAGTTCTGGTTTAATTAATTTTGCCATAATTCATACATAGTTATTAATTTACTAGACCATATAGTAATGTCTACTGCTTTATCAGCACCTGAGAAATCCCAACCATCTCCTCGAGGACCGAAATTTCTTCGACACCATTTAATGACCTTGTATGGATCGTCTTTGCACCTAAAGATTACTTTACCTGTATCTCTAGGATTTACAACTTGAGATTCAATAATTTCTATATAAGGACTTAGTTCTGCAAAAGATGCCATACATACCTCTTCTTTAAGATTTCCATAAATTTATCTGCGTCTACTTCACTGACAAATACTACACCTGTTATTTCATACACATCTTGTATATAATCTGAGTATAAATTTTTAATATCCTGATCGTAGAAGTTTGATGTTACCCATAGTATGTCATACTGTGATCCTGCCATCTTTATTAACATACCAACCTGTTCATAGCATTTTATCTCATTAAACAAAATTTTTAGTAACTGCAATTTATCTATCATTGGTTGATATGGACCTTGTCTAGACCATTCTACAATAACTTCCCCATTACTGCGTTTTGATTTTGTAAGCATTCAGGACCATCTCAACGTAAAAAGTATGTAATCACGTTCGTATCTAAATTTAAATCTAGATTCATTTTCAAAACCATTTATCCACCTGCAATGTCTTTCGCAATTATCAAGTTTTTCGTATAACCATTCTACCATTTGTTCGTGTTTTGTTTGATTCGAAGGCGTAATTATGCATTCGAACCATCGGTTTGAATCATTCCATCCTTTAGTATAATCGTAATGGTTATTAGCATATCCCATTTAAAAAGTCTTAGACATAGAAAAACCCAATGCTAAATCACTAACACCAGCTTGCCCTCTATAATTTTGTCTATTTTCTACAAAGAACATAGATTTAATATCATTGTGTATAAATTTATGATAAAGTCCTAGACGCACTTCTTTTACGGTTGCAGCCAAATTAACTTTAGAATTTTGTATAACATTAAAATCACTATCAAGTCCAACAGGAGCAATAACATTTGCCATTGCTTTATAAATAGTTACCGGTTCATAAAACATGAATCCTAACTTGTGTTTTCCGATTTCCTGTTCGGCTCCTGCTATCCATCCGTGACTAAATACGTTGCCAATAGATAAAATATTTTCGCTGTTTGATCTTGTAAATGTAATACCTGTATTATAAGACATATAAAACTTAGATGCGTTGATAGTTTTATTTATTTTCAAAGACCCGTAGTAGGTGTTGCTATTTTTATTGTTGCCTTCGCCTATGAAACTTCCTACACTATTACCTAACCAAGTATTCTTTTCGCTGAATGTTCCTGCTGACATACCAAAGTCAAAAGAATCAAATGTTTTGTTATATGTTAGTTCAAACATACCCAAGGTATCATCATTCATATTCTTATACACATTCATGTGTAAATTCTTTGTACCCACAGTAAATGTATTGGTGTAATTGTTGAACAATGCGTAAGGATTTTGCGTATCATAAACCATTAAGGTTTGTGCCAAGTTAAATTGATTTGGGGTGTAACGTGCAGTCAATGCTTCACCGGGTGTGTAAAAATCTCTTTCAAAAGAATCTACAACCATCAACTTCGTTAGACCTCCTGTACTTGCGCTGCCTCCAGTGTATACCAATGGTTTTACTGTTGATAAATTTGGTCCTGCTAATCTACCAGTAGTAGGAATTCCTAGCTTACCTACAGGACGAGTGGCATTTTCTAAATCTAGTAGGCCTTGACCATGAACATAAAGATTATAGTTGGGTATGTTTTTGTTTGCGGTTACTAATAATAGTTTAACTACATTCGAACCCTTCATTTGTGGCCACATTTGATGAATGATTGCAGCAGCGCCAGATATCACCGGTGCAGACATAGATGTTCCTGTCATTGTTGATAGTCCAGTAGGCTGTAATGCAGCATCATACTTTTGAGGTATTCCCGCAGTTTTGGGTACAGTACTTAGAATGCTTGTGCCTGGTGCCATTAAATAAAACTCCCAAGTCTTGTACTTGTCAGCACAATATTGAGTATTCATAACACCATTAACAGTATTTTGGCACAAGTGTGCGGCACTGTTACTGCTAGAATTTAGAGTGTTCGTTGAAGAATTGTAATTTCCAGCTATTATGATTCTTCCACCAAATAATAGATTACCCTTTGCATCAGTAACTGTAGCTAATCCTGCTAATCCTTGTGACCATTTTGTACCGTCGTTTCCTGCCGACATAACAATCACCGATTCTCCTGATAGTGCCTGTGACAAGTTATTAACGCTGAACAATGTGCTTATAGGCAAATTACCAGTGTTAGTAAATTTAGTTGTGTACACACCTGTACTCAGTGGCTTTGCTGATAGATAACTTTGTGAGAGACTCCAACCCAAACTTAAGTTCAAAACATCTACGCCTGTGGAATTAACCCATGAAATTGCATTAACAAGATTATTTGTAGTGACTGATCCATTGTCAGTTACTTTTCCGATAACTAATTTTGAATCAAATGCAACTCCATGCACTCCGATATTGTCTTTAGCAGCCGCAGCTATACCTGCTACGTGTGTTCCATGTCCTATCCTATCGATAGGAGTACCTGATCCTGAAAAATCTTTAATGAAAAGAATTTTATTAATAAATTGATTACTGCTCGTATCTATACCACTATCAACAATTCCTATAACGCTATCCTTTCCTGTATATCCTCTAGCATATGCAGAGCTAGCATTGATTGATTTTAATGCACCACTCAAGCTATATTCAGGTGTTTGAAACGATGCCTGCGAGTACGCATTCAAAGATAACGGTAATAAAATTAAAGACAAAAATTTAAGTTTCATAGTTTTCCTAATACCCTGCGGTTGCTAAAAGTTTTCGTACTTCTTTTACATCATCTGGATTCTTATGTAGTTTCAATGCCCACTGCTCAGGATTGATATAGTCTATGATGATTTTCACCTGTGTTTCATCTAAGTTATCTAGAAATTCTTGACCGCTTGTGCTATGATACAACATCCACGGACTTAATTTTCCCTTAGTTATTTCATAACAGATTTTATTTTTGTTACCAAATCTCAATACATCTTTGGACAGTATTTTTTCTCGTTCAGATAAGACTATAGTAGTTTCTATACTTCTTGCAATAGCATCTAATGGATCTTCGATACGCAAATATTCGATAAGAAATTTCGTGTAATTGCTATCTGTATTCCATGTGTCGATCTTGACTTGATTTTTAACTAGCCAATCTGCATACCTAGGCACATTGATGACACCAACTTCAGTACAATACAAACCGAACTTAATAAAGGCTGCATAATAAGCTGATTTGATGAATTCATCATATGTCTTTGTTTTCTTACTTGCAGAATTCTTTTTGTAGAATTGTACCCATGCTTGAAATCCTATGCGATTACATGGTCTATCTTTTTCTAACCAGCGGTGTTTATATTCGCAGATGTGCTTAAGGATTGTGGATTCACGTATGAATGTTCTTCCACAAAACTCACATCCGTACTTTGTATTACCCGTTTCCTCTGTCTTTTTCATACTGTTCTATGTCACTATCGGTTATAATTTCATTTAATGCTTCAAGATCAGTTATCTTCATATTGGGATAAACTTCACCCAAATACATCTTTCTCTTTTGCTGGCTTACAAATTCTTTCGACAGTTCTTCAATATCTTTAGGATTTGCCTTAGCATATATTTTCGTGTAGTACTCTTTAATTTCTTTTACTGTCGCCGCTTCTTTGTACTTGCCAACTTTGTCACGGATATGCGGTATCCATTGATGGAACTGTTTTCCTAATCCTGGGCTAGCACTACACAACATTAGCCATTGAAGTTTAGGATGTTTTTGTACAAACTCTGCAAACAAGTATTTGTTAGCATACTCATTTGTACTCATTACGTAATATCTGGATAGACCCTCACTGCCTTTTATAGCACTCATCCAATGGGTGAGCATGAAGGGTACAACTTTTTTCTTTTGTTCTTCTGTAAGTCTATCGTAATACCCATAGTCTTTTTTATCCAGCGCGGCTAGAATTTCAAAAAGGTCTAGATCGACCTTCTCAAACTTTTCATCTTTAGCTAGCTGTGGTTTTTTAGTTGCCATATTAAAACGCTTGATTGTAATCTACTAATTCACAGTTTCTACTAATTTCTTTCACAAAGTATACGCATCTGGGCTTTTCACTATCATCTATGGGAACACACAGGAACTGTCCATTCTTTAGTCTAGGTGCATACCATGTTACATCATGGTAAATATCTACAATTTCGATAGGTAAAAAGTCAGGTCTAAAACCTGACAATGGATTAAATTCAAATGCACTAAACCCTCTATCGTTAATGCTAGTTAGTGGTAGTGTTTCTAAATCACCGTGTTCTTTTTCACCAATTAAGATTTGCCAATCAACTGGCATTTTAATAGTTGTGTCCCCGATGCGTAGCACCAGCGCTGGTGAGCTAAACGATTCTAAAAAAATTAATGGTATATAATGGTAATCTACATTGGAAGGGTTACTATTATCTAAAATAGCAAACCGCAAGTCATCAATTTCTTCTGGAAGTGTTTCGAGGTTAAAGTATATGTTATCTAACGTTAGTATTCGCATAATATCATTGTATTCTAATACGTCATTTTTTCCAAGTCAAATGGATAGTTTGCCTCTTTATAAAACGATTTTCTTTGCGTGAGGTGCCGTTTTGCAAATTTGCAACTACTTGTTATATCCCAGATTTGGACGAAGTCCTTGTCCTCAGCCTTTCGGATACCCCTTCCAATACTTTGGATAACTCTAACAAAGCTTTTTCCGGGCTCCAAAAGAACCAGATTAAAAATACGAGGAATATTAATACCCACACTGGCCACACCATAAGTCGCCACAATAATCTTTTTATCAGCAGTTGCCACTTCATCATATTCTTCCTTACGTTCTGTTAGTTTAGTTTCTCCACTAACAAAGACTGCGCCAGGTAGTCTATCCACCAATTCTTTACCTGCGTTTACACGATCAACCAAAATCAAAGTGTTACCTGACTCTTTGATTTTTAAAACCAGTTCGCTAATTGTATCAAGCCTATGTTTATCCTCAAGTAGATATTTCAATTCACTTTGGTAGTTAGTGAATTCTACTTTATCTTGTAATTGTATCACATTAACATGGCATTGTGCAAGTACCCCCTTCTCCTGAAGTTCGCTGGCACTTAATTTTCCTATAACATTACCTAATGAGACATACAATGCTTGTGCATTATATTTTTCTTTGGGTATTGTTCCAGTAAGGCCCCAACGAATGGGGACCTGTGAAAATACACCGGTTAATAAAGTCTTGAGTGCATCTGCCTTTGCCATATGAACTTCATCGACCATTATACAAACAACATCTTCTATGAATTCTTGTATAGTACAATCAGCATTACCTGCTTGTGTATCCTTGAGTAAATTGTTTAGACTTTGCCAAGTACATATCGTATGTTTCTTTCCCCATTCTTTTCTTTCACCAAAATAGACACCAACATCAAGGCCTACATTTTTATAATCATCCTCTGTTTGTGTGACCAATGATTTGTTTGGAACAATGACAATACTACGACCATACTGTTCTACACTATAACTTAATGCAGCCGTTGTAATAGTCTTGCCTGCGCCTGTAGCTACTTCCTGTATTGATTGTGGATTCTGTAAAAATCTATTGATTACCTCTACTTGGTAATCTCGCAATACAATCTGTTCCCCTTGTTTAGGATGACCTTTGGGCCAAGTGTACTCAGAAAACGTATCCTCGGACACTTGCGTGAAGGTGAACGTTTGCCTGTAAGTACGTTGGTCGTCCAATTCTATATCATATCCTGCTTGATCAAGTAATGGAAGAATCTCAGGCAATAAGTTAATGTATGTCGTACCACCCAAACTAAAATAACTAATCTTACCACTCCATCTGCCTAATCTTACTGAAGGCTGATATCGGGCGCCCGGCTTTTCATACTCAAACATTTTCATCAATGTTTTGCGGTCGCCTAGGTCAAGACCTTCTAGCTTGACGTTGACTTCATCTTTGATAATCAATTTGCACTGCTTCATTGTTTGAGATTAAAAATTACAGGTGATGTGTTGTTCATTCTGATGACTTTCATATAATTGCCTTCTTTTACTGTGTTAAGTACACCAGCTGACCTCATTGATATGTAAGCTGTATCTTGTTGTACAAGATCATCGGCACTAAACTTTTTACTGTTATAGATGTTGAATACAGAAAACTTTTCCTTAATGTCTATGTTCAATGGTGTAGGATATATCAAAACATTTTTACAACCGATAGCAAGAAGGTATTCAATAATATTGTCTAAGTTTTTAGTGTCGGCATCGATATGATACTTAGAACAAAAGTCCAATAAAGGATTGTCGTTAATAATATCTTTATCTATTTTTATGCCTAGTTCAGTTAATTTAGACAAGCACACAGGATCAGCCGATAACTCAATGTCTTTTATTGCTAGATCCAAATATTGGTTGGTACATGCTATCAGATAGAGGTCATTAATTTTCACCAACGTAGGGTTCCAATATTTGGCTCTATATGATTCTAGCTTATTTATTAGGTCTGTTGTTGCAGGGCAATAATTTATCTTAGGATAAAATTCTTTAGCCAAATCATTAAGGTATCTAAGTGCATAAACTGAAAAGGGTGAGCGATATACCTTTTCTTCTTTGTTCCACTTATAACTGTTTACCTCTAGCTTAGAAAATTTAGCTAAAAACTTTTTACTAAAGGGACTTTTGAAAATTATATTGTTGTCAACGATAGAAATATATGCTTCTGTAAATTGTCTATCGCTTGTTATGATATTTGTTTCCCATTTAAGTGCATTGATTTTTTCCATCGTCAAGCCATGCTTTGCTAATTGGCGTTGATACTTACCCACTAATTTATTGAAAAGGTCTATCTGGTTTGTAGTGAGATTTTTGTTCTGATTCGAAAGTGTTTGTAAGTTTTGGATGAACCTAAGATCATACCTGCTTAGGCGTAGCATTCCACATTGCATGAAATATACAAGGTGCTCTTTATTCTGAATCGGTATCATTGCCACATGATAGCATAACTAATTCAGATGTACAAATATAAAGGCAAAAAAAGGGGACCGAAGTCCCCTTTATACTAACGTACAACTACTTAATCATTGACACTTTACACCCTTACCAAACTCGTCCATTACCTGCCGGGCTTGACCCATATCACCAATCACGAATTTGTATCCATCGATACAACGAACCTCGGTCATTCCGTTGATACCCCAACTGATACTGTTGCCTTCCTTATATCCGTTGACTGCACCGAACACCGTTAGGATTACGATGCCGATGATCACGATCACGACCATCATTTCGATCAGAGTGAAACCTTTTTGCTTCATGATATTAAGCCTTCATGCAAGTAGCACGTGCCAGATTCTTCCAGTTAGTCGGGCTGATCTTGACCAGATCCGCAATCTTGAGAGTCATGCGGAGACTGATTTCACGGAGCTTGTTGTGATTGTCCCACATGAAGTCAAGCACCATATCTTCTTGCTCCTTAGTGAAGCCGTAGTCAACGAACAGACCAGGATCAGCATCACGATGCACTTGCTTGATGCGGAGCATCTTGTCACGCTCGGTGTTGATAGTCAGATCCAAGAAGTGACTACGAGACTGGAGAGCATCCAAGTGAGGCTGAATCTTAGTAGCCCGCTTGTTGTCGAAGGTCTTGTTAGTAATGAAGATGATAGAACCGTGAAAGTCAAACGTGTTCGGGACACCTTCTTCACGCAGGAGTCGAGAATCCTTGTTGTAAGAGATTCGACGGGTCTTGCCAGAGTCAAGCGCACCCTTGAGAATGTTCACAGCATCCTGATCTTCCCAAATGTCGCAGTCATCGAACACCAGGACGTTCTTAGCATCGGAGTACTTGTACAGCAATGCGAACAGACCGATCGCCGACATAGTACCCTTGACAATCTCGAAACGGACCTTGCGACCAGCCAGCTTGTCGAACATGCTAGCCTTTTCCATTTGCGTAGTCACACCGTGCGACTTACCGACACCAGGAGGGCCAGTAACGATCATAGCACGGATATCACCTGCGATACATGCCTTAGACATTTCATCGAGGATGCCGAAACGCTCGGCGATGCGATCCATAGCCTGCTCATCAGTCTCGGTAACAACCTCAGCGACGGGCTCGGACACTTGTGCGACCACCGGGGCACCGTTCAGAAATTCGATATCGGACATGCCATTGACCTTGATCTTGACGACAGGAATCGCAACGTCAAACTGACCGTCGTTTTGAACGGTAACATAGTTACCTTTCTTGCCAGTTTGAAAGCCCTTGACGAGGGTAAACACCTCGTTCTTGACGGCTTGATTGCGATAAGAACCAGAAAGAATGCGAATCGTTGACATATTTGCTCCGTGTCTCAACTGTCTATGTATGTATTATATACCCAAATCCATTTATTGTCAACCTGCAGGCCTCAAGCAGCCTTCGAAAGATATTCCGAGACCTGCTCACCGGTGACCGAATCACCGTTACGCATCGTATAGACCACACGGTAGTTCTCACGACCGCCCGCCATCAGCATGTCATACTGCTCGGACTTGCTAGCAACCTCACGGCGCATGTAGCCGTACTCACCGTTGTCGACGGTGCGCCGGGCAACCCAGCGACCCTGTTCCCAGAACAGTTCGAAGGGGGTTTCCCACGGATCGCACACAGTGGCGTCATCATCGAGGATAGACCAGTCAACCACGTACTCCTCGAAACCCTCATTGCGGGATTCGATCAGAGCCTTCAGGGTCGGGATGCCCTGATCCTTGACCTTGAGGACCTGAGCAACCGTCAGGTTCGGGACAACATACACATCACCACCCTTGCACTTCCAGTACTGGGGGCAAGCACCCTTACCGTCCCAATCATGGGCACCGTAGTTTTCGCGGATTTGAGTGCTGATGACGATCTTCATATTTCGCTCCGTTTCTTGACTATGAATACAGTATATCAAAAATTGGATTATTTGTCAAATTTTGGCTTAGATTTTTCCAAGCACATAAGAGCGGAGGCGACCATCAGGGCCAAGGAGTTCATAGTAACCCCAACGATGATTGGTCATCCAACGCACACATTCTTCGTTGGTGCCAGTAAAACGAACCCGCTTGATACCAACATCAATGAACTTCTTGACAACGACTTGATACATACGATCTCTGTTATCTAACTGTCTATGAGACTATTATATGCCCAAACCGATTTATTGTCAAGCCTTAGGAATTCACAGTATTGAAAGGACTGTAGGAATCATCGTCCTCTTGCATGGTTTTCAAGGTATCATAAACCCAAGAAAGGGGAACACCGAGAATCTTGGCTACAAGAACCGGGTGCATACCCTCAGCCAAATAATCTTGGATTTCCAAAGAAATTTCACCCATCTTAGACATTTATTGTCAACCTTTATTTTGAGAGAAAACGTGCCAGGTCGTCGTGCAGGAGATTCATTTCTTCCTGCTCAACATAGAAGTCAGTACGGGGGTCCCAGTACTGACCAGCCTTGGGATCGTAATACAGAATCCTGCCGTTGCTATAAACGAACGGACCCTCGAGGCCCTTACGTGGACCATAGCCCTTCAGAACATCCTCAGTACGACCCAAAACTCGAAAGCCCATAAAGAACTCCTTCTGACTGAATAAGACTCTATTATAGAGCCTTATGGATTTATTGTCAAGCCAGATCCAACTGGACTTGCAGACCTTCCCAAGTACCAGCAAGACCCACGGCGCACTGGTCAGCAAGACCCTTACCCGAGCGAGTGAATTCTAGGGCGTCAAGAGCCTTTTGGGTTGCAGCATTGCACTTGGTGAAATCACCGATACCGTTGCGAATCTGTTTGGCAGTAGCATAAAAGCATGCCGATTCAACGATAACACGAAAACGTTGGGATTGCTTGAAACGTTTGATAGTCATGTCAGACTCCTTAATCAATCAATACACGTATTGTATAGCCAAACCCATTTATTGTCAAATTTTGGCAATTCGCCGAAACTTCAGACGCCAAAACATCTGCCACATTCGGCTTTGTTTGGTCCAATGCAGGCTCTTAGTACCCCTAAGAAACTTGCCGTCAACAAGCTTACCGAAGGGCTTGGGCTTGGGCTGCCCACGCAACAGCTTGTAGGAGACTCTTTCGTATGGCGTCATTTTGATGTTCATGTCTGTATGATATACCCAAACCCATTTATTGTCAAGCCTGAAAATCACGCTCAAGCTTGTCCAAAATACGGGTGATCCTGCGCTTATGCTGCCGAACAGCGGTCTTGCGGTCCTTAGGAGCCGGGCCGCAGCAAGTGCAAAACCAGCCACCGGGACCCACACGGGCGTGATGACGGGCATTGAACAAGTTGGTCTTCATAACTGTGCTCCTTACTGTGTCCGCAGTATATAACACAGTGGATTTATTGTCAATTTACGGTATAATTAGACAATACATAGTAATATAGACCATCACGAATTTTAGGGATCGTTGTAGCATCCATTACAATTGTGTGTTTTTTAAACTCACGTTCCCATAATGACTTTAGGGGATTGGTATCGTCTAGTACTAATGCATAAGCAAAATCATTTGATTTTGTTTTTAACCAGTATTCCGTACGCTTCATACTTTTATTTTCTTTTTTGAGTGAAGCAATGGGCATCAATTCAAAAGTATTCTTAGCTCTGTCAGACCTCAAAAATTTTCTGCTATCATCTTTGATGTCCAATACGAAATTGGATTTAATCTTTTCAAATTGCAAATCTGTTTCATAGAATTCAGGCAACCTATATACCATAGGTACAAACTTCTCTTTGAACTTCTTACTATCACCATGTAGAAAATCTTTTAGGTCTTCTCTAAATGCTGTCAATCGAATTTCCATCAAAGTTAGCATCATCAATTTTTTGCTATAGTAATTTCTAATAGAATCTGCTTTGTCTTTGTCCTCTTGTTGGACTAGATCAAATAATTGACTAGTCAGTAAAGATGAAATTGGAGGATACTTCAATTTTTTTTCTTTATCTTTTTTGATTTCTTGCCGAATTCTATACCACGCACAACTTAACACCAACAAATCTTCAGGAATTTCTATGATTTCATATTTCTTGACTCTGTTTGATTCAGTGAATACGTCGGCTCCCTCTAGTAACGATTTCACTGCCCATGGAGCCATTGGAGCGATGTTGCCTATAATACCAGAATTCATAGAATTAGTGATAGAATTAGCATTGGTAATATTTACTACCCTCGGCAAATTAAAAACTTTTGACATAAATTATCCTATAGTAATGTCTTCCATACCCGCTGTACGCAGGCGAACAATATGACCCATCTGCCATTGTTTGGCTTCAAGCCCCTTCATAATACCTAACCAACGATTTCGTAATAATGCAACTTCATTGATAATAGTTTCAAAGTCAATGACTTCATCTTCACCATCAACATACTTTTCAGCATCACGGCTAGTCAATGCTCTATTATACGCTTCTAAATATTTTTGAAAATGTTTTCGGCGAATTTTCCGTAATTGAATGTTGAGATAGTTTAACACTGCCTCAATCTCTTGCAATTGATTAAATCTGTGTTCGGTTACACCAGGTAAATTGGCAATGTTCTTTTCAACATTGCCGTAAATTTTTACCTCGTTTTTTGCCGACAGCAATTCATTTTCATAATACGTAATAAAATCTGGTATGATCGCAAGGTTTTGCGTTATTCTGCTATACCAATTCATTTATCACCATTCATCTTCATCCGATTCTTCTTCGTAATCTTCGTATTCTTCTACTACTTCATGCTCATTAATATAATCTTTTAACGCAGTGAGAATTTCTTTTTCACCACGAAAGGCTTCTTTGATATCATCCGTTTCGTAATTATTTTCA
>Ga0129333_10000943_pt1 | contig 25727 bp, 26 predicted proteins | sample CPB6_08_DNA_FD_94474 | JGI IMG/M metagenome (GOLD analysis project Ga0129333, IMG submission 94474) | Freshwater to marine salinity gradient microbial communities from Chesapeake Bay, USA - CPBay_Sum_0.6_0.8_DNA | ecosystem: Environmental > Aquatic > Marine > Coastal | place: USA: Chesapeake...
CCTGAAATGGCTCCCTTGCTACGGGGAAACCCGTAGTTCGGAATACTGTTTTCTTCTGGTTTTGCGTATAAACTTTCAGCACGCCTGCTCGTGGTGAGTGAGTGGTTAGTTCATCAATCTTGAATGGAGAGAAACTTATGGACCGTCGTTCCCTTATCAAGAATGCTGGCATTGCCGGCGTTTTGGCTGCCGGTGTAGCTCCGGCTGTGCATGCGCAAGCCGCAATTCGCTGGCGCCTGACATCCAGCTTTCCCAAGGCGTTGGATACGCTGTTCGGAGTGAATGACGTCTTCGCTGCCAAGGTCAAGGAAATGACTGGCGGCAAATTCGAGATCAGCACCCACGCTGCTGGCGAGCTGGTGCCGGCCTTCGGCACGGTCGATGCGGTCAAGGACGGTACGGTCGAGATGGCAAATACCGCCCCGTATTACTACTTCGGCAAGGACGAGACCTTCGCTTTGGCCTGTGCCATCCCCTTCGGCCTGAACGCCCGCCAGATGAACGCCTGGATGTACGAGGGCAACGGCCTGAAGCTAATGCGTGAGTTCTACCGCAACTACAACATCATGAGCTTCCCCATGGGTAACACCGGGGCCCAGATGGGCGGCTGGTTCCGCAAGCCGATCAAGTCCCTTAATGAATTCAAGGGCACCAAGTTCCGGGTCGGCGGTTTTGCCGGCAAGGTGGTCGAGCGCATTGGCGGCGTCCCCCAGAACATTCCCGGTGGCGAGATCTACCAGGCGCTGGAAAAAGGCACCATTGACGCGGCCGAGTGGGTGGGCCCGTACGACGACCTGAAGCTGGGCTTCTACAAGGTCGCCAAGAACTATGCCTACCCCGGATGGTGGGAGGGCGGCCCCCAACTTGAGTTGCATGTCAATACCAAAGCCTATGACGGCCTGTCCAGCGAATACAAGGCCATCATCAGCGCCGCTGCCGCCTATGCCCACATGGACATGCAGGCCAAGTACGATGCCAGGAACGCCGCCGCGCTCAAGACTCTGGTGGCCGGTGGCGCCAAGCTGTTCCCGTTCCCGAAAGATCTGATGGACGCCGCCTTCAAGGAGGCCATGGCCTTGTACAGCGAGCTCTCGGCCAAAAACCCAAACTGGAAGAAGGTTTACGAAGACTACTCCAACTTCCGCCGCGAAGCTAATCTGTGGTTCCGCTTTACCGAGGCACGCTTCGACAACTTCATGCAGTCGGCCAAGCTCTGATCTCCGCTCGAGCGCCGGGCGTCGGCAAAGACTCCCGGCATTCAGCAAAAAGCCCCGCATATGCGGGGCTTTTTCATGCGGGGCAAAGCATCAGGGGTGTGCCGGCAGGGCTATTTTTTCTTCTGGTCCTTGGCCATGGATTCGAGCAGGGCCTTCATCGGGTCCTCCTCCTGGGCCGCGGCGCTATCCTTTTTCTCGCTGTCAGCAGCTCCCTCGGGCTTGAGGTCGTCTGTATCAACGGGCGCTTCGTTGTCGGCGGCCTCCTCGGCCAATTCTTCCTTCATCTGCTCCAGCGCCGCGGCGGCATCGATCTTCACGCCCTCGTCCATGCCGCTGGTGACCAGTTGCGGATAGAGCATGACCGCCGCCACCATGACCAATTGCAGGATGATGAAGGCCACTGCACCCTTGTAGATCTCAATGGTCTTGACGGCGGCGATCATCTTGCCTGTGATACGGTCCTTGTAATCGGTCTTGGCCGCCACGCTGCGCAGGTAAAACAGGGCAAAGCCGAAAGGAGGCGTGAGGAAGGAGGTCTGCAGGTTCATTGCCAGGATCACGCCGAACCAGATCATGGCTTGGTCAGGGGTCATGCCTGGAACCAGGCCAGGAAGGATCTTCTCGGCCACCGGTGCCAACAGCGGGATGACGATAAAGGCGATCTCGAAAAAGTCGATGAACATGCCGAGTATGAATACCAGGATGTTGACCACGATCAGGAAGCCCCAGGCGCCGCCTGGGATTTTGTCGAACAGGTGCTCTACCCAGATGTGGCCGTCAGCCGCGTTAAAGGTGAAGCTGAAGACAGTCGAGCCAATCAGGATGAACAGCACGAAGGAGGCCAGCTTGGCGGTGTTGTCCAGCGCCTGCCTGAGCAAGGGCATGTCGAGTCGGCGCTTGAATATTGCCAGGATCAGAGCACCGAGAGCCCCCATGGCGCCGCCCTCGGTAGGCGTGGCCACGCCCAGGAAGATGGTGCCTAGCACCAGGAAGATCAGGATCAGCGGCGGCATAAGCACAAAGGTCACCTGTTCGGCCAGGCGTGACAGAAGGCCCAGCTTGGTCAGGTGATTGACGACGGCCAGGGTCAGCGCTGTCAGGGAGGCCAGTGTCATGGACATGATGACGATTTCGTCGCCGGGTGAAGGCATGTCACGCTCCAGCCAGGCCGTCATCAGACCATTGTGCACGCTGGCCCAGGCAAAGCCGACGCCCGTGCACAGGGCCAGAAGGACTATCAGGGAGCGGTGGCCCGAGTTGCCGTTGGGTTCTCGGTAGATGCGCGCTTCTGGCGGCAGGGCTGGCACCATGGACGGGCGCAACAGTGCCACTGCGACGATGAAGAGCAGGTACAGGCCCACCAGCAGTAGGCCGGGGATCAGGGCGCCCGCATACATGTCGCCCACCGAACGGCCGAGTTGGTCGGCCAGCACGATCAACACCAGCGAGGGCGGGATGGCCTGCGCCAGCGTGCCCGAGGCGGTGATGGTGCCCGTGGCGATGACTCGGCTGTAGCCGTAGCGCAGCATGATGGGCAGCGAGATCAGGCCCATCGAGATGACCGCAGCCGCGACCACGCCGGTGGTGGCCGCCAGCAGGGCACCCACCAGGATCACAGCGATGGCCAGGCCGCCACGTACCGGGCCGAATACCTGGCCCACTGTCTCCAGGAGATCCTCGGCCATGCCCGAGCGTTCCAGGATGATGCCCATGAAGGTGAAGAAAGGAATGGCCAGCAGGGTGTCGTTCTGCATGATGCCGAAGATACGCAGTGGCAGCGCCTGAAACAGCGAGGCCGAGAACAGGCCGGCCTCCATGCCGATGTAGCCGAAGCCCAAACCGGTGGCGGCCAGCGCGAAGGCCACCGGAAAGCCCGTCAGCAGCAGGACCAACAGGCCTGCGAACATGATCGGCACGAAATTCGTTGCCAGAAAAGATGCTTCCATTTATTTGTCTCCCGCCTGCTGGCTCACGGCCAGGGCTTCGAGTTCTTCCAGGTGTTTCTGCTCGTCGCTCTTGTGGTCCGTATCGGCCAAGCAGTCAGGTGCCTGTCCGCGCAGGAAGGCGATGCGCTTGATCAGTTCAGCCAGTCCCTGCAGCAGCAGCAGGACAAAGCCCAGGGGCATCAGTGCATAGACCGGCCAGCGGATCAAACCACCGGCGTTTTGCGACATTTCACCGCTCTGGTAAGCCTGCACGAACAGGGGCCAGCTCAGCTTGATGCTGATCAGGCAGAAGGGTACCAGCACCAGCAAAATGCCAACCACGTCGATCCAGTTGCGCGAGCGCGCGCTCAGCCGAGCGGAGATGAAGTCAATGCGTACATGGGCATTCTTCAGAAAACCATAACCGGCGCCCAGCATGAATACGCCAGCGAACAGATACCACTGTATTTCCAGCAAGGCGTTGGAACTGGTGTCGAAGGCCTTGCGCACGATGGCGTTGCCAGCGCTGATCAGGGTGGTGGCCAGCACCAGCCACATGGTGAGCTTGCCGGTACGGCTGCTCACTGCATCGATGAGCCGGGACAATTTGAGTAAGGCCTGCATGTTTTCTCCATTGTGGCAAATCCTGAGCAGTGCTTAAACTGCTGTGGATAGCATGTGTGCAAATGTGTGCATCCAGCCGTATGGCCAAAAGATTCTAATGGGTGAACCTTAGATGAAAAGCCCTCCGGCTTCGGTGTTTCTACTTAGTGAGCGCATTAAAGATTGCCGCTAGGTTTTCCATGATGATAGCTCCACCAAGGCAGGGTCTGTCGCAAGGACCGAACCCTTCCCGCATCCGGGGCAGGCAGGTAGCCTGGTAATGCATTCAGCACCTGCGGCCATTGCGGCGTTTGCAGCAGTTCGCACAAGTCCTGAACCGCCGGCTCATTGAGCGCCGACTTGAGGCAGGCCAGGTGGTAGTCCTCCTCCACCAGGGGGACGAAGTCCAGCCCGCGCGCACGGGCCGCAGCCTCTATGCCTAAACCAGCATCTGCCTGACCCGAAGCCACGGCCTGGGCCACCGCTGCATGGGAAGTTTCTTCATGGGTGTAGCCGTGGATGTCTTGCGCTGACAGCCCCGCATCCTGCAGCAGCGTGTCGAGCAGCACGCGCGTGCCAGTGCCCAGTGCCCGGTTGACGTAACGGGCATGCTGGGCGGCAATGTCCTTCAGGTCGTGCAAGCCAAGCGGATTGCCCTTGGCCACCATCAGCCCTTGCGTTCGGCGCGCAAAGCCGATGATCTTGTGTTGCCCCGGCTTGAGCAGGGATTTGTAAGTTCGCTCGGCCAGCGAACCTGGGCGTGGGTTGGGCACGGTATGAAATCCGGCCATCACACACCGCCCTTCATTGAGGGCTCGAATGGCGTCCACGCTGCCGGTAAAGCGGATATCCAGATGCAATTGCTGCTGGGTGGTTGCGTGTTCACGCAGGGCGCTGAGCGCATCATCGTGGCTGGCATACAGGGTCAGCACATGAGCCGCATCGTTGAAAGCCACGGCATAGGCGCGTTCCAGGTCGGCGCGCAGAGCTTCGATCTGAGGAGCCAGCCGGGCCTGGGCCTGACGCTCAGCCCACAATAACTTTGCGCCGAATTCGGTGAGTCGAGCTGGCTGCCCTTTCTCCCAGATCACCAGTTCGTGGCCGAGTTCTACTTCCCAGCGTTTAAGTTCACCCCACACATGGCGGTAAGAAAAACCGAGCTGCCGGGCTGCGGCAGAAATTGAGCCGCAATCTTGCACCGCATGCAACAGATCCAGCAGCGGGTTTCGAACAAGCTCATTCTGCGGCTTGGATTCGGAGCCAAAGGTGTAGTGAAGTTGAAGCCTATGCACGGGCAAACATATCGCCTGATATGGGATGGAACGATACGATACCCGAAGTCATGTCCACCTTTACCGACAGCGCGCTGACTGCGCTGGCACTGATTTTCTCCTTCGACCCCGTGCTGATCGCCATCGTCGGCCGCTCGCTGGCCGTCAGCGCCAGTGCCTGCGCGATCGCCTGTGTCCTGGGCCTGTTCATGGGGTCCTGGCTGGGCACAGCGCGGTTTGCCGGTCGTGATGCCGTGCTGACCCTGCTCAACACCCTGCTGGCCGTGCCGGCGGTGGTGGTGGGCTTGGTGGTGTACCTCTTGCTGTCCCGCTCCGGGCCACTGGGCTATTTGGGTTGGTTGTTCAGCTTTCAGGCTATGGTTCTGGCACAGGCCCTGCTGGTGTTACCCATCGCCTGTGCCCTGACGCGACAGGTTGTTGAAGACGTGGAGAACCGGCACGGCGAACAGCTGCGTTCGTTGGGCATGGGGACCTCCCTGCGGGCGATGCTACTGGCCTGGGATGAACGCTTTGCCTTGCTGACTGTGGTGATTGCCTGTTTCGGGCGTGCCATTGCCGAAGTGGGGACTGTAATGATTGTTGGCGGCAATATCGATGGCTATACCCGGGTGATGACCACCGCCATCGCGCTGGAAACCAGCAAAGGTGATCTGCCGCTGGCACTGGCGCTGGGACTGGTCTTGCTGCTGGTCGTGCTCTTGCTCAACGCCGGTATTGCGCTGCTTCGACGTTGGCGCGAGCAGACAGAAGGGCAGGTCAGCACGGCCCGCCCAACGGATGGGGGGCTGACATGACCGCCCCCGTATTTGACTTGCAGCGCCTGGGCATTAGTTTTGGCAGGGTGCATGCCATAGATGAGGTCACGCTCACGATCAGAACCGGTGAGGTGCTTGCCCTGGTGGGTGCCAATGGCAGTGGTAAAAGTACCTTGCTGCGAGCCCTGCATGGTCTGCTGCAGCCAACACGTGGCCTAGTCAGGGTTGACCCCACAGTCCGGCAAGCCATGCTGTTTCAGCGCCCCTTCATGCTGCGAACCAGTGCCTGCAACAACATCGCTCTGGCTCTTTTGTTGCACGGCAAATCATGGCGTACCGCTCAGCATGAAGCGTTGCAGGCCCTGCGGCGGGTTGAGTTACAGGATCAGGCGCAGCGACCGGCTCGCACGCTTTCGGGCGGGCAGCAGCAGCGTCTAGCCCTGGCTCGCGCCTGGGCCCTGCAGCCCGACGTGTTGTTGCTGGATGAGCCCACCGCCAGCCTGGATCCGCATGCCAAACGCGAAGTCGAGCAGTTGATGGCCGATTTCGCGCAAGGCTCACAGGGGCAACCCCTGACCATGGTCTTTGCCAGCCATAACCTGGGGCAGGTCAAGCGCCTGGCCAGTCGTGTGATTTATCTGGAACAAGGCCGGGTATTGGCAGATCTGCCGGTAAAAGATTTTTTTGATGTGGCGCGTTTGCCGAGGCTTTCTATGCCCGCCCATTTATTTGTCAAAGGAGAACTTGCATGACACTGTATCAATCATTCAAAGTGATGACCAAACACCTTCGGACTCTTTCGGTCCTGGTACTGGCTGGCGCCAGCTTTGCCACCAGTGCCCAGACCCTGGTGATGGCATCGACCACCTCAACCGAGCAATCGGGCCTGTTTGCCCACCTCTTGCCTGCCTTCAAGGCCGCCAGCGGGATTGACATCAAGGTGGTGGCCCAAGGCACGGGCCAGGCCCTGGACATGGGTCGTCGTGGCGACGCTGATGTGCTGTTTGTGCACGACCAGGTGGCTGAGGAGAAATTTGTTGCGGCTGGGTTTGGTGTCAGGCGCTTTTCGGTGATGTACAACGACTTTGTGCTGATTGGCCCCAAGGCCGATCCTGCCAGCATCAAGGGCCAGGACATCGTGGCCGCGCTCAAGAAAATCAGCGCGGCTAATGCGGCGTTTATTTCGCGCGGTGACAAGAGCGGAACCCACGCGGCCGAGCTGCGCTTTTGGAAAATGGCCGAGCTGGGCGACAAAACAGGAAATGGCTACAAGGCCTGTGGCTGTGGCATGGGGCCGGCATTGAATATGGCCGCTGGCAGCAATGCCTATGTGCTGGCTGATCGTGGCACCTGGCTCAATTTCAAGAACCGTTCTGACCTGACCATCCTGGTAGAGGGCGACAAGCGCTTGTTCAACCAGTATGGGGTGATGGTGGTGAACCCAGCCAAACACCCTCATGTCAAATCGCAGTTAGCCCAAAAGTTTGTCGACTGGGTTATCTCACCGGCCGGACAGACCGCCATTGCCGCCTACAAGATTGCTGGGGAACAGCTTTTTTTCCCGAATGCTGGGCAGTAAATCATTGAGTCATTCCGGTCTCTTAAGGGTTGTCAGGACCGAAGTTGATTGACATTCTTGGAGCCGGTCTGGTTCGGCTGACCTCTTACTTTTAGAAATAGCCTAGGGTATTTACTAATGCGACAGATTTTCCTTTAGGTAAGATCATTGCATATGTCTGGCACTTCATAAGAGCCAACCGATTCGTTTTTGTTGACTGGAGAGGCACATGCAAAAGGTGTTGCACATCAACCCGGACAAATGCACCGGGTGCCTGCAGTGTGAAATGGCCTGTTCTTACGAGAACTACGGTACTTTCGCCACTGCCAAATCGCGGATCAAGGTTTTTGATTTCCATCACACCGGCAAGAAAGTGCCCTACACCTGCACCCAGTGCGATGAAGCCTGGTGCCTGCATGCCTGCCCGGTGGAAGCCATCACCGTGGATAAAGCCAATGGCGCCAAGGTGGTCAACGAGGCCACCTGCGTGGGTTGCAAGGTCTGCACGATCGCCTGCCCGTTTGGCACAGTGAACTATGTGCAGGAAACCGGCAAGGTGCAAAAGTGCGACTTGTGCGGGGGTGAGCCGGCCTGTGCCGATGCCTGCCCCACGGGTGCGATCACCTACATTGACGCCAACTGGACTGGCTTGGGCAAGATGCAGCAGTGGGCCGACAAGCTGGGTAACCAGCCTGCCGCCGCTTAACACCGGGCAAGCTGGATCAGCCTGTGCTGACCAGTCTGAAACTGATCTAGGAGAACGAACATGGCATGGGCAGGAAAAATTCTTCGTGTTGACTTGACCGCAGGCACCGTCAAGACCGAGCCACTCAAGATGGACTGGGCGCGTAGCTACCTTGGCTCGCGTGGGCTGGGCTCCAAGTACCTGGTCGAGGAGGTGGACGCAAAAGTTGACCCGCTGTCGCCGGCCAACAAGCTGATCTGGGCCACCGGGCCGCTGACCGGCACCATGGCCTCGACCGGAGGGCGCTACACCGTCATTACCAAGGGCCCTCTCACCGGTGCCATTGCCTGCTCCAACTCGGGCGGCTACTGGGGCGCTGAGTTGAAGATGGCTGGCTGGGACATGATTATTTTCGAGGGCAAATCAGCCAAGCCGGTTTACCTTTACATCAACGACGATACTGCCGAACTTCGAGATGCCTCCCACCTGTGGGGAAAGAGTGTCTGGGATACCGAATCGATGCTCAAGAGCGCGCATCAGGATCCCTTGCTGCGTATCTCCAGCATTGGTCAGGCGGGTGAGAACCAGGTTCTTTTTGCCGCTATCGTCAACGATCTGCACCGTGCCGCGGGCCGCTCTGGCGTTGGCGCAGTTGCGGGCAGTAAAAACCTCAAGGCCATTGCAGTGCGCGGCACCAAGGGCGTGGGCAACATCAAGAACCCCAAGGCTTTCATGGCCGAAGTGGCAGCCCGCAAGAAAATTCTGGCGGAAAACGGTGTTACTGGCGCTGGCTTGCCAACCTATGGCACCCAGGTGTTGATGAATGTGATCAACGAAGTGGGAGCCTTGCCCACCCGCAATCACCAGGATGTGCAATTCGAGGGGGCCAAGGACATTTCGGCTGAGGCCATGGCCACGCCGCGCAAGACCGATGGCAAAAAGCATCTGGTCACCAATCAGGCCTGCTTTGGCTGCACCATTGCCTGTGGTCGCATCAGCAAGATGGACGAAAACCACTTCACGATTGCCAACAAGCCCCAATACCGAGGGGCATCCGGAGGTCTGGAGTACGAGGCCGCCTGGGCCCTTGGAGCGGCTAACGGCGTGAATGACCTGGAGGCACTGCAATACGCCAATTTGCTGTGCAACGAGTATGGCTTTGACCCAATCAGCTTCGGTGCCACCGTGGGGGCCGTGATGGAGCTTTATGAAATGGGTGTGCTGACCAAGGAGCAATTGGGCATAGAGGCGCCCTTTGGCTCGGCTGCAGCGCTGGCCTACTTTGCCGAAGTGACCGGCAAGGGCGAAGCATTTGGCAAGGAGATTGGCCAGGGTTCCAAACGCCTGACTGCTAAATATGGTCACCCCGACTTGTCAATGAGCGTCAAGGGTCAGGAGTTTCCCGCTTACGATGGTCGTGGCATTCAGGGGATTGGTCTGGCTTATGCCACCTCCAACCGGGGCGCTTGCCACCTGCGCGGCTACACCGTGGCCTCAGAGGTGCTGGGTATTCCGGTCAAGACGGATCCGCTGGCCACTGAGGGTAAGCCAGAGTTGGTCAAGGCATTTCAGGACGCAACCGCGGCCTTTGACTCGGCAGGCCTGTGCATCTTCACCAGCTTTGCCTGGGGACTGGCCGATGTAGCGCCTCAAGTGGCTGCGGCCTGTGGCGACGAATACAGCACCGAGGAACTGGAAAAGATTGGTGAGCGAATCTGGAACCTGGAGCGTGAATTTAATTTGCGCGCCGGCTTGACCGCCAAGGACGACACCCTGCCCAAGCGGCTGCTCACTGAAGCGGCCAAGACTGGGCCGGCCAAGGGCCATGTCAATGAATTGTCCAAGATGATGCCGCACTACTATGAAGTGCGCGGCTGGGACAAAGAAGGCAGGCCTACGATCGAGACCAAGAAGCGACTCGGCCTGTAAAGCCTGGACTTGTCTGACCAGTTTAGGCGGGGGCAGGCAGGGACGGGTCGCAGTTTGGTAGGAGAAAGACTTTGACCAGCGGCCCCCAAGGCCGCTGTTTCATTAGGAGAATGAGATGCACCATGTGATTCTTGGCGCCGGCCCAGCTGGAGTGATTGCGGCGGAAACCATCCGCAAACATGCACCCCAAGACACCATCACCCTGGTAGGCGATGAAAAAGAGGCCCCTTACTCGCGCATGGCCATTCCCTACCTGCTGATGGGAAATATTGGCGAGTCGGGCACCTGGCTGCGCAAGGGCCTCAATCATTTTGCCAATCTGCATGTGCAATTGGTTCAGGCACGGGCAATCAGCCTGGATGCAACTGCCCGACAGGTCAAGCTCGATAACGGCCAGACCCTGTCGTTTGACCGACTCCTGATTGCCACAGGCTCCTCACCAATCCGACCGCCCATCCCGGGTGTGGATTGCGCTGGTGTCCACCACTGCTGGACGCTGGCGGATGCGCGCAAGATCATGGACTTGGCTGTGCCCGGTGCCCGGGTCTTGCAACTCGGAGCCGGCTTTATCGGCTGCATCATTCTGGAGGCCCTGGCAGCCCGCAAGGTCGAGTTGACGGTGGTGGAGATGGGCGACCGTATGGTGCCGCGCATGATGGGCCCGACAGCGGGCGGCATGATTCGGGACTGGTGTGAGGCCAAAGGCGTGACTGTACATACCAGCACAAAGGTTGAAGCCATTGAGACCAGCACCCCCTTGCGGGTGCGCCTCTCCAATGGTGCGCATGTGCCTGCCGATCTGGTGATCATTGCTGCCGGTGTGAAACCCAATATCGGCTTTCTGCAAAGTTCTGCGGTCACTTGCCTGCAGGGGGTGCTGACCGATGCGCGCATGCAGACCAATGTGCCGGGCATCTACGCCGCCGGCGATTGCGCCGAAGCCTTTGACAAGCTCAGCCAGAAAACCATCGTCAGCGCGATTCAACCCAATGCCGCCGATCAGGCACGGGTGGCAGCCTTGAACATGGTGGGGCAGGCTGCGCAGCTCAAGGGGGTGACCCAGATTAATGTGCTTGACACCCTGGGCCTGATCTCTTCTAGTTTTGGTAATTGGGAAGGTGTATCAGGGGGTCAGAGCGTTGAGTTGACCGACAAAACCTCTGGTAATCACCTGAGCCTTCAATTTGCCGAAGACCAGTTGGTTGGCTGCAACTCGGTGGGCTGGACCGAGCATGTAGGGGTGATGCGCGGCTTGGTGGAAGGGCAGGTAAGGTTGGGGCCGTGGAAAGATGTGCTGCTGCAAGACCCAACCCAATTAACCCAAGCCTACCTGGCCTGCAGTCAGGGGCAGTCGGCCTGGAGTGGCGCCGACGATACCCGCCGACGCTGACTGCAAGAATTTGATTGGGCTACCATCGTCGGCATGAAGATCACCCTGAAACTTTTTGCCGGACTGACCGACTACCTGCCCGAACAGGGGCGGGACGGCAATGCAGTGAGCTTTGAAGTGGCCGTAGATTCAACCGTGGGGCAGGTCATTGATTCCTGTCACCTGCCGCCCAAGATGGTGCACCTGGTTCTGGTCAATGGCCATTACATCGAAGCCCAGCAACGCGAACAGCGTCGACTGATTGAGGGCGATGTGCTGGCCATCTGGCCGCCTATAGCTGGGGGCTAGCCGCAGGTTAGCCAGGGGATTACTGGCGATTAGCTGAACCTGACACATTGGCGCTTGATACATGCAGTCGAGTTATCCGGAGATTTTTGAGCGTGACATGGCCTGCACCGAGGCCGAATGGCTGATGTGGCTGCCCAGAGCGGTTGGTCAGCATCCGATGCAATGCTCGGCCAGTCAGGCACTGGTAGAAATCGACGGGGGCTGTCTTAAACTGACCTGGGAAAAGTTGCCCGACCGGACCATTGCACTGATGCGCCTGCCCCGTCTGGGGGTGCGCTTCGAATTCGAGCGCTTGAATGCTTCCAGCCGCCTTCTGTTCATGAAGCACTTTGACCTGTTCACCCAGCGCGGTGGGGGCTAGGCCAAAGAAAGCGTTCAGTTAAAACCAGGTTCAGGCCCAGAAAGAGACCAAGACAGCAACGCAGACCGAAGCCGAAGCCGAAGCCAAGACTCAGTCCCGGTTCTGCCACTTGAGCATGCCAACACATCCCACAACAATGCTGGCAAAGGCGATGAAGGAGCCGATGGACAGGGTAGAGATGCCGGTAATGCCCTGGCCCACCGTGCAGCCCATGGCAGTGACGCCCCCAAAGCCCATCAGGACCGCACCTATCAACTGGTTGCGCAGGTCTTCCAGGCTGGCAAAGCCTTCCCATCGAAAAGTCTTATGACTCAGGGCGTGCACCAGCGAACCCAGCACAATCCCCGCAGCCGCAGCAATGCCGAAGGTGACGCGCAGGGACTTGTCAGTCCACAGCATGAGAAGTTCCAGGCTGAAGGCCGTTGGCGCCACAAAACTCAATGACTCGATGGTGCGGGTGTTTGTGCCGAAGTAGGTCATCTCCAGGGTGTCCGGATTTTCTGCATAGCCCATATGACCGCTCAGATACCAGGCAGACACAACAATCAGGCCCAGAATTAGTGCGCCAAAGGTTTGAAGCGAATTGCCTCTGAAACGCTTGTCTTTCATGGTGAAAACAAGCAGTGCAAGGAAAAGTATCCCGGCCACAGCCAACAAGGCTGACTTGGCAGGCAGGCCTGCGACTTGACTTAACAGGTCGGCCAGACTTTGGGTTTTCATGCCCAGCCCCGAGAGGTCTAGGGTGACGGGATCCAGAAAGCTGGCGCGCCATTGGCCAAACAGGCCTTTGAGGGTCATGTAAGCAGAGATGGCCATAAAGGTCAGCACCACCAGGGAACGCACGCTGCCTGCACCGACCCGGATCAGGTTGCGGTTGGCACAACCACCGGCCAGGGTCATGCCCACGCCAAACAGCAAGCCGCCCACCACTAGCGACAGCCAGGAGATCTGGGGACGCTGGTAAATGGATTTGGTCAGATCGACTTGGCCGGTGTAGGCAAGCAGACTGGTGCCCAGTATGGCCACTGCAATGATCAGCAGCCACATCCGCATGCGGCCCCAGTGCTCCATATTGACGACGTCAGAGATGGCGCCCATGGTGCAGAAATTGGATTTACTGGCGACAAAGCCGAAGATCAGGGCCAAGGCAAAGCCGCCCCATACCACCAGAGTTGCCAGATTTGCTGTGCCGCCTTCCATGCTTTACTCCTTCAAATAGCCGGTTAATGGTGGTCAGGGTTTGCTGGCCACCTTGGTCATGATGTCCTGAATCGCGTTAGGAGCATTGATGATACGCATGAATTGCCCCATGCCCAGTTCGGGCCAACCCAGCGCGATACGAAAGCGCGCATACAAGGCATAGACCTTGTTGTCCACAATGAAAATTTCGTAGGGGAGGGCGGCTACATAGGCTGAGCCGTCAATCTTGTTGACCCACCAGCCTTCACCGCTATCGGCATTGTTCATCGCGACGCCCAATACAGCGGACTTGCGCTCGGGCATGACCACCTCATAGACCTTGGCGGTATCAGCAACCTTCTTGTCCAGGTTGTTGCGAACGGTGGCCAAGGCCTCGTCAAAACTTGCATGGGTCGCTACCAGACTGTTGTCCGAATCAAACCGCTCCATGCCAAACATGTAACGATAAGTCGCAAGATCATCTGCCGGCACATCGCCCCCCATTGGCTTGCCTTCGCCCAAGGCTTTTTTCAGTTTGTCTGCAACAGCATTACTGGCTGCTTCCACACTGGCAAATTTGCTGCGCACAAATGCACGATGCCAGTAGCCGGGGTTGGTGTAGGAAACGGTGCCATCGGCCTGAACGCCTACCCGAATACCAGCAGCGGCGATGGATGAGCCACCCACCCCGCGCAAGGCTTCGAGCAAGGCCGCATCGGTAACCACCAGGCTGGCACTCTGGGCCAGACCTTTTGGCGTGTGGCGGCCCACCACAGTGAAACCGGCTTCCTTGAGCTTGGTTTCAACGGCTGTCAATTGGGTAGCCAGATCAGCCGCTGCAAGCTTTGAGCCAAGGCTGTAAGGGGTTATTGCGAATCCGAACTTGGCAACCAGACTCAAGCACAGGGCAAGCAATAGACGCTTCATGGTGACTCCTCAGATAGGTGGCTGGCTCAAAACGTAAGGTGACGCACGATGGTTAATCAATCAGCAAAGATATAAAAAAGACCTGCAACAAGCCTAGGCCTGCGCGGGTCTGAGTCAAGTGTTGGGGCGGAATTTAGATGAACAGGGTTACATCGGCTTCGCCGGCAAAGTTCATGAAGGTGGCTGCGCCGCCATATTCCAGGCCGTCAATAAAGTCACTCTTGTCAAAATCGAACAGATCCACGGTCATCTGGCAGGCAATAAATTTGACGTCGGCCTCCAGGCTGAGGTCGCGCAACTCTTCCAGGGAGGCAACGCCTTTGGACTTGATCTTCTGCTTCATCATCATGGTGGCCATGGATTCCATGCCGGGCAGCATCTGCACCATGACCGGCATCGGCACCGGCATGGGCATCGCCGGGTTGGCCAGCGGGCTGACCTTGACTGAGCTCAGATCCTTGCGCAGCAGTTGCAGGCCGTAAAACGTGAAGAAGATCTGTACTTCCCAGCCCAGGGCAGCAGCGGTAGAACCCAGAATGAAAGGCGGGTAGGCCATGTCCAGCGTACCCTTGGACGCAATCAGCGCCATTTTCTTAGAGGCCATGTTGACTCCTTGTGTTGAGTTGAATCAGATCTGGGATCTTGCGCTTTAGGCCTTGCGCAGGAAGAAGACGAACTTGCCGCCTTCTTCCCCTTGTTGCAGCAAGGCATTGCCAGTTTGCTCGGCAAAGGCAGCCATATCGCAAACCGAACCGGGGTCAGTCGCCAGGACGCGCAACACTTGGCCCGATCCCATGTCGGCTAGCGCTTTTTTGGTTTTGACAATAGGCAGCGGACAGGACAAGCCCGAGGCATCAAATTCTTTATCAAAGTTCATGGGTGACTCCTAGGATTCCCGGTGGTTGAATAACTGAGCAGCAATAGCCTTGCATAGAAAGACCATTCTAAGCAAGTAGGGCCACCATTTTTGGGGTTGAAGACTCGCGGCGTCCATTACCTTTAGAGGTAACTGGTCATAACCCATATGGGTAGGCCTGGGCGTGGGGCGTCGCGTCCGGCTCAGGTGCTGATGGCTGCACTGGCACTTGGATCGCTCGAACGCAACTCACCATTGGGCAAATGCATCTGGCATTCCTCGAACACCCGCTGGGTGCAGTGACGACAGATGTTGCTATCGAGCTTGGGATAGACGGCGGCCAGTGCATCGCTTTTGTGGGTCAGAATTCGTTTGGTGCCAATGTACTGGGTCTGCTCTGCGCGTTCGATTGACTGGTGAACTTGGGGAGGAGCACCTACCAGATACAGACCGCCACCCAGATCGTGCCGTCGTTTGGCTTCATCACCAAGCAGTTCAGCGCCTGCAAAATCAATGAAATTCACGCCGCGGGCCAATAGCAGCACCCATTTGCGGCGCGGGTCAGTCGCATCCACCGCACTGAGATGATGGCGGACATGCCCAACTGCGCCAAAGTAGATCGAGCCTTGCAGTTCGAGCATGGCGACTTGGGGGCAGACAGGGGTCAGCGGGGTCACCGTTACCAAGCTTCGGATAGGTTGACCCAGGGTTTCCTTGTTGGGAGCTTTTTCAGTGATGGGCGGCTGCGACGTGCGAAAGAGATAGAAAAAAAGTGAAGTCAAAATGCCCAGCAACAGGCCTCTTTCAAAGTCAACCAGGGTGCCCACAAAGGTCATCAGAAAGACAATGCGCTCTTGTGGCTGGCGTACCAGGATATGGGCAACCTGGTGGTAGTTGATCAGCGATGCGGCCACGATGAAAAGAAGCCCGGCAATCGCAGGTATCGGGATAAAAGCCACCAGGGGTGCGGCAAACATGGCAATGGCTACCAAAAAGAGCGCTGAGAAGATTGCCGACAGGGGCGAGGCCGCGCCCGAGGTGTAGTTCAGGCCGCTACGGTTGAAGGAGCCACTGGCGGTGTAGCAGGAGAAGAAGCTGCCCACCAGGTTGGACAGTCCTTGTCCGATGAATTCCTGATTGTTGTCGATGCGCTGGCCCGACAAATTGGCAATGGAGCGCGCAATTGCAACTGCCTCGGTGAGCGCCAGGGTCGAGACAATGATGGCCGGCAACAGCATGGCGCTGATGGCGTTCAGAGAAAAGTCTGGAATCGACAGCGGCGGCAGAGTGGTTTGGATGATGCCAACCGTCGCAATGCCGGTGCGCTGCGCACCCAGAGTCAGATTCAAGATGGCAGCGACCACGCCTCCTACCAGCAATGCGGCGATCATGCTGGGAAATTTCGGCAGATAGCGTTTGGATAACAGACCCGACACAAGAGTGACCACGCCCACAAGAACCACCCAGATATTCAGGCTGGATAAGTGGGTTACGGCATGGATCAGAACATTGTGAAACGCTGTGCCGCGCGGTATGTCGATTCCTAAAAAGGTGCCTATCTGACTGGCCGCGATCAGGCAGGCAGCTGCTGTGGTGAACCCGACAATGACTGTGTGTGAGATGAAATTGACCAGGGCGCCCAGTCCTGCTGCACCCATGATCAGTTGTATCAGCCCTACCAACAGAGTGAGTGTCAGGGCCAGATCAACAAACTCCTGGCTGCCTGGGGTTGCCAGCCCGCTGATCGAGGCAAAGACGGCGATTGAGATGGCGGTGGTGGGGCCGGTCACCATGTGCCAGCTGGAGCCCCAAAGCGCGCCAATAACTGCCGGGACCATGGCGGCATAGAGTCCGTATTGGGGTGGCATGCCCGCAATGGTGGCAAAAGCAATGGACTGAGGGAGAACAATGATGGCGCCTGTCAGCCCGGCGGAGGCGTCCAGCTTGACAGATTGGTTGGTCAAGCGTGGCCATTTCAAGAATGGCAAAAGTTTGAGCAATAAGCTGGAATCAATCTTGATCATGAAGGGCGATGCAATTTTTGGTGACTTATGCAAGTCCGAAGGGCGGCCGGCCTTGCTTGCCTGGCCACACCTGATTGCATAAAAAAATCAGCGGCCTGTCCATACTCCGAATGGGTATGTTAGCCGACGAAAGACTGCGAGGGGTTTGACTTAGTCGTTCGGACCCGCAACGGTGGCGCCTTGGATGCCATGCCGAGCCAGTGACGCCGCCACAAATCCAGAGGCCTTCTGCTCTTGCACAAAAGCCGCCAGCGCTTCAGCGGCCTGCTGGCCGCGGCTGCGGGGTGTGCCCATGGCCTGACGGATCACCATGAAACGGCCTGGCAGCAAGCGCAGGTTGGGATGCTGGCTTGCATCCATCTCGAGTTGCTGCTTTACTCCCGCAGCGACATCCAGGTTTTGCGTCAGGAAAGTCGGTACCACGGCCGGTGAGCTCGGAGCTCGCACCAATTGGGCCTGCTTGATTTCACGACTGAGATGGAGGTCGTAGGCGCTGCCCGCCCCCACGGTAATGCGTCGACCGGTCTGGTCGACCTCGTCATTGTTCTGAAGCGTGGAATCTTGACGCACCAGGTAGCAGCCTTCAATCAACACATAGGGTGGCGTGAAGGCGATCTCCTGACCTCGCAGCGGGTCAATCGCAAAAAATCCAATGTCAGCCTGCTCCTGGCGAACCGCCTCCACCGACTTGCCAGCGGTGTCAAACACCACCAGTTCTAGCCCTACGCCCAATCTGTCGGCAAAGGCACGTGCCAGATCAATCGAAACGCCAACTGGCTGACCATTGGCAGGGTTCTTGTTGGCCAATATCGGATTACCCAAATTGATCGAGGCACGCAAGGTGCCGGTTGGGGTGAAGGCTTTGACGAGGGAGGGGTTCATCGTAGAGCGGTTGAAAAATTATCGGTAGCCCGGACCAAAATTGGGAAGCTTGAATCAGTTGATCGTGGTGCACAGGATATTCTGTCCGACAACCCTTAGGGCATGCGGCGTCCGTCGGGCCCGGTAAACCCAGTGACCCATTGACTCTTAGGGCGGTTGAATTAGGCCGATGTTCTACCTGACTGACGGGCTCGATCCTTGAGGCAGCTCGCTCGGAGAGCGGTCAGAAAAGTGCGCTGAAATTCAGATCTGACGCCAAGGCAAACCGCGCAAGCGCCATCCACCCAGCGTGCCGCGGTGGTGTTCCTTGTCGAGCTCGCCCTCAAAACCCTCAAGAACATTGCTGACATTGGTAAACCCGTTTTTTTCCAGCTCCAGCCCGGCATCGACAGAGCGCTTGCCGCTTCGGCAGATCAGGATAATCTGTCGGTCCTTGCGGCCGGCCATACGCAACACCTGGTCGCAAAAATGGGGGTTGACCTCGAACTCGATGCCTCTGTTCCATTCAATGTTGACTGCTTCGGTCGGATGGCCGATGTAGTAGTACTCAAACTCGGTCCGGCAGTCGATCATCAGCGCATTGGGGCTTTTCTGTAGTTCGTCAAATGCTTGTTGTGGGGTCAGATGGTCCATGGAAACAACTCCTTGGCGTCATTCTGTTCGATAGAGATGAAAGTGCAAACTACATTTTTCTCATATCCATATAACCATCTGCCACAACGCCCACCAGATGCCTGTCAAATCAGTGGTGTGGACTTTGATTCATTGTTTTTTCTTGAGTCCAAGCTGATCCATTTGACGCGAGATCTGGGTATCTTCGCTGGCAATCAACTGACCAAAGTCTGCTGATGGCATAAAGGCGGGAAGAAAGCCAAATTTCTGACCGGCTGCAACAAACTCCGGCCTTTGGACTGAGAATTCAATGGCCTTTTCAAGACGCGACAAAGTGGCAGGTGGAGTTCCCTTGGACACCGCAATGCCTCGCCACAAGTCCATCGCCGTTAAAGGGATTCCAAGTTCTGCGACGGTTGGAACATCTGGAAACACCGGATCCCGCTTTGAACCGAGGATGGCCAAGACTCGCAGGTTGCCACTCTTGACATGCGATGAGACGGCGCCGGGTAACTGAACAATCGCATCAACATGTCCGCCTAATAAATTGGTTACAACCTGACTGGCGCCAAATGGCACATCGAGAACCTTGGCGCCGGCTGCCTCGAACAACGAAGCAACCGCCATATGGGTATGACTTCCCGTGCCCGAATTGCCAACTTTCAGACGCCCCGGATTGGCGCGGGCGTAGTCGATCAATTCTTTCAGTGTTTTCCAGGGTGAGGAGGCTTGAACTGCCACCGCCGGTAGTTCTATCGTGGCGCGCGCAACCGGATCGAAAGCTTTGTAATCAATGTCCATCATCCCGCCGTAATGGGTCGTTGAAACCGAATTGGAATTCCAGACCATGGTTCGACCGTCAGGCTTGGTCGCTGCAACATATTTGTAGCCGATAGCGCCGCCACCACCGGGTTTGTTGATGACCGGTACTGGTTGATCAAGGTATTTGGCCATGCCCTCGGCCAGTATCCGGGCGACAACATCTGCAGACGACCCAGCGGGGAATATGACAACTAGCTCTAAGGGGTTCGCGCTTTTATTCGATGCCTGGGCCAAGGCGCTGAAAGAGCCGAGGCTTAGTAGCACGCCCAAGAAGAAAGTCAACAACTTGTTTCGAGATGAATGGATGTTCATGTTCAAATTCTCCTAATAATTCATGCATTGGGATCATTCAGGATTTCCGACAACTCAACTCTTCGGCCTTCTTTGGCAGAGAGAACGCCTGCACGAACAACGCCCAATGAGCGTGTTGCGTACTCACCGCCGGTTTCGGGCACACATTTCCCACGGACTGCAGCAGCAAACTCTTCCAACTCGTCGACAAAGGTGTCATTCTTGGTAAAGGGTACAGCCTCGGCTTTTTCGGTACCCCTTTTGACGAACCGCAAACCACCATGCAGGTCGTAATAGGCACTGGCTTCCTTGCCGTAAATGTTCATGACATAGTTTTCGGAAGCTGAGGCATAACTGGCATTCACAGTCGATAGGGCGCCGTTTTCGTGCTGCAGGATCAGGCTGGCCACGTCAGGGTTGTCACCCGGAAGCACCAGTTGCGCCAGTTGGCCACTGACAGACTTGATGGGCCCGATCAGGTATTCCAGAACATCAATATAGTGAACGCCAATTTGCAGCATCACGCCGCCGGGCATTCCGCTGGCCTGATAGCGCCAAGAACTCAGGTCGATCTTGCCCAGACGGTCCCTGCTGATATTGGCCTCTGCGTTCACCAGCCGACCAAATACGCCCGCATCAATTTGCTGTTTGATCCAGCGAAATTGACTTTCGCGGCGGCGCTGGTAGCCCAGGGCCAGGACCACGCCCGCTTTACGGCATGCCTCAGTGATGGCGCGACCTTCAGCCAGTGTGTTAGCAATAGGTTTGTCCAGAAAAACATGCTTGCCGGCCGCGGCGGCCTGTTGGGTGGTTTCAAGATGAACATTGTTGGGCGTTGTATTGACGATGGCATCGATGGACTTGTCAGCCAGGATTTCTTCGTAACTCGATATTGGCAGGCAGTTGTATTTTTTTGCGAAGGCTTGTCTTTTATCCTCAGAGCGTGTGTAGCAGGATTTGATCTTCAGCTTTCCGGAACGCACCATGGCGTCTGCCAGAACATCAGACCACCAGCCCATGCCAATACAGGCAACATTGATCGGTTCAAATTCCATTTTGATTTCTTTCTTGTCAGGGTGGGATTATTTTTTTGCCGGCATTTGCACCGCAGCACCAATGGACTCAACTGCTGCCTTGGCAAGTTCTGCGTCCGCATTCCAGTTGCCGCCGGAAACTCCGACCCCACCGATGCATTCGCCATCGACAATGATGGGGGCGCCACCTTCCATGGCAGTCCAGCGCTGAGGTCCCGCGGCCAATGCTAGGCCAATGGCATGGGAGGTATCAAGATCCTGGCCCACAGCGCCCTGGGAAGTCGTCATCCGCTTGTTTGAGGCAGCACAAGTTGCTTTGGTCGTTGAAGAATGAATGGTATGGAACCGACCACCATCCATTCGCTTTGCCATAATGACATTTCCCCCCCCATCGGCCACAACGACGCTGATTGCCAGCCCTTCTTTTCGTGCGCCTTCAATGGCGGTCTCGCATATTTTTTCAGCGCCAGCCAATGTGAGTTGTTTGGAATTTGCAAAAAACATCAATCCGATCTCCTAAACTTCAAGGGAACTACAAGTGAAAAATGGATGAACGCGTTCATCAGCTCATTTTCTGAGCCGAAATCATTCTGAACTTGCTGACCCCGCCCCGCATCCGTACATACCCCTAGGGACGTTTCAGCAGAGTTCATGGGCTGGCTGGCAGAATCTCCAGATCATTCGAACTGACGGAATAGCTAATCACCGCAGACATTAAAAAAATGAAAATTTGTATCGTTTCCGACAGCCACGACCGCGCGCCCATGCTGGCTGCAGCGGTCAAAGATGGAATTCAAGCGGGTGCCCAGGCCGTACTGCATTGCGGGGACCTGATCGGTGCGATGACTCTGCGACCACTGTTGGGGTTGGGGTTGCCCGTGCACCTGGTCCACGGCAACAATTTGGGCGATTGGCAGGCGTTGTGGCGTTTGTGCCAGGAGTCCAAAGGGCAGATTCAGTACCATGGCGCTGATGCCAACCTGAAGCTTGCCGGTCAGCGGTTGTTTGCAACCCATTACCCACACTACGCACGCGGCCTGGCTTGTACCGGCGACTACGACATCGTTTGTTGCGGCCATGACCATACTGCATCGGTGCACCAGCAGCCAACGATTCTGGGTGGGATGACCTGGCTACTCAACCCGGGCACAGTTGCAGGGCTGGGCGGGCCTCCCACCTGGATGCTGGCTGATCTGCAGACTTTGCAGTTTGAAATCCGGCCGGTGCCCCCAGTTTGAAATTGCCTGCGAAAAAAATCCAGTATCTGAGAACTCGGAACCCCCAAGCTGCGACGCCCACCTCAAGAAGCTAAGGATACTTATAAGGCCATAGATTTTTTTTGGCGTTTGGTCAGTTTGGCACTTGTAGAATGAAAGATGATGTGTCAAGCTGACCATCGCTGCTCTCCCCAAAAAATGGGCTGAACTGCACCGATGTAACTACAACCCGGAAGACAAGATGATGTTTGCAACCAATCCTTTTGCCTCGATTTCTGCTTCTATCTCACCTGGCCTGATGCAGGGCTTTGTGATTCTGATGTTTATTCTTGTCGTGGCAGGTACGCTGTTCGACGTCATTCACAAGGGAAGTGCCCGCTACTTCTTCGAAAACTTTCGCAAATCCAAGCAGGCAGGCACCCGCCCGGTCGAGGGTGGCGAACTGGTGTCGATTGCCGTAAAGACCGCTGTGGTGGATGTGCTCGCCTCTGGCGAGTTCTGCAATCAGCGTCGTCGTATCGCCCACCTGCTGGGCATGTACGGCTTCGTTTTTTACGTGCTGGCAACCGTCATGCTGGTGTTTGACCAGGCGGCGGGTGCAGGTTGGGCCCAACTCTGGTGGCTTGGCGGCCTGATGGTCTGCGTGGGCGGTTACTGGTTCTGGTTCTTTATCCGGGTTGACGTGGCTGCAGAGGGCCGTTCACCCTGGCGCCTGATGAAGGCTGATCTTTTTGTGTTGTCCCTGCTGATCAGCACCACGCTGGGCCTGATCTGGGCTGCCACGGGCGGCGGCGTGGGGATCCTGTTTGCTCTTTACATTCTGGCAACCATTGTGTTGTTCGCCGGTGTTCCCTGGTCCAAGTTTGCCCATATGTTCTTCAAGCCGGCCGCTGCTTACGAAAAGCGTGTTTCTGAGGCCAACGGCACTGCAGAAAATCTGCCTCTTCAGACCCGTGATGACCCCGAGCAGCAAAAGAGACACTCCATGGAATTGCTGGTCGACGCGCCCATGAACATGGGACTGGGTATCAAGCGCGAAGCGCCCCGCCACTATTAATTCATCCTGTAATCGCCCTCAACTTATTGCGCAAGTCAAGGAGACTGATCCATGCCAACCTTTGTCTACATGACGAGATGCGACGGATGCGGCCATTGTGTCGACATCTGTCCCTCGGACATCATGCATATCGACAAAACCTACCGTCGAGCCTACAACATCGAGCCCAATATGTGCTGGGAGTGTTACTCCTGCGTGAAGGCCTGTCCGCAGCACGCAATTGATGTGCGCGGTTATGCCGACTTTGCTCCTCTGGGCCATAGCGTGCGAGTTCACCGCGATGAAGAAAAAGGCACTATCGCCTGGCGAATCAAATTTCGTAACGGCACGGAAAAGAACTTCCTCTCGCCGATTACCACCAAGCCTTGGGGAACTTGTATCCCCAAGCTGGCCGAAGTTCCTGCACCAAGCTCTGAAATGCGTGATAGCCAACTCCTGTACAACGAGCCGAAATATGTTCGTATGGATGAAGGCGGCCTCCATACGCTGGAATCCAATGGCCTCAAGTTGAAGAAAGGCGTGTACTACTAATGGCTTACGAAACTATCATTGAAGACGGCATTGACGTTCTGGTCGTTGGTGCAGGTTTGGGTGGCACCGGCGCAGCCTGGGAAGCCCGCTTCTGGGGGCAGGACAAAAAAATTGTCATTGCCGAAAAGGCCAATATCGACCGCTCGGGTGCCGTGGCCCAGGGACTTTACGCGATCAATTGCTACATGGGTACCCGCTGGGGCGAGAACAAGCCTGAGGACCATGTCCGATATGCCCGCATCGACCTCATGGGCATGGTGCGCGAAGACCTGTTGTTTGACATGGCTCGCCACGTCGATTCGGCGGTTCACCAGTTTGAGGAGTGGGGCCTGCCGATCATGAAGGACCCCAAGACCGGCCGCTATCTGCGCGAAGGCCGCTGGCAGATCATGATTCACGGCGAATCCTACAAGCCAATCGTGGCAGAGGCTGCCAAGAAGTCGGCGGACAAGGTGTTCAACCGTATTTGCGTGACCCACCTGCTGATGGATGAAAGCCGGGAGAACCGCGTCGCTGGCGCTGTGGGCTTCAATGTGCGCACTGGCAACTACCACGTCTTCAAGTCCAAGACGGTGATTTGCGGTGCTGGTGGTGCTTCCAATATCTTCAAGCCACGTTCTGTGGGTGAGGGATCGGGACGTACCTGGTACGCGCCCTGGTCATCCGCTTCTGCCTATGGCTTGCTGATCAATGCAGGTGCCAAGATGACGCAGATGGAAAACCGCATCGTGCTGGCCCGTTTCAAGGACGGCTACGGTCCGGTTGGTGCCTACTTCCTGCACCTCAAGACCTACACCCAGAACTGCAATGGCGAGGAATACGAGTCCAAGTGGTTCCCCGAGTTGCAAAAAATGGTGGGCAAGGAATATCTGGATCCCGAAGCCTCTCACCTGACGCATCGTCCCATCCCGACCTGTTTGCGCAACCACTGCATCATCAGTGAAGTCAACGCAGGCCGTGGCCCGATCCATATGGTGACCATGAAGGCTTTCCAGGATCCCCACCTGGAGGAAGTGGGCTGGGAAAACTTCCTGGGCATGACAGTTGGCCAGGCGGTGCTCTGGGCCTCTACCGACGTTGACCCGAAGAATGAAAACCCTGAGTTGACCACTTCTGAGCCTTATGTGATGGGATCACATGCCACTGGTTCCGGTGCCTGGTGTTCCGGGCCCGAGGATGTGTCGCCACCGGAGTACTTCTGGGGCTACAACCGCATGACCACCATCGAGGGCCTGTTCGGTGCCGGTGATGCTGTCGGCGGGACTCCCCACGCCTTCTCGTCGGGCTCGTTCACTGAGGGGCGTCTGGCTGCCAAGGCTGCCTGCAAATACATTGATGACGGCAAGGCCGAAGGCATTGTGGTCACCGAGAAGCAGATCAGCCAGCGCAAGACTGAAATCTACCAGCCGATGGAGCACTACAAGACCTATCGAAACGCGATTGTGGCTGGTAGCGTCAACCCGCACTACATCAATCCCAAGCAAGGACTGGATCGCCTGCAGAAATTGATGGACGAGTACTGCGGTGGCGTATCGGTCAATTACATGACCAACGAGAAGCTGCTTAATATCGGTCTGAAGAAACTTGCCCTACTGGAAGAGGATCTGCAGAAATTGGCCGCTGAAGATGTCCATGAGCTGTTACGTGCCTGGGAGCTGAAGCATCGCCACCGTGCTGCTGAATGCGTGACCCATCACACCTTGTTCCGCAAGGAAACCCGCTGGCCTGGTTACTACTACCGTGGCGATGCGATGAAGGTGGATGATGAGAACTGGCATGTGCTCACGGTGTCGCGCCGTGATCCGCAGACCGGTGAATACACCATGGAGAAGGCGCCCTGCTATCACCTGGTGTCCGAGAACGAGTAATTGGCAGCTGCGATGGATACGCCAACTCCTCAAGCCGGGTGCCTGAGGAGTTGGCGTGTCTGAAGTTTTGAGTCCACCCCAAAGGGCCTCTGCCAATGGCACTGGCGTTAGCGTGAATATCATTGAAAAATCCGACGAGGAGATCCTCGCATTGGCGCAGCCGCTCTGGCGCGATTTGCTAAAGCACTCCAATGAGGGCAAGTATGGTGAGTTCGTCAAGAACTTCTCCAGAGCCTTTGCCATGGCCATGAACCAGGTTGAAGTCAACCATCAGTTTGCGCATAGCGAGCTGGCCAGAAATCTGTCTGACCAATTCGACTTCCTGGGCGTGATTCGTCGTGGTGAGCATGTGACGGTTCTCTTCAGGCAGCGCAGCAGCAAGAAAGCTGGCGAGTGGCTCGGGCGACTGGTTCTGGGCTATGAA
>Ga0129333_10000944_pt1 | contig 25707 bp, 21 predicted proteins | sample CPB6_08_DNA_FD_94474 | JGI IMG/M metagenome (GOLD analysis project Ga0129333, IMG submission 94474) | Freshwater to marine salinity gradient microbial communities from Chesapeake Bay, USA - CPBay_Sum_0.6_0.8_DNA | ecosystem: Environmental > Aquatic > Marine > Coastal | place: USA: Chesapeake...
GTCGAGGGCATCATCGCCGTCTGCAAAGCGCCTCACGCGGCGGGCGCCGGTGAGGATCACGGCGCGTGGCCGCAACGGGGCTAACGGCCGCAGTGACCGTCGGCTTTCTTGGGTGTAGAAGACCAAGATTGGATTTGTGGAGCAACTCGCATCAACAAAAAAGGCCTCGCATTTCTGCAAGGCCTTGATGATTCAGCAGCGAGTTGGCTCCCCGACCTGGGCTCGAACCAGGGACCTACGGATTAACAGTCCGGCGCTCTACCGACTGAGCTATCGGGGAACTGCTGCAAGCCTCACAGTATAGCGTGTTTTTTACATGCGGATCAACACGCCGGCCCTCAGTGTGCGCACGGCGCCAGGGTACAGATAGGCGTGTCCGAACTGATAGGGCGCTTCACGCCAGTAGCGGCGGTCGGTGAGGTTGTCCACGCCCAACAGCCACTGAGTGCGTGCACCCGGCGCATCCCAGGTGATCACGGCATCGGCACGGGTCCATCCCGGCAGTTGCTTGGAGTTGTCGGGCAAGATCTGCCGCGCACCCTCATGGCTGATCACGCCCTGCAGGGCCAGCCCTGGCACGGCAGCAGGGGTCCAGCGCGCGCGCGCCCTGACCACCTGTTCAGGCACATTGGTGGGCGCCTTTCCATTGAGCTCAGGCTGCGCAGTGCTGCCGCGCCGCTGCGCGTCCAGCACGGTTGCTTGAACGCTCAGCCACCAGGGTGATGCCGCCCATTGCAGTCCCGCTTCCAAGCCTTGGTGCTGAACATCGCCGTCCACCCGGCCGGTGCACGGTGAGATCCCCAGGTTCGCACAGGCATCCAGGTTGCTGGTGGGCCGAGTGATGCGGAACATCGTGGCCTGCCATTGCAAACCTCGACCAGTCAAAGCCCCTGGCCCGCCGCGCACACCCACCTCCTCTTGAACCGACTTCAACACCGGTAGGCCCAGGCCGGCATTGGTGTATTGGCTCGGCCGGTTGGGCACCACCTGTGACTCGGCACCTTCACCCCGGCTGGCAAACGCCATCAGGTCGGGCGTGACCTTCAGGCTCAGGGCCACCCAGGGCGTGGTCAAGCCGTCTTCGTACGAAGTGGCGCGGCTGCCGTTGGTGCGCACGCTGCGCCGCTCGAAGGCCGTGTGGCGCAGGCCCAGCCAGGCACTGAACTTGTCGTTGAACTGCACGCGGTCTTGAATGAACAGCTCACGCGACTTCTCACGGCGGTTCGTGTTGGGGTCATAGGGCATGGCATCTGCCGGCAATACCGCCGTGCCGGCCACATTGCCCACGCCCACCAGGTTGTACGCCTGCGGCTGCAGATCGATTCGCTGCGAAGACTGCATCATGCCCAGGCGCAAGTCGTGCTTGAGCGAACCTGTAACCGCGCGGCCCATGACCTCCGCCTGAACCGCATCGGTGCGGCGCTGTTCGTTCTCGCTGCGGTAGTCCCAGACGCTGAAGGTGCCGTTGGCGGCGAAGCGGTCACAGGGATTGCAGTCGTAAGTGATCGGGTCGTACAGGCCGTAGGCGAAGGCCACGCGGTCATCCGTTCGCAAGCGCTGCGTGCCGGCCTGCAGCACCGCACGCCATCCACCCCCCAGCAGGTGCGTGAAGCGCAGACTGCCGGTGCGACCCTCGAACGCGCTGGGCAGGCTCCACCGCTGGTTGTTCAGGTTCAAGCGGGGATCGGGTACCGCAGGCAAACGGTCGCCCAAGAGGCTGAAGGCCTGCTGGGTGGGTTGCTCGCGGCGGCTCCATTCGGCTTCGACCTCCAGCAGGGCCAGTTGGCGAAAGCGCCACTCGCCGGCAGCGGCTAGCAGATGGCGCTGCCCATCGGCGTTGCGAAGTTCAGGGCGCAGCCGTTCGGTGGCCGCGTTCAGGCGCCATCCAAAGCCACCACCATCACCTGTACGCCCACCGACGTCGGCGGCAGCCAGCAGCGTGTTGCGCGAGCTGAACTGCAACCGGGCCTCGGCATGTTCGCGTGCCAAGGGGCGCTTGACCGCGTAGTTCACCAGCCCGCCCGGCGCGCTGGTGCCGGCCTGCAGGCCTGTGGTGCCTTTGAGCACCTCCACGGCGGCCTTGTTCTCCAGGGCGATGGCGGTCTCGCCGCTGATGGGCAGGCCCTCACGCCGCACGTTGTAGCGGTTGTCGATCACGAAGCCGCGTACCGTGAGGTAGTCGACATAGCCGGTCGCGTTGTACGCGTCCGATACCGAGCTGTCGAATGCCAGCAAGTCGGCCAGTCGGGTCGCACCGCTCAAGGCGATGTCGGATGCGCTGATGCGGTTGGCGGCCACGGGTGTTTCGCGCGCCGGGCTGTCCCAGCCGCTCAAGGGGGGCAGGGTGTTCAGGCGCCCGGTGACCGTAACGCGCTCGGCCGCTGAAGCCGAGCCCGTTGTGGCCGACGACGCAAGCTGTGCGTGGGCCGGCACGCAGGCGCAGCACATGGCTGCAGCCAAGGCCAGCGAAGAGCGAAGATGAAATGCCATGTCGTGCTTTCCGTACGAAATGGCAGGGCGACGCGCCGTGGTTTCAGGTGCCTGCCGATGTCTGGCGGGCGGCCCGTCGCCGAGCTCGCTTCCCTGCGCGAGGATGACCTCATGCGGCACAAGCCGCATCCCCCAAAGGGGGACAGGTTCATAGGGTGTGTTCTCAGCCCGTTCGCCTGCCGGCGGGGGCACCCCTAGCGTCTGCGCGGCACAACCGCATCGCCGCGCATTGGGTTGAAGTGTAGGCCGCGGTCAATAAACCCTCAGGTGCAGGGCTTGATCGGGGCCTGCCGGCTTCACCATCCGGCAAACAGGCCAAGTGGCGCTCAGCGCTTGAGTTCGCTCAACTTGCCGGTCTTGTCTTTCCAGTCATCGGCGTCGGGCAGCGGCGCCTTACGCTTGGTGATGCTGGGCCACTTCTTGGCCAACTCGGCGTTCAGTGCAATGAAGTTCTGCTGGTCCGCCGGCACGTCCTCTTCGGGAACGATGGCATTGACCGGGCACTCAGGGATGCACACGGCGCAGTCGATGCACTCATCGGGGTCGATGGTCAGGAAGTTGGGGCCCTCGCGGAAGCAGTCCACTGGGCACACATCCACGCAATCGGTGTATTTGCAGCGGATGCAGGATTCCAGAACAACGTGGGTCATGTCGGGTCCAAAAACAGCGGTGTGGATCAGAAGTGCCTGCAGGCAAGCCAGCCATTTTAGGCGGGCGTGCTGGCAGCTCCGGCGGCGGAATTGTCCGCGATTATTGACACTTCGTGATGTAAGTTCAAGCCGGCAGGGGTGGGGCAGTCCGCGCTAGCCCGGGCTTGACCCAGGGCTTGGGCCCCCACGCCCACGGTCACCACGGTGGGCCTGCCGCTGTGCAGAACGCTTGCCGCCGCCAAACCGTGTAGCCGGTGGTCGCTCACCAGTTGATCTGCACAACCGGCGCGCGACACCACCATCACCGCCGTGTCGTCGGGCCAACCGGCGGCCTGAAGGCGGCGCCCCAGGGCGGCCAGCTGGCGGCCAGCCATGTAGAACACCTCGGTGTCGGCGCTGCGGCCGCTGCGCAACACGGGCTGCCCCCGTGAATCGGTGGCCACCGCGGTGGTCAGCGCCACGCTGCGTCCGCGGCCGCGCCGTGTGAGGGGGCGCCCCGCCGCCGCCGCAGCGGCCAGCGCGGCCGTCACACCGGGCACCACCTCATAGGGGATGCCAGCGGCCTGAAGCGCCTCGATCTCTTCCTCCAGCCGACCGAAGATACCGGCGTCGCCACCCTTGAGGCGCACCACCCCATGTTCCCGTGTGGCCCATTGCACCAACAGGGCGTTGATGTGGGCCTGACGCATCGAGTCGCAGAACCCGCGCTTGCCCACATCGAGCCACCGGGCCTTGGGCGCATGGTCACGAAGTAGGGGATCGGTGAGTGCATCAAACAACACCACCCGGGCGCTCTGCAGGCGTTGCAGGCCGCGAAGGGTGATCAGGTCGGCTGCACCGGGCCCGGCGCTCACGAAGCTCACCAAGGGCGGGCGGGTGCGCTCATCAGGCATCTTCGGTCTCCCATTCGGGGGCAGGTTCAACCAGCAAGGCGCCGCTCGTGCGGTTGGTGCTGGGGTCCACCACGATCATGGCGCCGCTCACGCGGTTATCCGCGTAAGGCTGCAAGGGCAGTGAATGTTGCAACTGCAGCCGCACGCGGCCGATTTCATTGACCTTGAGCTCCGTGGTGGCAGACGCGCCCAGTGTGTGGATATCCAGGCGGTGCTCGATGGCGGTCAGCCGTGCCTGTACCCATCGGCTGCCGTGTCGCACCCAGTATTTGCGACCTGGCACGGCCGGTTCCGTGTCCAGCCAGGCCAGCGTCGCTCCAAAGTGGTCCGTGGGCGCTGCGCTGCCCGGCGTGAGCAGCCAGTCACCGCGCGACACATCCAGCTGTCGGTCCAGCACCACCCCCGCCGATTGACCGGCTTCGCAGCCCTCTACCTCAAGCCCCGCGTGGCGCACCGCTGTCACCACCGCCGACTGCCCACTGGGGAACACGGTGAGCGTGTCGCCGGGTCGAACTGTGCCGCGCGCCACACGACCCCACAGCACCCGGTGCTGATGGCCCGTACTGGCTGGCACCTCATCGCGCGTCACGTACTGCACCGGCAGGAGCAACAGGCCTTCGGGCGTTTCTTGCGCCGCGGGCAGCCTCTCCAACACCTGCAGCAGGGTCGGGCCCTGGTACCACGGCCAATGCGAAGAGGGCGTTGCCACGTTATCGCCGCGCAGGGCCGACACCGGCACGATGCCCTGGTGCGTGATGCCGGCCTCCTGGAGGAACCGTTGAAGGGCCCGGGCGACGGCCTGGAATGCCGACTGTGCACGGGCCTGCGGCAGGGCATCGAGCTTGTTCACCGCAAATACGATCGCGGGCACGCGCAGCAGGTGCGCCAGCAGGGTGTGTCGGCGGGTCTGCGGCAGCAGGCTCGGGGATTGGGCATCGAGCTTGGTGATGTCCACCAGCACCACGGCAGCGTCACTGCCGGCGGCGGCCGTCACCATGTTTCGGGTGTACTGCTCATGGCCTGGTGCGTCGGCGATGATGAACTTGCGAGCCGGGGTGGCGAAGTAACGGTAGGCCACATCAATCGTGATGCCTTGCTCGCGTTCGGCCTCCAGCCCGTCGGTCAGCAGCGAGAGGTCGATCGGCGCGCCTGCGGCCCGCCGTTCCAGTGCATCGAGTTGATCGGCCAGGATGCCGCGTGAATCGAACAGGAGCCTGCCGATGAGCGTGCTTTTGCCGTCGTCCACGCTGCCAGCGGTCAGGAACCGCATCGCCTTGTGCGGGGTGTCCATCAGAAATACCCATCCTTCTTGCGGCGCTCCATCGACGCGTCTGAGGTGCGATCGTCCATGCGGGTCGCACCGCGCTCGCTCACCGTCACCTTCAGTGTTTCGGCCACGATGTCGGCGGTGTTGACGGCATCGGACTCCACTGGGCAAGTGCAGGTCATGTCCCCGACGGTGCGAAAGCGCACCTGAACGGTTTCCACGGTTTCATGTTCCGACGCTGGCGTGACCGCCGTGACCGGCACCAACAGACCCTTGCGGCGAACCACCTCGCGTTGATGCGCGAAGTAGAGCGAGGGCAGGGGTATGCGTTCACGCTCGATGTACAGCCACACGTCGAGCTCGGTCCAGTTGCTGATGGGAAACGCGCGGAAGTGTTCGCCGGGCTTGAGTCGCGTGTTGAACAGGCTCCAGAGTTCCGGGCGCTGCTCCTTGGGATGCCACTGGCCGAAGGCATCTCGGTGGCTGAAGATGCGCTCTTTGGCGCGTGCCTTCTCCTCATCGCGTCGGGCTCCGCCGATCAGGCAGTCGAAGCGGCGTTCTTCGATGGTCTCCAGCAGCGTGACGGTTTGGTGCCCGTTGCGCGACTCCAGCGGGTGGGCCAGGCGTATCGTTCCGCGCCGCATCGAGTCTTCCAGATGCCCCACCACCAGGCGCTCGCCCATCTCGGACACCCGCTCGTCGCGAAAGGCGATGACCTCGGGGAAGTTGTGGCCGGTGTCCACATGCAGCAGGGGGAAGGGCAGGCGGCCCTCGTAGCGGGGCCGCTCGCCGGGGCCACTCAAGCGCCGCTTGAAGGCCTTTTCCGCCAGGTGCAGCACCACGCAGGAATCCTTGCCCGCGGAAAACAGCAGGGCAGGGCGTTCGAAGGCGCCGGCCACTTCACGCAGGATGAAGATGGCCTCTTCCTCCAGGGCGTCCAGGTGCCGGTTGTCCACGCGTTCGGTCTGCGCGCGCCGCAGGGCTTCAAGCTTGATCGGGGCATTCATGGTGCAGTTCCCTTGCATCAGGCTGGCTTCACATGCAGCCCGCATTCCTTGGCCGCTTCGTCTTCCCACCACCAGCGCCCGGCCCGAAACGGTTCGCCCACGGCAATGGCACGGGTGCACGGTTCGCAGCCGATGCTGGGCATGAAGGCGTCGTGCAGCGGGTTGTAGGGCACGTGGTGGGTGTCGATGTAGTACCACACATCGGCCCAGCTCCAATCCACCAGGGGGCTCACCTTCGTGCGGCCGTTGTCGTCGGCTTGGATGGCCTTCACCTCACTTCGGGCGTCGGATTGTTCGCGACGAAGGCCGGTGATCCAGGCGCTACGCCCTGCCAGCAAGCGGGATAGCGGTTCGAGCTTGCGCAGGCCGCAGCAGGCCTTGCGCTGGGCGATGCTTTCGTAAATGGCGCGCTCACCGTGGTCGCGCACGAAGTGCAGCACGGCCTGGGCTTGCGGCTCAAAGCGGGTCACTGCCAGGCCATAGTGCTGCTCCAGCCGTTCAATGAGGGCCAGCGTTTGCGCGTGCAGCGCGCCGGTTTGCAGCGTGGCGATGGGCACTGCTAGACCCTGGCGGTGGATGAGGTCGGTGATGACCATGTCTTCGGCGCCCAGACTCGTGGCCTGCACCAGGGTGCCGGCGTGTTCGTGCGCTGCCTGCTGCAGCGCGGCGTGGGCGGCACGAAGCCGATGCTCGAATCCGTTTGTGGCGCGGGCGTACAGGGCGATGGCCGATGCCTGGAGGCTGGCCGCAGGCTGCTCGGTACTGGCACCCGGTGCATGCGGGCTGCTCATGCGCTCGCCCGCCCGAACAAGGGCCGATGTTCCACCGCATCGCCCTGGTAGTGGGCCTCGAAGAACCGAAGCGCACGTTGGGCATCGTCCAGGCTTTGTCCCTGGCGCAGCACCACCGCGTCAAAGCCGCAACGGTGCAGCAGGGGCAGCATGTCCACCACCACATCACCGGTGGCGCGTATCTCGCCGCCGTAGCGCAGGCGTTGCCTGAGCAGCCGGGCCTGGGTGTAGGCGCGGCCATCGGTCCACTTCGGGAAGTGGAGTACCACCAGGGCCAGGCGCGGCAGGTCACTGACCAGGTCCGCCACATTCACCGTGTTGCTCAGTTGCACCGCGGTTCGCAGCCCCTGCGGCCAGGTGTCGCGCACCGCATGCCATTGCTCCAGCGTCAACAACTGTCCTTCGCGCGGCAAAGGGTGCGGGGCGGGTCCGTCCTCGCCGCCCACGGTGCGCCAGCCGCTCCCGTGCAGGGTGTCGATGAACTTCATGCGGGGGTTTCCTCGGTCGGGCGTGCCGTACTGCGACGCACGGCATGGGCGGCCTGCTTGAAGGGCTCCAGACCCAGTCGATGAACGGCGTCGATGAAACGCTCGCCGCTCAGGCGCCGTGTGCTGAACACCCCCAGCAGCGCCTCGATCGCATCAACCACCTCATCGGCCGCAAAAGAGGGCCCGATGACCCTGCCCGGCACCGGCGTGGGCGCCAAGGAGGACCCGTCCGATCCGCCCAGGGTGACCTGGTACCACTCGGCCCCGTCCTTGTCCACGCCCAGCACGCCGATGTGCCCACTGTGGTGGTGGCCACAGGAATTGATGCACCCGCTGATGTGAAGGTCGATGTCCCCCATGTCGAAGACGGCGTCCAGGTCGTCGAAACGCTCGGTCAGTTCGGCGGCGATGGGGATGGAGCGTGCGTTGGCCAGCGCGCAGAAGTCGCCCCCGGGGCAGGCGATCATGTCCGTGACCAGGCCGATGTTGGGCGTGGCATAGCCCGCTGCGCGGGCGGCTTCGTAGACGGCCGGCAGGTCCTGCACGCGCACCCAGGGCAGCAGCAGGTTCTGATCGTGGGTCACCCGCAGTTCGCCGCAGGCGTGACGCTCGGCGATGTCGGCGGCTGCGCGCATCTGAGCGGATGTCACATCGCCAGGGGCCTGCCCCGCGCGCTTGACCGACAGCGTCACGGCGCGCCAGCCCGGCACCTGGTGCGCGTGCACATTGCGCTGCACCCAGCGGGCATAGGCGGGCGATGACGGGCCGTGCGCCATTGCGTCGGCTTGCGGCACCACGGCCTCGGGCCGCGCGAAACAGGCCGCGACGCGGTCAAATTCCGCTGTCGTGATCAACTGCGCCTGCCCGTCAACATCCTGGTTCAGGATGGCTTGGAATTCGGCATTCACCTCATCGATGAAGCGCTGCCCCTCGGCCTTGACCAGGATCTTGATGCGTGCCTTGTAGGCGTTGTCACGCCGCCCGAAGCGGTTGTAGATGCGGACGATCGCTTCCAGGTAAACGAGGATCTGCTGCCACGGTATGAAGGCGCTGATTTCGCTGGCGATGAGGGGTGTGCGGCCCATGCCCCCGCCCACCAGCACCCGAAAGCCCACTTCGCCCAAGCTGTTGCGATGCAATTCCAGCCCGATGTCGTGCCAGGCGATGGCGGCGCGGTCTTCGCGGGCGCCGCTCACGGCGATCTTGAACTTGCGCGGCAGGAAGGCGAACTCGGGGTGCAGGGTGCTCCATTGCCGAAGAAGTTCGCAGTAGGGGCGGGGGTCCACCACCTCGTCGGCAGCCACGCCGGCCAGTGCATCGCTGGTGATGTTGCGGATGCAATTGCCGCTGGTCTGGATGCCGTGCATGTCCACTTCGGCCAACAGGTCCATCACATCGGCTGCGCGGTTCAGTGCGATCCAGTTGAACTGCAGGTTCTGCCGCGTGGTGAAGTGGCCCCAGCCGCGGTCGAATTCATCGGCGATGCGGGCCAGTTGGCGCAGCTGCGTGCTGCTGATGGCTCCGTAGGGCACGGCCACCCGCAGCATCGGCGCGTGGCGCTGCACATACCAGCCGTTCTGCAGGCGCAAGGGTCGGAATTCCTCGTCCCCCAGGGTGCCCGCCAAATGCCGTTCGAGTTGGTCACGGAATTGCGCAGCGCGGGCGCGCACGAAGCGCTTGTCGAAGTCGGTGTAGCGGTACATCGTGGGCTGCCTCAGTCCCATGCCCGATGGACGAGCTTCGCGCGCACGCGGTGCGGGTGGTTGAGGGTGTCGGGTTCGCGCAGCGTCATGGAGCCGCGTATGCTAGTAATCACTCATATGATTTAGAACCATATTTTTCTTTCTTCTTAATTCGATTTGGTTATATGAAGTGGCTCGTTCTTCTCTTGTGGCTGGTGGGCTGCGCATCTCGGCCGGTTGCGCCACCCGCAGCACCGACCGCAGCACCGACCGCCCCTGTACCCGTTGGACTTGCCGAGCTCCAGGTGGCCACCGATGCCACGGCGCCTGGCCCGGTGGCTAAGCGGCCGCCCCGCCTGTGCCTGGCCCTGGGTGGCGGCGCAGCGCGCGGCTTCGCGCATATCGGGGTGATTCAGGTGTTGGAGGAGTCAGGCATCAAGCCTCACTGTGTGGCCGGTACGTCGGCCGGTAGCCTGGTGGCTGCCCTCTATGCGTCGGGTCTGAGCGGGACCGAGCTGGCCAAGGTGGCCCTTCGCATGGACGAGTCGGCCATCACCGATTGGTCGTTTCCGGGGCGTGGCGTGATCCGCGGTGAGGCCTTGGCCCGTTACGTGCGGCAACAGACGCAGGGTAAGCTGATCGAGCAGTTGCCCATGCCCTTGGGTATCGTGGCCACTGACCTGGATTCAGGCCAGGGCGTGCTGTTCCGACGCGGTGATCTGGGCCAGGCAGTGCGTGCCTCCAGCGCCGTGCCGGCGGTGTTTCAGCCCGTGCGCATCGCCAATCGCGAGTATGTGGACGGTGGCTTGGTGTCGCCCGTGCCGGTGCGCTATGCGCGTGAGATGGGCGCCGAGATGGTGGTGGCGGTGGACATTTCCACCCAGCCCGAGGGTCAGCCGACCGGTGACCCCTTCAGCCTGCTGCTGCAGACGTTCTCGATCATGGGCAAGAGCATCAACCAGTTCGAGCTGCGCGAGGCCGATGTGGTGGTGCGGCCGGCCCTGGTGGGCGTCAGCAGCGCGGATTTCACCGCCCGACAACGGGCGATTCAGGCCGGGCGCCAGGCGGCCTTGTCGCAGGTGGGTGCGATCCGCGAACGGGTCAAGGCCTTGGCGCAGCCGCTCTGAGGCCTCAGGCGCTGCGGCGGCTGGACTTGGAGGCGGCTTTGCCTGCTGGCTTGGCGGCCATCGTGGCGGCCCCCATGGCGCTTGATGCCATGGCCTGCAGGTTGGCCTCGGTCATGTCGGCGGCCTGCTTGGCTGCCTTGTGCACGCTCTCAAAGGCGTTGTTGGCCGCGGTGACAGCCGACTTGACCAATGCCACAGCGGTCTCGCTGCCGGCCGGCGCGCCCTTGGCCGCGGTGTCGATCATGGCGTGCAGGTTCTTCTGCGCCGCCGCCATCTGTGCCTCGGCTACCTTGATCCACTCGGCGTTGGTGGCCTGCGCGATCTCATAGAGGCTGCGGTTGTAGGCGGCTGCCTTTTCGGCGGCGGGCTGCAGGAGTTGGGCCTGCAAGGCCAACAGTTCCTGTGCGTCCTTCACCGTCAGGGCCGCCTTGGCCGTGTCGGTGGAGTCGGTCATGGCCGCGCGTGCCAGCTGCATGTTCAGTTCCACGAGCTTCTCAACACCTTCGAAGGCCTTGTGGGTCAGGCCCAACAGGGTTTCCATGTTGGCCTTTTGAGCAGCCATCATTTGTTCGGGGGTCAGCATCGTTTACTCCTGCTTCCAAAATTGCTGCAACGCAGCATACATACAGTTTATGGCATCTCGTGGGCTTTAGCAACCATGATGCTGCATCGCAGCAATTGCAGATGACCGATGCCCTTTGCGGGGGAAGCCCCTCGGGTGCCGAGGCGGGGCTGGCTTGGCAGACTGGCGCCCTGTGAAAGCCTTCTACAGCGACCACTTCGTGCTGCCCCTGCCGGCCGGCCACCGCTTCCCCATGCAGAAGTACCGCCTGTTGCGAGACCGCGTGCAGGGTCGCCTGCCAGGCATCGAACTGCAGGAGGCCCCAGCGGCGCTGGACGGCGAGCTGGCCCTGGCCCATGACCCGGTCTACGTCACGGCCGTGTCCGAAGGCCTGCTGTCGGCTGCCCAGCAGCGAGAAATCGGCTTTCCCTGGAGCCCGGCCATGGCCGAGCGCGCGCGGCGTTCGGTGGGGGCCACCATTGCCGCTGCACGGGTGGCCCTGCGCGAGGGCGTCAGCGCCCAACTGGCCGGGGGAACCCACCATGCCTATGCGGCCAAGGGGAGCGGTTTCTGCGTGTTCAATGATGTGGCTGTGGCCGCGCGGCTCATGCAGGCGGAATGGCACCGCCGCGGCCATGGCGCCTTGCTGCGCGTGTTGGTGATCGACCTGGATGTGCACCAGGGCAATGGCACGGCCTCGATCTTTGCCCATGACGACACCGTCTACACCCTCAGTCTGCACGGCGCACGCAACTTTCCCTTCCGAAAGGAACCCAGTGACCTGGATGTGGAACTGCCGGATGGATGCAGCGACGCGGAATACCTGGCTGCCTTGGACACGGCGCTGCAGCGCGTTTGGGCAGCCCACGACGGTGCGATGCCGGGCCTGGCGTTCTTCGTGGCCGGTGCCGATCCCCACGAAGGCGACCGCCTGGGCCGCCTCAAGCTGACGATGCAGGGCCTTGCCGAACGTGACCGCCGCGTGCTTCAGGCCTGTCGTGAGCGCGGTATTCCAGTGGCCGTGAGCATGGCCGGGGGCTACGGGCATGAGGTGGAACGCACCGTGGACGTGCACGAACAGACCCTGTGCGCGTGCCTGAGGCAGTGGCAGGCCTGGAATGCCCCGCGTGATCAAGTGATGGAACAATGGCCGGCATGAACGCCCCGCGCCCGGCCGCCGAGCCCCGCAGCGCCTACCCGCATTTCTGCCGCATCAGCACGCGATGGGGCGACAACGACGTGTATGGCCATGTCAACAACGTCGTGTACTACAGCTGGTTCGACACCGCCGTGAACGGCTACCTGATTGAGTCGCAGGCCCTCGATATCCACGCCGGCGCGGTCATCGGGCTGGTCGTGGAAACGCAGTGCCACTACTTTGCGCCCCTGGCCTTCCCGCAGACGGTTGAGGCCGGCATCCGCGTGGCCCATCGTGGGCGCAGCAGCGTGCGCTATGAGGTCGGGCTGTTCGGCGCCGGCCAGGAGCTGTGTGCCGCGCGGGGCCATTTCGTCCATGTGTACGTGGACCGACAGACCCGCCGCCCCGCCGGCGAGTTGCCCGCAGCGCTGCAGGCGGCCTTGCACCGCATCACCGTTTGATCGTTTGACTGGATACCGAACCCATGACCCCTTCCTTTGTCCCCGACCCCCAGCATTTGCCCGGCGTTACCCCCGCCACCACGCAGGCGGTGGAGGACGCCATCGTGTCGCGCCGATCGGTGCGCGCCTACCAGAACAGGCCCGTGCCGCGTGAACTGATCGACCGTGTGTTGAACCTGGCCGCGCGCTCGCCTTCGGGCACCAACACCCAACCTTGGAAGGTCACCGTGCTGACCGGTGCGAGCCAGCAGGCCCTGAGCGACAAGATCCTGGCCGCCTACAACAACCCTGAAGAGCGTGCTCAGCACACCGAGGCCTACGACTACTATCCGGCGCAATGGGTGTCGCCTTACATCGACCGCCGACGCAAGATCGGTTGGGATATGTATGGGCTCTTGGGCCTGACCAAGGACAACAAGGCCGGCATGCACGAACAGCATGCGCAGAACTTCCGCTTCTTCGGCGCGCCGGTGGGCCTGATGTTCACCATCGACCGTGTGATGGGCAAGGGCAGTTGGGTCGACTACGGCATGTTCCTGCAAACGCTGATGCTGGCTGCGCGAGCGCACGGGTTGGATACCTGCCCGCAGGCGGCCTTCAACCAGTACCACCGCATCATCCTGCCGCACATCGGCGCCGGGCCCGAAGAGGACTTGGTCTGCGGCATGTCCCTGGGCTACGCGGACAACACGCCACCGGTGGCGCAGCTCAAGACCGAACGTGACCCCGCGTCGGCCTTTGCCCGTTTTTTGGATTGAGGGAGTTTCTGGCGATGAACACTGGACGTGCGAAGCAGATGAAAAACGCACTGGCGCGTTTTGGCGGACTGGTGGTGGCCTGCGCCATCGCAGCGCCTGCCCAGGCCGCCGACATCGACGGCTCGCAGTTGTCGGTCTGGTGGGGCGTTCCCTTCGCTGGGATGCTCCTGTCGATCGCCATCTTGCCCCTGGCGATCCCGCAGATTTGGCACCACCACTTCGGCAAGATTGCCGCGGGGTGGGCACTGGCCTTTCTGCTGCCCTTTGCGGCCGTGTTTGGATTCGGTGCGGCCTCTGGCGCGGTGGTGCATGCCCTGCTGGCCGAGTACATCCCCTTCATCGCCTTGCTCACGGCCCTGTTCACCGCCGCTGGTGGTATCTATGTCAAGGGCAACCTGAACGGTAGCCCACTGACCAATGTGAAGATCATGGGCGTGGGCGCGGTGCTGGCCAGTCTGATGGGCACCACGGGTGCCTCGATGCTTTTGATCAGACCGCTGATCCGCGCCAATGACAACCGCAAGCATGTGGCGCATGTGGTGGTCTTCTTCATCTTCATCGTCAGCAATGCGGGCGGCTCGCTCACACCGCTGGGCGACCCGCCCTTGTTCCTGGGCTTTCTGAAGGGAGTGGACTTCTTCTGGACGGCCACCACCATCTTCCCGGAGACCCTGTTCCTGGTCGGCGCGCTGCTGGCGATCTTCTACGTGATCGACAGTTGGTACTACCGCCAGGAAGGCGTGCTGCCGATGGATCCCACCCCAGACGATGAACGGTTCGGCCTGGAGGGCATCGTGAACTTTCTGCCGCTGCTGGCGGTGGTGGGCCTGGTGCTGATGAGCGGCACCTGGAAGCCCGGCATCAGCTTCAATGTGATGGGCACCGAGGTGGAGTTGCAGCAGGCCGTGCGCGATGTGCTGCTGGTGGCCGTGGTGTTCCTGTCGCTGAAGATCACACCGTCGGGCGTGCGCGAGAAGAACCAATTCTCCTGGGCGCCCATGCAGGAGGTGGCCAAGCTGTTCATCGGCATCTTCCTGACCATGATCCCGGTGCTGGCCATGCTGCGCGCCGGAGAAGCCGGGGCCTTCGCGGCCGTGGCGCGTGCGGTGACCGGGCCTGACGGCCAGCCACTGCCCTGGGCCTACTTCTGGTTCAGTGGAGCGCTCAGCTCATTCCTGGACAACGCGCCGACCTACCTGGTCTTCTTCAATTTGGCCGGTGGCGACCCGGTGGTGCTGATGACCACCTTGAGTGCCACGCTGGCAGCCATTTCCGCGGGCTCGGTGTTCATGGGGGCGAACACCTACATTGGTAATGCGCCCAACTTCATGGTCAAGGCCATCGCCGAAGACCGCGGTATCCGCATGCCCAGTTTCTTCGGCTACATGCTGTGGAGTGGGGCGGTGCTGATCCCGCTGTTCGTGGTGATGACCTTCATTTGGTTCCGCTGAAGCGGTCGGCCCACCGGCACTCCTTGCCTTGAATTGAATATAGATACAACATGAACAAGCCCAAACTGCTGGTGGCCCGTCGGATCTTCGACGAGACCTTGTTGGCGCTGCGCGCACACTTTGAGGTGGAGGACAACCCCGCCGACACGGTCTTCTCGCCTGAGGAATTGGCTCGACGTCTGCAGGGAAAGGACGCCGCCTTCATCACCGGCAGCGAGCGCATCGATGCCAAGCTGCTGGCCGCATGCCCGCAGTTGAAGATGGTGGCCACCATGTTCGTGGGCTACAACAACATTGATGTGCCGGCCTGCACCCAGGCCGGCGTACTGGCCAGCTACTCCCCCGAGGTGCTCACCGAAACGACGGCCGACATGGGCTTCATGCTGATGATGGCGGCGGCCAGGCGCCTTTCGGAGAGCGAACACTTCCTGCGCCGTGGGCAATGGGACCGCTGGACCATCGATCTGTTGGCGGGTTTTGACGTGCACGGAAGCACCATGGGCATCCTGGGCATGGGGCGCATCGGCCAGGCCATCGCGCGGCGCGGTGTGCACGGCTTCGGCATGAAGGTGGTCTATCACAACCGCTCGCGCCTGGATGCTGCCACCGAGGCGGCGCTCGGTGGGGCGCGATGGGTGGGCAAGGAAGAGCTGCTGCGCAGCTGCGACCACTTGGTCATCGTGGTGCCCTATTCGGCGCAGACCCACCATGCCATCGGCGCTCACGAGCTTTCCATGATGAAGCCCACGGCCACGCTCACGAACATCGCGCGCGGCGGGGTGGTCGACGATGCCGCCTTGGCCGTGGCGCTGAAGAGCCGCGTGATTGCCGCAGCGGGGCTGGACGTGTACGAGGGCGAGCCCCAGGTGCACCCAGGATTGCTGGAGGTGCCCAATGTGGTGCTGGCCCCGCACATCGGCAGCGCCACGCTCGCCACGCGGCGCGCCATGGCCGATTTGGCCGCGGCCAATCTGATCGAGGCCTTCAGCGGCCGCACACCGCCCACCCCGATCAACGCGGAAGTGCTGCCCAAGTGGCTCAGCCGGTGAGCCACCGACCGGCGACACTGTCTGCATGAACGACACGCCTTTTCTCTTGCTGATCGGCCTACTGGCTGCGCTGGTGGGCATCTGCCTGGTCTTGGTGGTTCAGATGTCTGGCCTCGTCAAGCGACTGGCCCAGGCCGACGCACCTGCCTCGGCCGATCAACTGGTCGCCAGGCTTCAGCCACTGCAGGAGAACCTGGAGCGACAGCTGCGCGACGAACTGCAGCGCAATGCCCAGGGCCAGCGCGCCGATATGGCTCAAGCGCAGCAGACGATGCTTCAGCAAGGCAGCGAGGTCGCCCGCATACAGAACGAGCAGATCGACGGCTTTCGCCTGCAGCTGGGCGCGGTGCAGCAGGCACTGAGCAGTGGGTTGCAGCAACAGTCGGCCCATCAGGGCGAGGCCCTGGCGCGCCTGTCCGACTCTCTGGCGCAGCAGTTGCGCGCCCTGGCGGCCAACAACGATGCCCGCCTACTGGAGATGCGAACCCAGATGGAGACTCGCCTGGCCGCCCTGCAGGAGGGCAACGAGAAGAAGCTCGAGCAGATGCGCCAGACGGTGGATGAAAAGCTGCACGCCACGCTGGAGCAACGCCTGGGGGAAAGCTTCAAGCAGGTGGCCGACCGCCTGGAGCAGGTGCACCGAGGTTTGGGCGATATGCAGGTGCTGGCCCGCGACGTGGGCTCGCTCAACAAGGTGCTCACCAACGTGAAGACGCGTGGCATTCTGGGCGAGGTTCAGTTGGGCGCGCTGCTCGAACAGGTCTTCACTGTCGAGCAATACGCGTCCAACGTGGAGGTGGTGCCTGGCAGCGGCGCGCGGGTGGAGTTCGCCATCCGGCTGCCTCAGCGCGGTGCCGGCCAGGGCCTGGGTAACGGCACCGGTTCGGGGCAGGGAGCCGCGCAGGGCTTTGACGGCGCGGCGCCCACCTGGCTTCCGATTGACGCCAAGTTTCCCCGCGAAGACTATGAACGCCTGATCGATGCGCAAGAGCGCAGCGATGCCGCTGCGGTTGAGGCTGCGGCCAAGGCCTTGGAGCAGCGCGTGCGACTGGAAGCGCGCAGCATTCGTGAGAAGTACATCGCGGCTCCGCACACCACCGACTTCGCCATCTTGTTTCTCCCCACCGAGGGCCTGTATGCCGAGGTGCTGCGCCGCCCCGGTCTGATGCAAGCCCTGCAGATGGAGCACCGCATCATCCTGGCCGGCCCCACCACGCTGCTGGCCATGCTCAACAGCGTTCAGATGGGGTTTCGCACGCTGGCGCTGGAGCGCCGCAGCGCCGAGGTGTGGGAGGTGCTGGGGGCGGTCAAGACCGAGTTCGGCAAGTTCGGCGATGTACTGGCCAAAACGCAAAAGAAGCTGCAGGAGGCCTCCAACACCATCGAGGCCGCAGCTGTGCGTACCCGCGCCATGGGCCGCAAGCTGCAAGAGGTGCAGGCCTTGCCCGACAGCAGCGCCGGTGATCTGATCGGCCTGCCTGCGGACGACGACAACCTCGATTGAACGCCGCCGCCCCGCGCCTGCCCACCACCTTCGTCTGGCTGATCACGGGGTTGATTGCCCTGCACGCCTGCATGGCGGCCACACGGGTGGTGTCCAGCCTGTGGGTGCTGCGCGAGGGCCATGACGAGCGGATGGTGGGCGTGATCATCAGCCTGTTCGCGGTGGCGCCTATCGTGCTCTCCATGTGGGCGGGTCGGCTGGCCGACCAACACGGCCTGCAGCGGCCTGCGCGCCTGGCCATGGTGATGGGCGTTGTGGGCAGCGGGGCCAGCGCGCTGGCCCCCAACCTGTACACGGTCGGTCTGGCGGCCTTGCTCACGGGTGGCGCCCTCAGCCTGGCGGCCGTGGCCATCCAACGCGAGGCGGGGCAGTTGGCGCACCAAGGGCATGACCTCAAGCGCATCTTCAGTTGGGTGGCCTTGGGCCCTGCCTTGTCCAATGTGATCGCACCGCTGATGAGCGGCTTCATCATCGACCACGCCGGCATGCGCTGGGCCTTCGCCGCTTGCGTGTTGCTGCCCCTGCTGTCGTATGCGCTGTTGGTGCGTGTAGGCCGGCGCCTGAGTCCGGGGGTGCAACAGCTTGGCGCTGCTGCGCAGGCGTCTGCGCCTGCCCCCCAGCGCGGTTCGTCATGGGCGCTGCTGCGCTGTCCTCCTCTGCGCGTGCTGCTGCTGCTCAACCTGGCGATGGCCGCCGCATGGGATGCGCACACCTTTGCCGTCCCCGTGGTGGGTCATCTGCGCGACATGAGCGCCTCGGAGATCGGCTTCATCTATGCCGCCTTCGCGGTGGCCGCGACGGCGGTGCGGCTGTTCATCGTGGGATGGGCCTCTCGCATCCGCGAAGCGGTGATGCTTCGTGGTGCCATGGCCTTGGCGGCCTCGGTGCTGGTGGTGTATGCGTGGCTGCCCGGCCTACCGGGGCTGATGCTGGGGTCGGCGATGCTGGGCTTGGCCTTGGGCTCGGTGCAGCCGATGGTGCTGTCGATGCTGCACCAGGTGACGCCCCAGGATCAGCAAGGACAGGCCTTGGGCCTGCGCATGACCGTCACCAATGCGGCCACGGTGGGCATGCCCATGCTCTTTGGCCTGATGTCGGCCTCGATGGCCACCGCTGCGCCGTTGTGGCTGATGGCCGCACTGCTGCTGATGGCGCAGTGGCCGGCCATGGGCCTTGCCGGTCTGCTCAGCCCGCCATCCCCTGATGCCTCAGCAGTGCATCGATCGAAGGATCCCGGCCCCTGAAGGCCTTGAAGTTTTCGATGGCCGGCCGGGAGCCGCCGCGCTCGAAGATCTCCATGCGCAGGCGACGCCCGGTTTCCACGCTCAGCGGTGCGGTTTCTTCGAAGGCGCTCCAGGCATCGGCGCTCAGCACCTCGGCCCACTTGTAGCTGTAGTAGCCAGCCGAATAGCCGCCCGCAAAGATGTGCGAGAAGGCGTGCTGGAAGCGGTTGAAGCCCGGCGGCGGGTTCACTGAGATCTCGGCGCGCACTTCGTCGAGCACGGCCTGCACACGCTGGGCTTGTCCAGGCTCGGCGTGCAGCCGCATGTCGAACAGGGCGAACTCGAGTTGGCGCAGCGTCTGCAGACCGCTTTGGAAGTTCTTGGCGGCCATCATCTTGTCGTACAGCTCGCGCGGCAGGGGTTGGCCGGTCTCTACATGGGCGGTCAGGTGCTTGAGCACCTCCCACTCCCAGCAGAAGTTCTCCATGAACTGGCTGGGCAACTCCACGGCATCCCATTCAACGCCCGAGATGCCGGCCACACCGATGTCGCTGACCTGGGTCAGCATTTGGTGCAAGCCGTGTCCGAACTCATGGAACAGCGTGATCACGTCATCGTGGGTGAGCAGCGCGGGTTGTCCGGGCAGGGGCGGAGCGAAGTTGCACACCAGATGCGCCACCGGTGTTTGCAGCTGGCCCTCGGGCCGCTGCCAACGGCCGCGCACATCGTCCATCCACGCGCCGGGCCGCTTACCTGGGCGTGCATAGGCATCCAGGTAGAACTGCGCGATCAGCTCCGTGCCGCGCTCCACCCGGAAGAAGCGCACGTGTTCGTGCCACACCGGTGCGGTATCGGGGCGGATGGCCACCTCGAACACGGTCTCGACGATCTTGAACAGTCCGGCCAAGACCCGGTCTTCGGTGAAGTAGCGCTTGACCTCCTGCTCGCTGAAGGCATAGCGGGCCTCCTTGAGTTTTTCGCTGACATAGGCCTGGTCCCAGGCCTGCAGGTCATGAAGTCCGAGTTCGCGCGCGGCGAACTCGCGCATTTCGTCCATGTCCTTCTCGGCGTATGGCCGTGCGCGCTGCGCCAGATCGCGCAGGAAATCCATCACCTGCTGTGGGGACTGCGCCATCTTGGGCGCCAGGCTGACCTCGGCATAGTTGGCGTAGCCCAGCAGCCGTGCCTCCTCCTGCCGAAGCTCCAACAACTCCCGCATCAAGGCGGTGTTGTCCCGCTCGGGCGGGCCGAACTCGCTGGCGCGCGTGGTGTAGGCGCGATAGAGCGTTTCGCGCAGGCCCCGGTGGTGCGCATACTGCATCACGGGAAAGTAGCTGGGGAAGTGCAGCGTCACCTTGCAGCCCTCGCGCCCATCGGCCTGGGCAGCCGCACGTGCGGCCTGGACCACGTCGTCCGGGACGCCGGCCATCTCTTCGTCGCTGGCGTAGTGGGCAAACCCGTCGGTGGCGTCCAGCACGTTTTCGCTGAATTTCTGCGACACCGCGGCCAGCCGCTCTTGGATCTGGGCAAAGCGCTCCTTGGCGGCCCCCTGCAATTCAGCGCCGGAGAGCACGAAGTCACGCAGGGCATGCCGCAGGACCGTCTGGCGCGGAACGCTCAGGCCAGACGCATCGGGGGCCGACGCAATGGCCTTGTACTTGGCGTACAAGCGCTCATCGGCACCCATGCGGGTGTGGAACTCGGTGACCTTGGGCAAGCAGGCGTTGTAGGCTGCGCGCAGCTCGGCCGAGTCGGCCACTGCCGTGAGGTGGTTCACCGCGCCCCAGGCTCGGCCCAGCCGCTCGGTGGCCACGTCCAAATGGGCCGATACCGCCTCATAGGTGGCGGGCGTGCTGTCCGATACGGCCGTTTCGAGGGCTGTGTCGGCCTGCTGCAGCAAGGCGTCCATCGCGGGCTCTACATGGGCAGGGGCAATGCGGTCAAACGAAGGCAGGCCGGCGGTGTCGAGTAGGGGGTTGGCGATGCTCATGTCGGTATTGGAGTGGGAAGGCTTTCTTGGGTTCCGCGGGGCCTGCTCAAGCGGCTTGCTCCGCGGCCATCAGTGTGTTGGCCAGCAGCATGGTGATGGTCATCGGGCCTACGCCGCCGGGCACTGGCGTGATCCAGCCGGCCACCTCGCGCACGGCTTCGAAGTCCACGTCCCCGCAAAGCTTTCCGTCAGTGCCTCGGTTGATGCCCACGTCGATGACGATCGCACCGGGCTTGACCATGTCGGCTGTGACGGTACCCGCGCGGCCCACCGCCGCCACCACGATGTCGGCCTGGCGGGTGTGGTGGCCGATATCGGGGGTGGCACTGTGGCACACGGTCACCGTGGCATGTGCTTGCAGCAGCAGCAAGGCCATGGGCTTGCCCACGGTGTTGCTTCGGCCGATGACTACCGCGTGCTTGCCGCGTAGTGCTTGGCCGGTGCTCTCGATCAGCTTCATGCAGCCAAAGGGTGTGCATGGCCGCAGCCCTGGCAGCCCGGTGAGCGTCTGGCCGGCCGACAGGGTTGAATAGCCGTCCACATCCTTGGCCGGGTCGATGGCCTCGATCACCCGATGGGAGTCGATGTGGCGGGGCAGGGGCATCTGCACCAGGATGCCGTGCACGCTGGGGTCGGCGTTGAGTTCGGCGATGCGCTCAAGGAGCGAAGCCTCGCTCAGATCGGCGCCGTAGCGGTCCATGATCGAGCGGATGCCGGTGGCCTCGCAGGCCGCTACCTTGTTGCGCACGTACACCGCTGAGGCCGGGTCGTCGCCCACCAGGATGACGGCCAGACCAGGGCGGCAGCCTCGGGCCGTGAGCTCCGCGGTGCGCGTGGCGATGTCGCCCCGCAGGCGTTTGGACAGGGCGTTGCCATCGATGAGGTGAGCGGTCATGGCGTCGTGGAGTCTCGTGAACTTCGGGCGTTCAAATGAATGCGGGGCCCCCAGGCCCCGCGCATCAACCGTGAAATCAACCGTGAAATCGTTCGTAGATAGGGCCTGAGGCCGCGGGGCCCTCAGGCCTTGGCCGCGTTGGCCCCCAGCGCGATTTTCAGCAAGTCGGCCACGGTGTTGGCGTTGAGCTTTTCCATGATGTTGGCGCGGTGCGCCTCGACCGTCTTGATGCTGATGCCCAGGTCGTCCGCGATCTGCTTGTTCAGGCGGCCGGCCACGATGCGCTCCAGCACCTGGCTTTCGCGGGTGGTCAGGCGCGAGAGCAGGGCGTCTCGGCTGGCCTGTTCCTGGTGCTGACTGAAGGCCGCACGGGCCTGCTCCAACATCCGCTCCACCAAGCCCAGCAGCTCGGCTTCCTTGAAGGGCTTCTCGATGAAGTCCATGGCGCCCTTCTTCATCGTGGACACCGCCATCGGCACATCGCCGTGCCCAGTGATGAAGACGATGGGCAGCGGGCTGCGGCGCTCCAGCAGTCGGTCTTGCAGCTCCAAGCCGCTCATGCCGTCCATGCGGATGTCAGCGATGAGGCAGGCCACTTCCCGCGGGTCGAAGCGCGAGAGAAAGGATTCGGCGGAATCGAAGCACTTGACCCGGTAGTCCTTGCCCTCCAGCAGCCACTGAAGAGAATCACGAACGGCTTCGTCATCGTCCACGACGTAAACCGTGCCTTTCTTGGGGATCAAGCTCATGTTCTCAGGAAGATCTGGAGGATTCGGGTCGCCGCCGGTCGTCGCGATCGGCGGCTGCTTCGAATGGCTGCGAGTGGTCAATCGGCAAAGTGAACACAAACCGGCAGCCGCTCACGAGTTCTCCATTGTAGAGGTTCTCAGCCGTGAGGCGTCCGTGGTGGGATTCAATGATCGAGCGGCATAGGCTGAGCCCGATGCCCATGCCCTCTCGCTTGGTCGAGAAGAAAGCCTCATAGATGCGCCCGAGCACATCCCCCGCCATGCCCGGACCGTTGTCGATGATGCTGAACTCGACCACCTGCTCTTGTTCCCCACCCAGACGCGGCACCACACGAAGTTCGATCCGTCGCCGCGCGGGCGGCATGTCCGCGCCATCGATCGCCTCGGCGGCGTTCTTCACCAGGTTCAGCAAAACCTGTTCGATCAGGATGGGGTCGCAATACAGCGCCGGTAGCCGCTGGGCCACGTAAGTGTTGAGTTGAACCTTGCGGCGGCGCAGGTCGATGCTGGCCAACTCCACCGCGTCGTCAATGATGCTGTGCGCGTCTGAGACTTGGCGCTGCGGTTCACTGCGCTTCACGAAAGCGCGGATGCGGTGGATGATCTGCCCGGCACGTTCGGCCTGTCGGGCCGTCTTTTCCAGCGCGGCGACCAGATCGTCCTTTTGGATGGCATCTTCGCGCACACGGTTGACCATCCCGTTGCAGTAGTTGTTGATGGCCGTCAGTGGCTGGTTCAGCTCGTGCGCCACCGAGCTGGCCATCTCACCCATGGTCACCAAGCGGCTGGTGACCTGCGCCTTTTCCACCTGGTGTGCGGTAGCCTCTTCGGCACGTCGTCTGGCGGTGATGTCGGTGGCGATGATCATCTGAACCAGGCGCCCGTCTGTCCACTGCAAATAGCGCAGGCGCACATCGAACCATTTGGACAGTCCCTCCACCTGCACCTCGCGAGGGTCCGTCACCGCTTCGGTGAGGGTGTCGGCGGGAAGCCCGGACAAAGGGTCTTCCGGGTCACCCATCTCGTGGAAGGGTGCATGGACATCCGGTGCGCTTCCCTCGCTGAGCAGGAGATGGCCGCGAGGGCTGCTGCCGAACCACACGCGATAAGAACGGTTGGCGAACAAGAGCTCGCCGCTGCGCATCGACACCACACTCACCGCGGCGTCCAGGCCCTCGAGCACGGTGGTGAATCGCTCATGAGAGGCGGTGAGCTGGTCGCGCACCCGCTTGGCCTCGGTGATGTTGGTCATCGAGGTCATCCAACCCGTCTGCTCGCCGCGGTGATCGACCAGGGGCGACACGTACATGCGCGCGTCGAATACCTCGCCGTCCTTGCGCCGCACCTTGACCTCGATGCCCGCCGAGGGTGTGCGCCCCATCAACTCCTGCTGCAGGAACTGCATCGTCTCGTCAATGCGGTCGGGCAACCAGTAGGGGTAGGGCGGCGTCAGGCCGATCAGGTCCTGCTGGGTGTATCCGGTCATCTCGCAGAAGGCACGGTTGACATAGCTGATCCGGCCCTCCATGTCCATGGCCCGCATGCCGGTGAGGATCGAGTTTTCCATCGCACGCCGGAAGTTGGTTTCCTGCACCAGCGTGGCCTGCATCTGGTTGCGTCGGCGCAGGTGCTGCAGCGACCCCAAGAGCATCCACACCGTCAACGCCGACAGGCCCACCACCATCCAGAACAGGGTGTTGCCGATCAGGTTCGACGAGGTGCGCCAACCCTGCGTGCGCAGGAAGAGGCCTGGGGCCGTGATCCCGAGCGGCACCTCGTGAACTCGACCGGCCCTTTGGTTGTCGCTGGCCAGGGCCGCGCCGGTGGTGGCCACGACCTGTGCGTCCACGTCCACAATGGACAGGGTGTTGCGCCGGGTCAGGTCTTCACCGACCGAGCGACGCAGCAGCATTTCGATGTTGATCTCGGCCGCCACCGCGCCGCTGAATTCGCCACGCGCCAGCAAGGGCACCACCAAGCGCACCACGGTGTTTCCACCCTCGTCCGCATAGTGCGGCGAGTGCGCGGGCAGGCGCCGCGCCTGCGCTTCCAGAAAGGCCTGCACAGCCGGGCCGGGCATGCGCTTGGCGGTGGCGTCGAGCTCCATCGTGGGCTCGGCTTGCACCTCACCCACCATCGGATTCGGGTCGAAGGGCAGACGAACTTGCCCACTGGGACTCAACCACTGCATCAGGGTGATCTCCGGCCGGTCGCCGGTCAGGGTGCGGGCCTGCTCCACGAAGCCGCCGCGGCCGATGTCTCGGGTGGCGATTTCGCGCGCCAAGCGGATCAGTTGCTCCTGATGATCCAGCAGGCGCAGGCGCAACTGCTGCTGCGCGATTTCGCCGGCGCGGGCGACGGCTTCTTCTTCGTGGGTCAGTTCCTCGGCCCGAAGGAACCAGAAGGTGGCCGAGATGACGGTGAGAAACAGGAGCACCGAGACCAGTGGCCCCAGGATCACATATCGGTCCTGGCGCGAAGGCGACTGCCGTCGCCACCAGCGCATGGCCAGGCGCTTCAGCCCGTCCAGGCTTTGGCGGGGCGACCAGCGTCGGCTGAGGGCGGAAGGCATCGTGGGATTATCAATGTTGGCCCATTCCTAAAGTTCGTAATATGAAACGTACTCGCACGATTTGGAATTTCGGTTAAAGTCTGACATACTCTCAAACAGATCAGGCGCGACGTGTTTTGGAAAACCGCACCAAAAGCGGTTCGTACGTGCCGGGCAAGCACCAACCGAGAAGGAGCAGACATGAACCCGTCCCAACCCCAGGACTTCGACCAACAGGAAACCCGGGAGTGGCTCGATGCCTTCTCGGCGGTTCTGGAAAGCGAAGGCCATGAGCGTGGCCACTTCCTGCTGGAGCAACTGCTGGAGCATGCGCGCGAGCACAGCATCGACATGCCGTTCTCGGCCACCACGGGTTACGTCAACACGATCGAGCCCACCGAAGAAGAGCACAGCCCGGGCAACCTCGAACTTGAAGGCCGCCTGCGCGCCTACATGCGCTGGAACGCGATGGCCATGGTGGTCAAGGCCAATCGCCTGAACCCCGAGGACGGCGGTGACCTGGGCGGGCACATCAGCTCTTTTCAGTCGCTGGCCCACATGTTCGCCGCGGGTTTCAACCACTTCTGGCACGCCGATGACACCGACAAGGGTGGCACCCATGGCGGTGACCTGCTCTACATCCAGGGCCACAGCGCGCCGGGCATCTATGCGCGTGCCTTCCTGGAAGGGCGCCTGAGCGAAGAGCAGCTGTTGAATTTCCGGCAGGAGGTCGACGGCAAGGGCCTATCGAGCTACCCGCACCCCAAGCTGATGCCCGAGTTCTGGCAGTTCCCCACGGTGTCGATGGGCCTTGGCCCCTTGATGGCCATCTATCAGGCGCGTTTCCTGAAGTACCTGCATGCCCGTGGCATTGCCGACACCGCCAAGCGCAAGGTCTGGGTATTCTGCGGCGACGGCGAGATGGACGAGCCCGAGAGCCTGGGCGCGATCGGCCTGGCCTCGCGCGAGAAACTGGACAAC
>Ga0129333_10000945_pt1 | contig 25694 bp, 72 predicted proteins | sample CPB6_08_DNA_FD_94474 | JGI IMG/M metagenome (GOLD analysis project Ga0129333, IMG submission 94474) | Freshwater to marine salinity gradient microbial communities from Chesapeake Bay, USA - CPBay_Sum_0.6_0.8_DNA | ecosystem: Environmental > Aquatic > Marine > Coastal | place: USA: Chesapeake...
AACCTCCCGAAGTTAAAGTTTGCATAGCTGAAGGATTCACGATTGACCAGTTTGAACATGCCAAACTCATTGGACATCACATAACCTTCAGCATCAATCCTATCGGTGCCAATGTAAGCGGCAGGTCCATTGTTGCGGCACAGATAAAGGCAATCTTCCTTGATTGACTTAACCAACTTCCACAATCTGATCAGGTTAGCGTCACAATCAAAAGCATCATCCTCAACCTCACGTTGCTCACGGATGCAAGCATTCAGTTGTTTCTTCAGTTCTGCCAGTTGCTTACCTGAAACAAACTCACAAGTTGTAGACATTTGGCGGGCAAAATCTACAACTTCCTCAACATCACTGAAAGACTTCTGATTGTGCAGAATGTATGCATCAGGTTTCACAAACTTCACCGTATCGGTATCATTCCAGATGGCACGGTCAGGCATTGCTACAGCATCCCGAATATCGCTCACATGAGTGTAGAAAGTGTGCGGAGCGATGATGATATTCTGGCGAACAATCGCAGGAAACTTATAGGTGATAGTGTTGGGTTTATACTCATCAGAACCACCGAAACCGATGAAGTCTGCCTGATAAATTGTTTCCGTGCGGGGAAGATACTTCAGGCAAGCACACAGAATCTCAATCAGACTTGCGTGGGTTGCCTCATCATAGAGGGCAAACACATCCTCCTGAGTATAGCAAATTTTAGGAGTCCGCTTATTGAATACACTTTTGGTTCCAACAAAAAACTTACCGTTTGCAGGATTCGTGCCGAACACAATAGCGGGAGCACCATCAATCTTGACGCTTAAGTTACCCCCAGCAACAAACCAATCCAGGACGGTCAGATCACCATTCAGGATGGAATCTTCAGGGTGTTCGATGTGCTTGTTCTGCATTGGTTTGGATTGGTTTGGATTGGTTTGGATTGAACTGACGGTCAGCGGAGAATACGATAGAGCATCATAATCTGTCCGGCACCAAGAATATAAGCAACCAGAACCAGAATACCTGTCATCATAAATCGTTTCGTTTGAACTGAAAGAATTGTAGGGCATGGTGGGGACCCTTGCGAGTCCCCTTGTGACAGTTCAGCGACCGTCAGTGTAGTCTCCGATGATGATGCCTGTCGCGTTGTCCCGAACCTGAGCGTACCCATACTCCTCGGAGAGGTCCAGGCAGAGGTCCCATGCACGGTCGGCATCGGTGGTGGTGTTCTCCCAAGGAGCGGAAGGGCAGATCACGTCGTAGCGGGTCATGAGCGGTTGTTTGAACTGAAGTTATTGTAGGGCACCCTGGCGGGGTCTGAGAGGGTCGGTGTGCCAGAATGCCGACTGGCACACCCCGCTTAAATCTAATTCAGACGCATACCTGAGAAGAAAGGAATAGGCGAACCTTGAAAGTTAACGAACCACTGAAAGTTCTTTTGAAAGATACTCTCACCACAACCATGCTCGGAGAGAATAGCATTCAGGCGGGACTTTGTGGTTTTGGATTGATACCCACCATCAAACAATTCGATCCAGGTTTCACCAATTCGGGCGATCAGATTGTCATGCAGGAAGACATCCACAACATTCGAACATGCAACAACTTCAGTATTATCAAGTTTCCAATCCTTGCCAGCAGTGATAGCGGCATTCATGAGGCGTTCGATCTTGCGGGTCATGAGCGGTTGTTTGAACTGAAAGTATTGTAGGGCTTGATGGGGACCCTTGCGAGTCCCCTTGTGCCAGTGCCTCAGGCGGCACAAGCATCAGTGAGAGTGAGGAAAGTTTCCCACAAATTATATTCATCCAGAAACTCATCAAAGTTGATTACTTTTGTGTTTGGAACATTCATCCACTTTGAGAATGCATTAGAGCGGAAACATTCATCGTGTTTCCAACCTGGACCTGCCAAAACTATCAGGGCATTTGTATAACCATAGGTCTCACATGCATGTTGTAAACAGATCTGCTCGTAAGGAATCTTTTCTTCAGCGGTGCCACTAACGTCCTGATACTTTAGGGAAACTATAGTTTGAACCGTTCCAACTCTCACAATCAAATCTACATTGTGAGAAGTTTCAGTTGGTCGCAGTCCGATGTTAATTTGCTCTTCCACATCATAACCAGCAGCAGACAAAAGTTCTTCACAAAAGTATTCAAAATCTTTGCCGGTTTTGTCAGTGTAACGGGAAGCGTGGGTGCCCATGGTGGTGTTGAGTGAACTGAAAGAATTGTAGGGTATGGTGGGGACCCTTACGAGTCCCCTTGTGACAGTTATCAGGGTGTCACAGACCCATCGCCTCTGCCAGGGTGTTGTAGGCGTTCAGGTAGTAGTCTGCATCGGTGTGCTTGCCAGCCGTACGGCAGTCACAGGCAAGGCAGAGCACAGCGGTTCGGATCGTCGACCACTGTGCCTCAGTCAGGGTCACCGTGCAGAGGTCCAGCGGGAGGACGTTGGTGCGGGTCATGAGCGGTTGTTTGAACTGAGGTTATTGTAGGGCCTGATGGGGACCCTTGCGAGTCCCCTTGTGCCACTTCACAGATCGTCCATTGGCGGCAGGTCACCACACCCATAAACCAGACAATAATTCTCAGCAGCAACTTCCTGAGATTGATTTATAGTTGCCGATGCCTTAGTTTGAATGTTGAATGACATCAGAAAGATGCTGGAGAGAATTAAAACTTGCCGCATGATGTTTTGATGTTTATTTGGAGTGAAGAATTAACGACGGGGAAAACAATAACTTGGATTTACGTTACAGTTAGTTCTGTTCTCATAATTACTCACTGCAGTATCAATTCCATTAAGAATCCAAAAACCTGCTACAATTATAACCATAGCACCACACATTGTAGCGATTGCATCTTGAAATGATTTGTCAGTCATGAGCGGTTGTTTGAACTGAAGTTATTGTAGGGCATGGTGGGGACCCCTAGGAGTCCCCTTGTGACGCTTAATGAATTGTCCATCATAGAGATCACTCTCATAATAGTGCTGATCTCTGTTGGAGTCTGATAAGGAATAACATCCTTCAAAATGTTACCATTGGGTTGAATAATTGCGACCTCAAAAGTATCCTCTCCAATAACACCATAAAGACCAGAATCTTTAGGTCCTGCAACTATACTCACAACCCAACCGTTTGGCATGGTTTGTTGAGCTATTGTTGCACCTTTGATCTTATGATCGCGGAATTTGAAATCGGAGAAGTTCATCGGGGTGTTGAGTGAACTGAAAGAATTATAGAGCATGGTGGGGACTTTTAGAAGTCCCCTTGTGCAACTTAGCCGACTGTCCTCAGAACTCTACTTCTTCAAGCGTAGGTTCGGGACTTTCATTTACACTTTCATCATTCACAAGACTATCAAGAATACGAAGAAGATCGTTGCCAGTGTTACCTTGACGAAGAAGATTCAGAGCAATTTGACGGGACATAATTCAGAAAAAAGAATAAAGAACGAAGAGTGAGAGAAGTATATTTATTGACCCCTTCTCTCATAGGGTCAAGAATAATTCAGTTACAATCTTGAGTTACATTACACATTTGAACTGCAAGGCGATCTGCATTCGCTTTTGTAATTTGTAGACCTGCTGAGAGAACATTACCACCAATCCAGAATACAAGAAAGAAAGCACCAAGAGGAACAATGATTTTAGACATTTTGGAAAAGTGAGAAGGTTTTAGGTGAAGAACTTAACTAGAAGTCAAACACGTCGCCGTTAATCTCAGCACGGTTAATCTTAGGGTCATTCCACTTTACACCGTCTGGAGTTTCCTTAGAACCACACTCCCAAAGGATTTCCAGCAGATCTTCATAACAGCAGACATCATTATCACGAATAAGATTATAGAGACCTTCAGCATTCTCAATCCACAGAACAACATTCCAGGTCTCATAATTGGTCCAACCATTATAGGTGCGGTTGGTCAAATCGGTTTGGTAGGTGGTGACGGTCATGGTTGGGGTTCGTTTGAACTGAAGTTATTGTAGGGCACCCTGGCGGGGTCTGGAGGGTGCCCTGTGCCACTTGTCAGGGTGTCACAGTGTATTGAACTTGAGAACCGCCACAGATTGCCAGAGCAAATGTAGAACGGGTCGGTGAAAGTGAGATGAGAAAGATGCAGAAAACAGAGAAAAGTGCTTGTCTCAAAGTGAAAAAGAAGTTCCTCACCCACACATAATCCCGAACAATTCGGGGGAGTGCCAGAGGTAGTGTGACGCTTTTCCCTCTGGCACATGAGTTAGTTATTTGCGATAAGGGCTATTCCAGTATGAACGAAAGATCCAATACATCAGAACTGGAGTAACGAACAACGCAATCGCACCCACAAAAGTAGTGGAATTGCCAGCAAAATCATAAGTATTCATAGTTCCAAGATGATTATAAAAGTGACGGTGAAGAATAATACTACCGAATGTCATTTTGAACGAATGTAAGATTTGTTGATGATAGTTTGCCATTCATTTGATGCTGAGAGGCGAGGATTTAATTTAACCCATCGCCCCTGAAACTTTACAAGGATTTTCATCAGAAATCGTAATCAGCGGCAATGTAACCATCAAAATCAAAATCTTCACGAAGTTCTGGAATATCAAGGTCAAAGATCTCACCTGGCATATCTTGAATTTCAGCCCAGAGTTCATCAAACATTGGAGAGATTTCAGTGGAACGAATGTAATGTAGCAGGGATCTTATGAGAACACAAGACCCTTTGTGACAGTTCTCAGGGTGTCACAGCATCCCGATAGATTGACATACCCTTACGCATACGAATGTAGTCATCAATCATCTCACCAACCTGTTCGTAAATGTAGGAAGAACCTCCTACATCACAGAGCACATCTTCAGTGAGAACTTTAGAGAAATGCACTTCTTTGTCATTACTATCAAACTCAAAAACATCCTCTCCAGTGAATACAAACGCAGCACAAGCAGCGTTCTCACCTTGACTCTCAATCATTTGGTTGATGCTATCACGAAGTTCGGAGAGAGTTCGGAACATTTGGTTTTTTCAGTGGAACGAATGTAATGTAGCAGGGATCTTATGAGAACACAAGACCCTTTGTGACAGTTTGAGAATTGTCCTCTAGAGGAACGACACTACAAACAACCTCAGCTGGAGAACATAGTCTACGTGCTCGATCAGTTGCTTGTGAAATATCACTCGCAAAGATGACAAAGTTCTCATAATCTTGAAGATAACGATGAAAGATAGAAACTTGATAGAACATAATTTACTTCAATGATGCGATGATTGGTTCAAGTTCTTCTATGATTTGACGAAGTGCAGATCTACTGTATCCACACGCATAAGGATAACCAAGTGTAGGATTGTCAGGTGCTTCTTTTGAAACTTGAATCGCTTGCTTTGCTGTAACGATTACCCTATCAAGTTTGTTTTTGATTGCTGTGTTATTCATGAAAGAACGATACGATAATCAATAGATTTAACACACCAACCTGTAGCAGCAGTGATTTCTTCTACAAGGTCATCTTCATCATCTGCATCCCAAATCATACCTACAGTGTCGTAGAGAACGTTATCATAATGATGTTCAGTGAACTCACCATCAACATCACTATCAAAATCAAACTCAATTTCAGTAACTTGAAACTTCATTGGATTGTTTCAGGAACGAATGTAATGTAGCAGGGCACAAGTGAAACCACAAGTGCCCTTGTGACAGTTCTCAGACCGTCCTCAGTTGATTATAAACTTTGAGAACATCTTGATAGAGGTTCTGATACTCAGGCACGAACACATTCTTCACCCAAGCATAGAAGGTTTTAGCAAGTTCAATTACACGAAGCACGAAAAGTTGCAGACGCTCAGTGCAATCATACTTCACCCAATTATCACGAATGACTGTAGCAACAGCAGCAACAAAAGCACAAGCAACTACAACAGCATCCATGAATTGATTGTAATGTTTGCGATAATCAATCTCACGAAGTTGGTTGAGAAGATCATCAGCAGGAGGAAAAGACTTGGTGAGTTCCATTATGTGAAAAGGGGAAAAAACTTGTGGGAGAGTTCATCTCTCAACCACGAATGCAGTATGCCACGAACTCAGACCTCACACAAGAGGGTTTGTGCCAGTTTGGGAATTGTCACACTTTTTGAAGCCCAGATATAACTTTATCTAAAATTGAATTAACTTTGTCTATATCTTTTTCAAAAGCTATGGATTCTAATAATAAAATTATAATTTTAATTTTATCAAATATTAAAATAGGAACTCTTAAATGTTTTGTTTCACCTAACATGTGATATTTTTTTATAAATCCTTGATGCCCTTTTCTTGAATTACCCATAATACGTTAACTTATATGCGTTAACTTATATATGTTACCACATAATAATATGCGTTAACGTATAATATTATACGTTACCTTATATGCGTTAACATATAAAAAAGGGAAGGGCACCACCCCTTCCCTCGTAACCCTAATCCACCCAACTATGTGTAACAAATATATCCACTCTACGAGATGTGTAACTTTTGCTTACGAGACGTGGCAAACACATTCCACGATGTATGTATCTAGATCGAGATAATGTATGTGATCTCGTCGAGATGATGTAATACTAGATGATATATGTGTTCTCGTCGAGATTGTTTTCAGAAGTTAGAACTGAAAACGTAACCATTCACGAAATCAAAATCATAACGAAGGCAACTGTTCCAGGTTGCTTCCCAATCCACTACCAGATAAGCAGGAATATCACCATAAACTTCTTCAGTGAATTCTTCAGCAAAGTCTGCTGCAGAGTTATAAGAACCCCTATAAGCATCCCTCACATACTCCACATAAGAAACATCACCGTGATACTCAATGAACTCATCCACTACATCATAACCAATATCTTCACCTGCACTGACATATTCTTCATAATAACGAACAAAGTCCTGTTCGTTGTGCTCATCAATGAACGTAAGAATATCATCCAGAGCATAATTCTCTTCGATCAGTTTATCAATCTTCTCTACAGTATCAACAGAGAAGACTTCTTTGTAGTTGACGGAAAGAGTGACGGACATTGGAGGAACTCCTTTAGAACAATGTAAGAATAACAGGGTTTTAGGTGAAAGTCAAGGTGCTTGTGACACTTTCTCAACTGTCCTTGATTGTCTATAAGAATTGTTATGAAACTCACACATAATTATTATAGGGTATTGACAGAGTATTCAATCATAAGTAGAATAGGTTTGTTACTTTGGAAGATAAGGATTAGCTAAGCTTTAAGAATACTCTAAGACCCTTAGGGACCCTTCTGAAGCACAAAAGAGTATCTAACCACCTAAAGAAGATTAGAAGACCCTTAGAGAGGCATATAGACACCTCTCAGCAATAAGAACGAAATGATATACGGTCCATGATACACATTGCTAAATCATATTTTAAATCTTCATCAATTTTACCTAAGGTTTCTTCAATGAATTCTGGAAGAATTTCTTGCATAAAATTCACATAACGTTCATCCTGAAAGATATAATTCACTGCTTCTTCAGTAAGTGCATTAGAGAGTTTTTGAATTGTAGTGTTTGAAAGACCCATTAGAGAAACTCCATGATGTAATAATCAAGTGTAACTTCAAGTTCTTCTGCTTCTTTTTCCCATTGTTGCCATTGTTCTGGAGAAACAATACAATCCAGTAACATTAAGAATTCATTCATGCGAGTAGTCCCAATTCAGCAACACGAAGTTCACCTGGACGCTCACTTAAACGATCAGAGATACGATGAAATTGATTTACCATATTCATGTAATAAGCAGCAAGATGTGCATTACCTGAAGTGTATGCTTTATCTTCTTGAATTTCAAGTGCAGTGATAATATCCATAATTTCACCAGAAGTGAATTTAATGGCAGTCATGAGGTGTTTCAGGTGAACGAATGTAATGTAACAGGGATCTCATGGAAACACAAGACCCCTTGTGCCAGTTCTTAGGGTGTCACATCAGCGAGTTGGTTAAGAATGTGACGAGCAAACTTCATGAAATCATATGAAGTCACGCCATGCGGATCATAACCATCAAGCATATCAGTTTGATTGTAAGTGTTGACAATCAACAAACAAGCATCATACAATGCTGCTTGATGTTCTTCTACTGAACTGAATTGAATTGCGTTGTGAGTAGGAAGAGTCATGAGTAAAAGGGAGAAACTTCAACGGAACGAATGAGATTTGTTCTGTCTTGTGCTAAGTAATCATCAGCAATCTTACCACAAGAAGAATAAGACTTTACAATTCTTTCTTCATATAGGTTCTCATTCTCATCAGGAACCCAATATTCAATGAGAAGTCGGTAGGTTTTCATCAATGTCTCAGGAACGAATGTAGTATTGCAGGGATTGGGGGGCATTGCAACCCCCCTTGTGCCACTTAGCAAATTGTCAGTTGTGGTGCCCTTTCTACCTTAAAGTTTCCAAGGGGACCATAAACAATTGACATATTCTCAGTGCCAAATTCTTTTATTACTTTCCAGGTTTCATGATCCACTTGAATTAATACAGCACCATCCATTTCAGGATCTTCAAGGTGGGCATTATAAAAACCTTGAGCATATCCTACACTGGAGCAGAAGGCAGGGTAGTTAAAGAAACCGTGCTCATTCTGACCGAAACCGATTACCCGATAGGTGGTTGCCATTGGTGGATGTCTCAGGAACGAATGTAGTATTGCAGGGATTGGGGGGGAAATCAAGTGGGGTTGTGCCAGTTCTCAGATTGGCACAGGAGTCAGGTGGAGTTTCTTTGGGTTTATTAGAATTAGAACGTTCTCTTTGAATACTAAAGATAGCAAATACTCCAGTTATAACTAGAATTGTTAAGATTGTTTTCTTCATAGAAGTATTATAAGGGCAATAGAATTCAAATGGGTCTTATAATGTGCCACATAAAAAACTGGACCATATCAGGTTGACAGGTCCAGTTTCCGTGTTTAGAATGCATAATATGTTATGTGTTACGCATAATGTCGATATGAGAGTTCTTGATAATTACATGTATCTCGTGCGTAATCTTCATCTAGATCTTCTGTGTCTAGATCATGTGCATAGTCATATGAGAGTGTGTAGTCTAGATCGTAATCATCGTACATAAGCTAGTTTAGACCTCCATGATCGTGGTACTATAATAGCATGATCTAGTAGTGATGTCAACTAGATTGTTTATGTCTGGTTGTATATATGTGTCTCGTCGAGATTGTTATGATATGATGACATAATCTCGTCGAGATGTATATGAGAATGTGTAGGTCTCGTCGAGATGTATATGAGAATGTGTAGGTCTCGTCGAGATTTTGTGTGGTACTCATGTAGTATAGTCGAGATTTATAAGCGTGTCAAGTCTCGTCGAGATTTTATGTGGGTCTCGGCACATTATGGCGGCGGTGCTTGACATTATTGAGTTCTTATGGTATCATGCGGGTAAAGGTCACAAGAACCGAGAGTATTCTATAAGCATTCAGAAGTATTCTATAAGCATTTAGAGGTATTCTATAAGATTTCATAAGGTTCTTAAAGTATTCTATAAGTATTCATAAGGTTCTTAAAGTATTCAGAAGTATTCTATAAGATTACATAATATTCTTTAAGTATTATAACATTTGTCTGCATTCTCTAACATAAATCAAACATTGTTTCTACTACATAAATTATGGTAGAAACTTTCACATGGAAACACCCCGCTCCAGAAGGATTTCAGAGATAGAAGGACTTGAAAATTTCCTGGATTACTCAGTAGATGTTAATGGAAATGTTTATAGTCTCAAATTCAATAAAAGAAAAAGACTAAAACCAGGATGGGCAAAAAAAAGAGACGGATACCTATTTGTCCGTCTCAGTGATATAAGAGGAAATAAGAAGAATTTTCTGGTTCATAGATTAGTAGCAATGGCATTCATTCAAACAGATGACAATGACTTTTCAATGAGAATTAATCATAAGAACAAAGATATAAGAGACAACCGAATTGAAAACCTTGAATGGATGAAACCAAAGATTAGATTCATTGAAGAAGACTATAAAGCAAGTACCTTAATTCTGGAGAAAGTAAAAGAGGTTCATATAGCATCTATTCGTAAAGGTCTTCCAATTTCAAAGGAAGATACCTTTATCAATACAATCATTGGCAATGCATTAGACTCTTATATCAAACAATATGGTTTAAGAAAGGTTATGAACTTGTCTGACCGCTCTTAGATATTGTGGATTATATCCTTGTGAAAGATAATAAGATAAAAGTTCATCACATTTTTCCTTTGTAAGAGAATGTGCTGCTTCTTCAATTAAATCCCATCCTGTTGAGTATTCATATTCAATTTTATAAAGTTGTTGATTACTCATGTTACAAATGCCTCAATAAGACCTGATTGATATTCTTGACTTAATTCAAACTTTTGAGAATGAATAACTCGTTCCATAATTTTATCAGCATAACGACTATCAAACTGTTCTTCTTGTGATAAAATTTGAAATGCTTCGTTATCAGATTCTGCGATTAAATTTACAAGTCCACCATATTCTGAAGAAGGAAAGGGAACCCAATAATCAACAATATAAAGATACTTCATTTTTCAGATTAAACTACGTTTTGATTTTAGATGAATGTGAGAGATTTGTCAATTGTCTTTGAAGTTCAAATTGAATAGAAATTAAGTGATGTGTAAAAAACTGTTCGTATTCATTGTCTTGAATCAAACTTAAGATATTTTCAACTTGCATTAGGGCAAGAAGTAATTTAGTTTCAGCAGGCAAATGATAATCCTCCTATAGATGCTCCAAGTGCTGTAGCCCATCCTTTACTTGGTGGTGCAGAAACAGCATTGCCAATTGCACCACCAAGAATAGCACCAAATAAAGTGCGAGATGGATTACAATTGGGATTTGTAACTCTTCCATAATATCTTCCGCTATAACCGCTATAATTACATGGAACATTATAAGATTGAGTTTGAACGTTTCCTGGATAATAATTTCCGTAACCATCATATCCACCAGGAACATAGACTTCTCGGTATTGAGTACAAACTCCAAAAGTATTCACTTGTTGTGACATTACAGGAGTAGGAAGAAATAAAAGAGAACAGATGAGTAGAAGTTTTTTCATTTAAGTTGAATTGAATTGAGTTGAAAAAAATTACCACTCTAAATGATTTTTAATCGTCGTAGACTCTACACTCTAATGCATCAGGATGACTATCACAATAAAGTTCAAGAGGTGATGGGTCATGAGTATCATCAGGATGATTTTCCTGATAAGTCTCTAAAGCAGAAAGTTCATCTGCAGTATGTCTACGCATCTGAGGTGAAATTGTGGGATTGTCAAGAATTTCTTTGTCTTTTTGAATATGTGAATGAATATCGGACATTGAATTATAAGAGTTTGTAACGTTATTTATTTCTACATCACCTTTTCCTTCCAGAGTTCTTACAAATAATTCTGTAAAAAACTCCATCTTTTCTGGTGATACAGAAGCAGGGTTGTAATGAATAGCATCATTCAGTGCGACCATTTCAATCCATTCTTCTTCTGAAATGTTTGTCATTCTTTTTGTAAAGAAGGTCATGAGACAAGAGAGTAATAATAATATTTAGAAGAAATGTGTTGAAATGCTGATAAATTAGAACAGACCGCCGAAGAATGAATTGCTTCCTCCTTCTTTTTTCATCATGTCTTCAATTTTATCTGCCATCTCTTCAACTTTCATGATATAATCAATTGCGGTCATAATCTCAGAGATTTGCTTATTGACAATTGGTTTTTCATTTCGTGCTGCATGTGACAATGCGTTTCTTAGGCATCCTTGTGCTTCTTCTAAGGATTGACTGACTTTTGGTGAGAGCATAATTTTAAGAAAGTGCTTGAGATTATTTAAGAAATTTGAACTATTCGGTTTTTACTGTATGTTTAGAAAGAACATTCATAAGTTCTTTCATTTTTTCTGGTCCAAGAACAATTTCTTCAAAGTTACCATAGTTAGATCTTTTTCCAAAGATATATGAAATGGCACAACGAACTCTTTGCCAGAATGGTAATGGTGCAAGATGAATAGAAATAAAACAATATTCCTCATCATCAGAAATGATTAAAATATGTTCGTGAGAACTACATTCACAAACAAATAAATCACTTGGCATGTTTTTTGAGTACATAAGAACAACCGTCTTCTGAAGGGGACCATTCGAGTGTATCACCTTCTTGAAGGTTTGCAGCACTCAATAGATCATCTGGAAATGTAACGTAATATTCACCTGATGGACCATCTACTTCAATTGGAATAATCCATTTTTGATTTGAATGTTCCTTTTCTGCAGCATCACACATTGCATTCAATTCTTCATCAGTGTATTGTGCTGAATACTTACGATCCTGAATAGTTTGTTCTTTATTCCAGAAATCATTCCATTTTTGATTGATTTCTTCATGAGATTTCACAACAGTTTCCTGCCATGCTACCTTAAACTTCTTATCAAACTCATCAAGATAATAACCAAGAAATTCATGGGCGGCAGACATTAGAGTTTCTGCCTTATCATATTGATGTTCTTGAATACGGTCAATTGCAGTATCAATAATCTCACGGGCAGAAACAATCTTGCACGTAACCATCTCAAGATCATTCATACTGCTCCATTGCTTAGTTGTCATGAGTTTTGAGTTCCTCTTGAATTGCTTCTTGTATCATAGCAGAAATTTCCTCAGATGTCTTTCCGTTAAGGACACTCCATCTACTGTCACAAGGATCCCATTCTATTGTGAACGTGCCGTCTTCATTTTGTATAACCTGAAGGCTATCATTTGTTTGATTAATTTTAGACATAAAATAAGTATTAATTAGAGAAAATTTGAATTAGTTTAATTGCTTCTATAATCGCAAAGAAACTACGAATTGTCATCATATCCCACATTTTTACCTTATAAAAGTAAGGAAAGGATAATAGATTTCCAAATAATCTGAAGTATATACCCAGCTCAACACTATTGAATAAAATTACGGCATATCCAATAATAAAGAATGTGTTTCCAATAATTCTAAACCAACTGAGAATTATATACTTTGGATGAATAAATCTATCCATTATTCATCTCTGGGTTTTGATTTATTGCATTCATTACAGTAATAAGAAAATCCGTGTTGAAAGTATTTTACCACTTGATAATGCTTCACGTCAAGTGGAAATTCTTGACTGCATTTACTGCACTTCCTTTTTGTGTTGTTTTCGAACTCTTTTGAGTTCTTTGAGTTCCATTTTAATATTTTTATAAGCAGTTTCTTCACTTATTTTCCCTCCAATTTCCATAGCACAAATTACATCTACTCTGGTTCCAAAATGTGCTAATGCTTTTTCTAACTCATTTAAATCTTCATACATTGAATTTTTTTCCTAAATCGTCAGCAACAATATCTATACGACGATCTACCGCTTCAATCGAATTTGAAAGTTCATAAAGACAGTTTGATGTTTCAATATTTTCTTCTTCTAATCTTTTTATATCTAAAAGCATTCCATTCATCTTTTCTTCCAGAACATTCAATTTCTCTAAAAGTTCTGCTAATACACTTGTATCCTTGTCTTCCATGTAATATCCTTTCATAAAAGGAAATAATTCAGATAGTCTTGAAATCATTTGATAACTCCAGTTTGTTTAAGATAAGCATGATAACGCATAAAAGATTGTAGTCGCACAGGAACACCTAAACTACGACAACATTCCTGATATGAAAGAAATTCATACCAGGGAGTGGTTGGATCAAGCGTTGGTAATCCATTCTGGTTTTCTTTCTGGTATTCTAACATAATTGTCTTTTACCCAACTCTTAGTATTTACATATTTACGATAGGCAGTTATGTCATCAATTGTCTCATCGTATTTAATCTCATCAGGCATTGCTCTCGCAAATTTATCCACCATACAATGAATGGTGATAGGTTGTTTGATTTTCTGATGAAAGATTTTCTTTGCTTCAAAGAGAGGTTTGGCACAGGCATGAACTTTATCATACCTTTGATAGTATTCAGTACATAAATGAATTCCATGTGCGATTAACCATGCTAAATTATATTCATTCTTTTCCGCCCAAACAGTACATGGATGATTGCGAAATGCTCCTTTCTGAGTTGCATAAGGTTCTCCATCTGCCCTATAAATTTGCCCCCAATTATGATACCACTTAGAGTAAATAATGGAGACCATTTGACAGGTCTCTAAAGGCATCTTCACTACATGTTTATCGGGAAGTTGTCTTGCTGCGGCAAGTGGATTTCTATCAACGGCAAAGATATTCATAGCAATTCAAGTTCATTTGCGATATTGAGAATGTCTTCTGATTTTACCATATAAGTTCCATCCACCCATTCCTCATTATTACTCACAAGAACACGGAGAACATTAGCAATAGCATTATTATTGAGTTTTTGAACTGTAAAATCTACTCGTTTATCTGCGAAAGTAAAATAAAAAGCATTTACAATTTCTTGTGCTACTTCTTTTTTGTTAGTCATTTTCTTTCATCACAGGATACTCAAATTCTACACCAATCTGTTCTAAAAGTGTGCGGGCAAACATAATCTCACCATAATCAGAACCATCTTCAAAAATATCCCAACTGTGTGGTGGATAATTATAATGTGGATTTAGATTATAACAAGTTGGTTGTTCTGCGTATTTTTTGAGAACTTCAAGAAGAAGTTTGAGTTTTTCGGTGTCAGTCATAATGCCTCCAGTTCAGTAGCAATATCTAAAATTGCCTCACGAATACTTTCATTTCTTGTTTCAAGTGCTTCATCCCACTCTCTATGCCCCGAAAAACAGGCATAATTTTCGGGGGCAACATTATCAGCAAGAACACGAAGAGCAGCAGCAAAACCCTCTCTAATTGTTCCTCCGTGAGAAAATACTTCATCAGCAGCATCTACGATTGCTTGTGCTTGGGGAGAGAGGTTAGTCATAACGATAATTTTTAAATTGAGGGATTTCTCCGCAAACTTTGTTTACAAAATCACTACCTTTTGATTGAGTAGTAGCAACTCTACATTCCATATTCTTTGCGTATGCTTGTTGGTATATAATTCGTTCTTGTGCTTCTCCCAAGAAGATAAGAGTAATATACAGAGCAATCAGGAGAAAAAATCCAAGAGCAAAAGAAAGTTTCAGTTCAATTTTAGGCATTTTCTTTCATCACAGGATACTCAAATTCTACACCAATCTGTTCTAAAAGTGTGCGGGCAAAGAGGATTTCACCAAATTCAGCACCATCATCAAAAGCAGTATCATAACTACCATCATAACTTGGACTGTAATCGTCTCCATATACATTATAGCAGTGCTTCCTTTCTGCGTATAATTTGAGAACTTTGAGAAGAAGTTTGAGTTTTTGTTCGTCAGTCATCATCAATCTCCAAGAACACCAGACCTTACACTTTCTACACCATCAATATATCCCCTATCATACTCATCACCTGCTCCAATATCATAACCAACACCATATGCTTTATCATAAAGTTCTCGGGCAAACTTCACAAAGGCATCAAAGTTTCCAGAATACTCCCAACCATCATTCTCATCCCAATCTTCCTCAAAGTGTTCTTTTACAAGTTCAAGGATTTGTTCGTCAGTCATAATCAAGCATCCTCCAAACGAATGTAATTTTCAAGTTGTCGTCCCATCATATCGTGAAAATACGATAATCCCCTATCAAAAACAAGAGTATCATAATCTTCTTGTGTGGGTTCGTCTTCCATTTCCATATCCTTCCAAACTTCCAAGAAATCTTCAACGGACATATGATATTCCAGAGGAATGTATGCGACTTTGGGAGTGATTGAGTTAGTCATCAGTAAGTCCAAGGAAGAGTTTTCAGTTCATCATCAGTAAATTGAACCCCATCATCAAGTCGTGCTTCGTTCTTATACAAATACCACTGCTTGAAGTTGGTAACATATCCTCGCAAATCACCATCCTCATCTACAAAATACACAAGAACATCACAATACTTATTTCTATCCCAAGTGAGAATGGTGCATTTACGGATGGGTGCTTTTTCAAATTCAATATCACCAAGTCCCTCAATAGGATAATCAGTGTAGGCATCAAGCATTTGGAGTTCCTTTGTGTATGAGAGTATTATAAGGCAAAACCACCTCCTTGTGGGAAGTGGTGTGCCAGTTCTTCAAGTGTCCCTCTTCTTCCATTTGAGGGGTGGTGGTGTTGTTGGTTTGTTTCGGTTCTCATATAATACTCCACCCAACCAAAAAACACCAGGAGCAACTTCTATTTCTTTTGAGAATAAGAATTTGAGTAGAGTTTTAATCATTTCAATCATTATTCAGTCCATTCACGAAGGTCTACAATTTTATACCAATCACAACTCCATTCCCATCCATTTACGGTATATCCTTTGGGTTTTTTGGGTTCTACTTGTGCCCTTGCTTCTTCATAGGTAGAGAAACACCCAATCCAATCACCAGTATCCCTAGAAGGGTAAAAATTTTCTCCAGCAATCAGCAAATAAGGTTTATTCATTTCCGTGCCTCCAAGCAAATAGAACAAAGACAATCATCAGTTTTAGGAACTCTATACATTATGTGATTACCAGAACAACAATCCCTATCACCACATTTCATACAATTATCACAAACCCACTCTTTTTGGTTGCGACACTTGACAAAATCTTCAAGAGTGTATTGTTGGAGAATAGAGGTCATTTCAGTTCCTCAAAACTTGTCTTCAATATCTTGTTGTGTTGCTACTTCCACATTAGGATAACTCACATCCTCATAATCACCAAAATCAAAATCCATAATCAGTTTTGAGGCAACATTATCACACAGATAATCAGCAAAAATGTTAGGGTCAAGTTCCCCCTCATCTGTAAGCATATCATCATTCTTATGCTTTTCGGGGTCAAACCTCACATAAAAAGTTACTTTATAACCTTTTAGATTTTTTAGATTATCTTTGTGTTTTTCTTGTTCCTTATGTTTCTGGATTTGAAGTTGAAGTTCGTTGATTTGGTCTTCAGTCAGTTGAGAGAGGTCAATCATTTCAGTTCCATTTGGTTGCTTACGAGAGTATTATAAGGCAAAACCACCTCCTTGTGGGAAGTGGTGTGCCAGTTCTTCAAGTGTCCTTAAATTTCAATCTCCAAATTAGGATTGAAGTTTAAATTTAATCCCTGATTATTATAACCATTATAATAACCTCTTGGATTACAAATTACTCTACAATCCCCAATCAGGTAGTCAAAACTTTCGTGAGTATGACCGTGACTCCAGTATTTAATTTGAGGATTACTCAAAATCAAATCATCAAGGTCACTTACATAAGCACCATTAGCAATACCAGAATTTTTATATTTTGGATGAATTGATTGATAAGATGGTGCATGATGTGTCATTACCCAAACATTCTCATTCTTAAACTCTTCCAACTTTTCAATCAAAAACTGCTTGGACTTCTTATGAAACTTGAGAGTATCATCAGGGTTCATCTTACGATAATTTGAACCAATACGAATGATTTTATAATCATTCATACATTGAGATGCCTCCATCATTTCCAATGGGTTCTCATTACGAAAATCAGTCCAAAGAGTACAACCTAAAAAAATCGTATTATGAATTTTTACATAATCATTCTCAAGGTAATGGATTTGCTTTGGAAAATGTTTTTTTAGGGCATCAAAAGTTCCTTCATAATTGTATCCATATGCCTCATGGTTTCCATTAATATACAGAACTTCATTAAAGTTTTCTACGCATTTTAGTAGAAAATTCTTATAAACTTTATGAAGTTTTCCATTGGTTTTGAAATGACGAGCACATAGAATATCTCCACCCAATATTAATGTGTCCCCCTCACCAATATTGGGAACTCCATTACCATCTTCACACATCTCCAAATGAAGATCGGATACAACTGTAACTCTCATTTAATTAAGACTGTTGTTTTTCAATGAAATTGTCAAGAGCATCAAGGTCACATTTAAATTCCTGTTCTTGGTTTTTATCGTGATAAAAACTCCATAGGGAATTATGAACGTCCATAAGGTTATTCACCCAAAATCCAGCAGGATAAATGCCAAGAGCATCCATAAGACCACGATGACTACAACCTTCATTTTCTGCTTTACACATAATATAGCAGATTGCCTCTACCATATCAAGTTTATCTTCTTCAGAAAGCATAAAATACTTTCCTACAGCACGTTGTTGTGATTTTTTATTTTCTTCTTGTAATTTCTTAAAAGTATCAGAATCCCACCACTCTTGTAGTGCTTTTCCAAATTCGTTTGGTTCAGTCATTTTCCTCTTTAATAATCAGTGTGTAGTTTTTTTTCTTAAATTTACAGCGGTCAATATATTTCTTTGCGTGTTCCTCACATTGAAAATAACAAGTTTTAGTATCTTTTAAATCTTTTCCATCTTTATGAATTACTTTGACTGGAAACCCAGAATGAGGAAATTCATTTTCGTCTGTTTTCTTTTTCATTATCAATCCAATGTGTGTTGTTCTTGTTCTACTTTTTCAAGATAGTGATAAATTGTTTCATTGCTATATGAAAACTCTTCAAACCGATTTGCATTTTTATCTTTTAGAGAGTTTAACATATTAATCCAATCATAATATGAATTGATGACTGAACCATAATGTATATCATTCATAGTATTATACCTCATTATTTTTTGTAAAGATACCCAGATGCCCAATCTGCGTTCTCAAGCAACCATTCCCTATCTTTAATCAGAAGAAGATTATAACGCTCTCCTTTTGCTGGTGACTTCCAAGAAGCAGACTTCAACACAGAACCACTCTTACGGTCAATGAAGCAATGAACCGAACGGGAACCACGAGCATCCATAATAACCTTGAAATACTTACGACCACTCTCAATGATGAAGTCATAACCCTCCGGAGCATCGTCACGAAGGGCGTCACACAGCATTAGAGCATACTTGCGGACATTCAGTTCAATAGTGTTCCGAGCGTCCTGCTGGGCAACGTAGTCGGCAAAGGTGGTCGTCATTGGTTTTGTTGTGTATGAGATTAGTATAGGGCAGAAATCAGAGCATTGGTCTGGGGCTGTGCCACTTTCTTAACTGTCTTAACAGTTTTGATTTTTGTTACACTTACACAATCAGCACCCTTTGGTGGTGGCATCGCAGAATATGATGTTACATAATTAGCAGGTTTTCCTGGTTTCTTAGAATTAATTGGGGAATAAATTGTCATATCTTTTTTACGAACAAAACCCCAGATGGTTTTAACTTCTTTTGTTTTGTAATTAAAAGAACCATTGTATTTCAACCATACAGCATGATATTGGTTATCCCAATCACGCTGTATGACATATGAATAACCTTCAGGTGCTTTTGGAAGAAAGATTGAACTCATTTGATTTCAGAGTATTTGATTTTTTCAAATTCATCTTCATCAGGAATATTGTAAATCAATTGATAATAGTCCTCATAATCAACACCCAAATAGGATGCAAAATCTTCGTGATCATCGTGGAATTTACAAGTGTCAATCATTGTTCCTCCTGTATTTGAAAGTAATCATAGCATGAAAAAGGCACAATGAGAACCTTCACTGTGCCAGTTTTTGAATTGTCATTTTACGATTTTCCAGTTTGGATCATTGATTTTATCTACCCAAAAGAAATATTGTTTATTTAGAGAGGCAAGAAACATTTTTTGATTGGTTTCTTGTTCTACATGACATCCATGAAACTTATCCATCAAATTATGAAACCTATTTTTTGCTTTAGAAGAAATCGGTTCAACATTTACCATTTGACGTTTCATCAATTTACCTCAACAAGGGAGCAGAAGGAATTTCAACAACTTTGGGAAGTTTGGACTTATCAAATTGATGAGTATCATAACATACCCATTCTCCATTACGAAATACATAAGCATACTCTTCTACATTATCGGGATGTAGATATTCTGCCAAATCAGCATCATGACGAGGAGGGAACTGATCGCCACGCTGAGAGTAGTATTGAGGACCGTATTCTTTTACTTTATTGGAATAGGAACCACCAAATTCATTAGGACGATTAACCCAACGTTCATCACTCCAGCAAGAACTCATATCACCACCATCAATCAGTTCGGCGGCAAGTTCTTTGCTATTGTAATGTGTTTTTAGAATACGACCCAACCATTCTGGATATCCATCCCAATGATGATAAGAGGAAAGTATAGACCCATCAGAGAGTTCAATTCCAATTCTACTTCTGGTTGCCATGTGTTTGATTGATTACCTTTGTATTATAAGGCATTCATGAGGGGATTGGGGGGGTCTTGTGCCAGTTTAACATGTGGCATAAGGCACATATAGGGTTCCATATTTTTTAAAATGTTTATTAAACAAATCTAATCTGTTACCAAGATATACAATAGCAGATTGAAATGGTGCTGCATTTCCATCTGGCTTATTTCCAAATTTTAATCTTTTATTAACTGCAATCCATGGATAATTACTTACCGATTTCCACCATTTAGTTGAAACATCAAGTTTAATGAGTAAAATTAATTCTTTAGCATTTCCACATTCATATTGATGCACCGCATATGGAATCCAACACTTACTGTCACTGTAAGGATGATTCATAAACACGGAATTAGCAACCCAATCATGTGCCAATCCGTTTGTTTTTTCTGTATAAACTTTCTCGGCTGGAACATTTTGTTCTTCTTTATCTTCACTATTTGAACAAGGATCTAAATCAACGGGTCCATCAAAAAATTTTATAATATCACCAACAAAATCTACTGGAGTATTCCAACAATCATGACGTGTTCCTGTTGATGCTGTAAGAGCCTTGAGTGCATTTGATGCCATTTTAATTCGTTTGAGTATTTTTAATTATAACACCATTTAAATGTTATTGAGAAATTATTGAACCGTCTATTTCTAATTCCTCCTCATACAATCTAAAGGATTATGAAGTTTTTCTTTTGTATTGCATCCTTTATATGTATTTACAGGTGATGACATAAAAATATCAATCATGGGAGGAATTAAAAAATAAAGGGCACCAATACCAATTCCAGTAAATACACCAATCCAGTAGTGCTTGTTAATTTGATTAATCCAGTAGTGCTTGTTAATTTGATTTATAAATTTGTCTCTATACATTTTACTTTGAAGAACAATCTAGAAAATACTTATATTCAGCAAGCATACTATTTGTCCAACTAACAACATCACAACCTTTATAAGTATCTACCACTTCAAAGTTTGTAGATGGTTTTGGTGGTTCTTGTGATGGTTTCAAACCAAGGATATGAACTGCAAGTGCTATAGAAAATGATCCAAGCATTACACCCAAAAGAAAAATACGACCTTTATCAAGATGTTCCATAAGTTTAAGAAAAATTGTAATGAACTTCAGTATAAAACTCTTTATAGCATTTTGCATTGGAGAATTTCATCATCACAGGAGGAATGTAATAAGCACATTCAGTGAAGAAATCTTCCTTACTGAGGAATCTTAGACCACCATACATTCTCATAAAAGTACAATAACGACCACCTTTGACTTTTCCAGTCACCAGATTTTCACTCAATACTGGATGAGAGCAAGTATCACCACCGTCACCAGAACCAGTAAGATGGTCAAACCAAGATTTCTTATACCACTTACAATCTTTACAGAGTTTGAGGTCAGTCATTTCAAAACCTCATCAACATCAACCGCATCATAATCATCAATGCAAAGTTTAAACCTTACAAAATCAGTAAAGTCCATAGCATCACATTCATAAACACAATGTCCACCATTATTATCACTTTGAGTATAATTGGAGAAGTAATCATCAATTACTACCATAATAGCAAGAGCACGAGATTGGTCGTGTTCTGTGATGGTCTTATGGGGGTGTGCAACAATCTTTGTGATACATTCAAATAGTTCTTCACGAGTGTATGAGAATGCCTTTGCTTCCTCATTTAGTTTGTACGTCATTCACCCATTCCTCATAACGTGTGTTAATCTTACCATCATTGGTAAAAATATTCAAGTGCCCTGTGTTACCATTCTCAAAATAGAATGCCATCCACACATGTTCACCTTCATCCATCACCTCATAATGAAATGATTTGATGTTGTCAAGCAGAAACTCATCTGGGTTATAAAGCTCTTTGTCTGTCATTGGTATCTCCTAAAGATCTTGAATGTGATCAGATCACCTTCATACGCAGAAAGGTATTCTGGTGAAAAATCAGGTTGACCATAATAAAGTGGGTTCATAGGTGGCAAATACTTTTGGTTTGATTCAATTTTACGATCCTGACAGATTGCCCTTCCTGTTTTAAGATCTTCTAGAAGAAATCTTCTAGAAGAAGTTTAAGATTGTGAATTGCTATCCTGTTTTCTTGAGGATAGGATGGTTTTGGTTTTTTTACTTTTTGATTGTAGATTTCGTCGTATTTTTGAAGGAGTGGGTTAGTCATTTCAGTTCCTCAAAAGTAAATTTCATTCCATCATCATCAATCGTGGTGTTGATATAATCCTTATATTCACCAAAATCCTTATAAGAACCAAACTTACTATAAATCATTTTTTCAACAAAATGCTCATACATTCGTTCAGTTTCTTGAAAATCTCCATCACACCACTCCTTAAACATTTCAGGAGTCAACGTGAGTTCGGCAGTGATTTTTACTGGTTTCATTTCAGTTGTCCTCTTGGTTACGGAATACTTTAGCAAACTCTTCTGCTGCCTCAAAGGCAAACTGTGCTGCCATGTTGAATACTTCTTGTCGTTCCTCTTCTGTGATAGTATTCATATCAGTTACGGTCTTCAACCACTCAGTATAAAGAGTTTGACCCAAATCAACAAATCGTTTTTGAGAGAAGTCAGTCATTTCAGTTCCTCTTGAAGAGTTTGTAGATTGCATCAGCAAGTGCGAGTGCTTCTTCATTATTCATACAAATGTGTTGAACTCGTTTATCTCCAGTATCCTTGATAAACTCCCAATAGGAAATGGTGCAACCTTCACATCCCACATCAAGGTGAATGTCTTCTACAGTGTACCAAAAATCTGAATGCTCTTGAATACGAACTTGGTTGGTGATTTCAATGGTCATTTGGAAGAACCTCCCTTGTGTATGTAAGTATTATAGACCAAAAAGGACACCCGAAGGTGCCCCTTGTGACAGTTTGAGAAGTGTCCTTATGATATACGTCTTCTATTATTTTTAGATGTATCTATTCCTCTTCCTTTTTGATATGAAACTATACCACCAGCAGTAGATACATAACCAGTTTCGCAACATTCCCATCGTTGAGAATTTGTTATTTGAATTGTTTTTTTGGCAGTTTTACTCCTTTCTTCAAAAGTAAGTGAATATAAACCAGCACCAAGTTCTTTACTTCTTTTAGCACCTTTCAATCTTGCTTCTTGTTTTTCTTCTTCGGTCATACCAAAAATACCTTTTTTCAATCTTTTACAATCTTCTGCAACTTTTTTAGCACCTTTACTTCTTGCTTTTCTTTTTTCTTCTTCACTCATACCGAACAAACCAATACCAAGTTTTTTTACTTTATTCCCACCTTTCTTCCCATTTTCCTTCAGTTGTTCGGATGTGAGTGAATAAACTCCTACACAAAGTTCTTTTGCTTTTTTACCACCAAAAGAACCATCAGTAAAGTAAAACTTTGTAGAAGTTTGATATGCTTTATTAGCAAAGTGTGGATTTTCTACTACCTTATAATGTTCCTGTAAAATGATTTCGTCGGCATATGCTTCTGCTCTCGTAGAGTAGTCACTTTTGAGTATTATTTTTTGAGTTGGTTTGAATGTTTTATCTCTTGAAGAACCCAGATACTTTGTATCTTCTTCTGGGGGACACTTACATCCTCTACTACCAATATAACCTCTACCCCATTCTTCATAAGAATAATAGGTATAGTAATACCTTGTTTGTTTCATAGTTCTACTCTATAGGTCGCAATACTATTTATACAAGAAAGGTGCCCGAAAGCACCCTTCTACCTATAATGCGACCTACAGGCACTTTTATTTATGAGAAATTATAATGAACCTCTGTGTAAAAATTCTTGAAACACTTAGCATTAGACAGTTTCATCATTACTGGGGGAATGAAATAAGCACACTCAGTATAAAAATCTTCTTTAGATAAGAATTTCAATCCGTTAAGCATCCAAGTTCCAAACTGTTCGTGAAATTCTCTTACTGCACGATATTGTTTGGATGTGATAGGCATATACTTATTTTCTTCACCAAAATCCTCAGCACGGGCATTTGCTTGAGTTAGAAGTATGCAAGTAGTTTGTCCCTCCCCTGTACCGAAGTATTCAGCAACCATATAGACCCAGTGTTCATCTACTGGGAATACATCACGCTGATACTTCTCCTCGTATTCTTTCATACAAGCATCTGCAACTAACTGGAAGTTTTCTTTCTTCTTTGCCTCCAACTCTGCTCGCAGTTCTACCTTCTCTGTTTCAGCAAGTTGTTTGAGAGCATCAGAATACTTGTCAATACCAGCAATAGCAGTTTGAATTGCTTTGATTCTTTGGTCTTCATTCATTTTTTCAAGTACTTTATGTGCTGTGTTTTTAGACATAAGAGTCTTATGTGTATGAAAGTATTATAGCACCTTATGAGGGTCCTGTGAGTGCCTCTGTGCCAGTTTCAAAAGTGTCTTCTCTTACTATACTTTCTATAATTCTTCCCTTAAATGCTAAAATACGAGCAGCAGAAATTGCTGCTTCCTGAGTGTCTAATCTTTTCCATCTTTGTTCTATATCATTCTTATGATAGTAAGTGATTAAATAACTCATCGTAGTTTTTTCATTCCAAACTCTTGATACATTTTTGAACCAAGTCATTCCACCTTTTAGGAGTAAGTTTCTCACTAGCATAAGAACCTCGAAAAGGATACTTATACCAAGTCAGGGAGAAGTTCTCACTTGGAACTTCAAAGTTGGGTTTCTCCATTTCATCTTCATCATCACCCCAATAATAAGACCTCATAGTAAAGAAATCATTGGAGAAATTAGGAGAATATATGAAGTTCTTATCTCCAGTTTTTTCAGCAATCGCATCCATCAAGATTTCAAATGGACCACTCATCCATTTTTCACGAGGTACACTATATTCTTGTGTAGGATTTCCAAATAACATTTGCCCGAGTTCAAGGTCTTTCATAATGTTTTGCGTTAATGAGGTGATGAATTACGAAGTTTGGATTTTATTTGTTTAATAGCATCATTAAATCCTTCTACAGAACATTCAACATAAGCATTTTGAGAACCTTTTGCTGATTGTTCTTTTGGTAACCATAATTGAATCTGGTCTACCAAATCTTCAATAGAAGTTTCCATATCCCAATCACTATGAGTTGTGAATATATCACACCACCAACGATAAAGGATGTCTGTCAGGGTTTTTGGTTTTTCAACTGATGAAACTACACCTTGCTTGACTGCTTCTCTAAATGCTTCTTTCAGGGATTGTTCCGTTTGCTCTGGATTTTGAGGTTTCAACCAATCTAATGGGTCCTCATTTTGATGCTCTTCACACCATTCCACACTCTCACGAACAGCATCTTTTATTTGTTGTCCTTTCCCATAAGTAAATACCGCCCACCTAAACCAAGCAGCAGGAGAAAGTTCATAATAACCATCACTCAAATATCCACTCAACTTTTCACC
>Ga0129333_10000948_pt1 | contig 25605 bp, 24 predicted proteins | sample CPB6_08_DNA_FD_94474 | JGI IMG/M metagenome (GOLD analysis project Ga0129333, IMG submission 94474) | Freshwater to marine salinity gradient microbial communities from Chesapeake Bay, USA - CPBay_Sum_0.6_0.8_DNA | ecosystem: Environmental > Aquatic > Marine > Coastal | place: USA: Chesapeake...
TCCGTGGCTGGCTCGATCCAAGCCAAGGCCTGATAACGGCCCCTGGGACCTTCGGGTCCCTCGGGGCATACCATTCCCTAGAAATAAATGGCAAAGCTTACTAAGTTAGCAGCTATTAACATCGTCCTTTCTAATGTAGGCCAATCACCAGTCACGAATATCGACGCCAGTAACCCAGCAATTAAGCTGGCGGAAAGCATTCTCGATGAAGTGACAAATGCTCTACAGACTGAGCAGTGGCATTTCAATACCGAACAGGACTATCCGTTTGTTCCTGATGTTACCGGTCAAATCGTAGTTCCCTCGAATCTTCTGGCTCTTGACCTTGTGCCTTGGGATGAGCGTGACATTGTCATCCGAGGTGGCAAGCTCTACGACAAGAAGAATCACACTTATACCTTCTCAGACACGCTCTATCTGGATGTAGTTTGGTCGTTTGATTACATGGACCTGCCTGAGGTGTTCAAGCAGTATGTAGCCATTCGAGCCGCCAACTTGTTTGCTGGTCGTGCTGTTGGTTCGACCGAAGTTGTCAAATACTCGGAGCGTGAAGAGAGCATTGCTAGAGCTGCTTGTCTTGAGTATGAAACTCGTCAAGCTGACTACAACATCTTCAGTGACGTTGCAGGTGATACCAGTGTGATTCATTTCCGCCCATATGACGCCGTAACTCGTCCACGTAGAAACATCTAACAATGGCAGCAGTTTCTCAATCAATCCCCAATTTGCTTGGTGGTGTAAGTCAACAACCAGATCCCATCAAACTGCCGGGTCAAGTAAGAGAAGCTGTCAATGCTTTTCTTGATCCGACATTTGGTTGTAAGAAAAGACCTGCCACTGAGTTTATTGCAAAGCTGGCGTCGAATATCCCAGCCACGGCCAAGTGGTTTCCAGTATTCCGCGATGTCACAGAGAAGTACATCGTCTGCATCTACCGCAACCCAAGTCTGGTTGTTCGTGTGTGGGATGCAACTACTGGAGTAGAGAAGACCGTCACACTTAAGCCAGGTGCTGATGCATACCTGTCTTTTACTGATCCAGATAGCCTTACCTATCTCCCACTGGCTGACTACACCCTGATCGCAAACAAAGAACGTGCGATCACGATGAACGAGGTTGATACCACCGCCAAGCCTGAAGAGGCTCTGGTGATCATCAACTCCGTTGCTTACAACACTACTTATAGCGTTGACCTGTCCAAGGATGGCGCTGGTGGTTCTCCTGTAAAGGTCTATTCAGCTTCAAAGCTGGAAGTCACCCCAGGCTCCTATGAGGTTGCTGATGGTGGTGTTTGTACGCAGAACTCTGCCCAGGACCATTCGGTTACCTCCGGCGCTAAGACTGGCCTCCAATTCAGGATCGTCAATCAATGTGCTGCTTACCTTGATACAGCAGCCAATGCTTACAGATCCCGCTACACCGTTAGCGTCATCCTGAAGAACGGTGGTGTTGGTTGGCGTGTTGGAGATGAGGTTCAGGTAACCCAGGCGGGTAAGACCTTTACTGTGCGGGTGTCCGAAGAGACATTCGTCTACACCTACGCGAGTGATGGCACAGCAACCTATACCACCCCTAGTGATGCCACCTCTGGCACTCTGACAGTCACCACCATTGTGACTAACCTTCAGAATGCCATTAATGCCATCACTGGTTATTCTGCTTCCTATGTCGGCAATGTTCTGAGGATTAAGCGTACCGATACACGTCGCTTCAACCTCTCTGTTCGTGGCGGTATCACGAACAATGCCATGGTCGGCATCAAAAATACTGCTAATGATTTTGCTTTACTGCCTGAGCAGTGCTTTCCTGATTTTACTGTTCTGGTAAAGAACACGGATAACACTGACTCTGACGATTACTACGTCAAGTTCACGCCTGACGTTGAGGGTGTTCCTGGTTTGGGCTCGTGGGAGGAAACTGTTGCTCCCAACATCACCACAAACCTAAACCCCTCGACCATGCCTCACGCATTGGTACGACTGGCTAACGGTAATTTTGAACTTCAACCACTTGATTCCAGCAGCGCCTTTGGTGGATGGGCTGGACGAGAGGTTGGTGATGAAAAGACCAACCCTGAGCCCAGCTTTGTTGGGAACTCAATCTCCAGCATGTTCTTCTATGCGAACCGACTTGGGTTCCTCAGCGAAGATGCTGTAATTATGAGTCAGCCTGGCGATTACTTCAACTTCTTTGTCCAGTCTGCATTGACTGTTAGTGATGCTGATCCTATTGACCTGACTGCTGCCTCGACTCAGCCTGCCATCCTTCGACATGCCATTGGCACCTCTAAGGGTCTGCTGTTGTTTGCCGAGAATGCTCAGTTCCTGATCTCCACTACTGAAGTTGCTTTCGGACCAAGCACCGTCAAGCTGACAGAGATTGCTAACTACAACTATCGCAGTAACGCCCTCCCCATCAATACGGGTGTGAGTGTGATGTTTGCAACGGAAGCCGATACCTATTCCAAGGTGTTTGAGATGGCTGTTGACTCTGTCGACAACCGCCCTCAGGTGGCAGAGAACACCAGGATCATCCCTGAGTACATCCCCCCAGGCTTGTCCTGGTCAGCCAATAGCCCCAACAATAGCTTGGTGCTGTTTGGTGATGGCTCAAAGAATGTGTATAACTTTAAGTTCTACAATAACGGTAATGAGCGCCAGATTGCTGGTTGGGGCAAGTGGCAGTTCCCCGCGAACGTGGTTCTGTTTGGCTGCAACAACGACACCAATTACCTCGTTCAATATGACGGGACCAACCATTGCCTAACCAGCATGGAGTTAATTGATGATCCAGATACTGCTCCTGTTCAGACAGCTTTCTCAAAGTTTGTTCCTAGGCTGGATAACCTTGTCTATAAGGCTGATGCAACCATTGTCAGTGGCACCTCTCAGGACAAGGTCTACTTCCCAGCAGGTGCTTTTGTCACTGGCTACCAGCCTGTGTTCATGGCTTCTAGCGGGGTAGAGGCCGGTACGTTCTTGCGTCTTTCTATTAACACCGATGCTACTGGCAAGTACATCCTCGTTGATAAAGCATTAACTGCCGTCAATTTTGCCATTGGCCTGGAGTATCGACTGCGACTAGATCTGCCTGCGTTCTATGTAACTCAGCAGAATCGCGCTGACCGTATCGATAACCCAATCGTCGAGACGTTGTATTTAGATCTTTACTATTCAGGTCGTTATCAGCTTGTCGTTAAGCGATCTGGTTACGACGACTTTACCTTTGATATTGATGTTGCTCGTGCAGACCTTTATGGGGCTAACTCAGTTCCCATTGCAGAGGTCTTTACTCAGCAATGTCCGATCTACTGCCAAGGCAAGGATGCATTGGTCTCTGTCTATGCAGATGATCCTGTGCCTGCCGCTCTAACCAGCTATGGCTGGCAGGGTCATTACAACAAGCGTGGTATTGCTGCTCTTCGTTAATGAATGCTTTTTACCGCAAAGCCACCTTTGCCGATGCATTGCAAGTTGGTTTAAACCTACGAGAAGAAGACAGGCGTGAGATCGAAGGTCTTGGTCATTCACCTTTAATCCTCCCTGCTTGCGTTCAGACCAGTCGGGAGTCCGTAGCCTTCTTTGATGAAGATGGATCTATTGCAGGGGTTGGTGGCATCTCGCCAGACCCCTCTAATAGCGCCTGTGGCATCGTTTGGCTTCTATGTACGCCTGTCATACATAACAAACCCCAGACCTTTGTTAGAGGGGCTCGTAGGTGGCTCTCAGAGCACGAACAGAACTACAAGCTTCTATGGAACCTGGCAGACGCAAGGAACCACTATCACCACAAGCTACTAAGGATGCTCGGCTTTAAGGCTCTGAGAGTAGTTAATACTAGACCATATTTTCTTCCATACTTGGAGATAGTCAAACTATGTGCTTAGCAGCAATCGGTATTGCAGCTGGTGCTGCCTCAGGCACTGGTGCTGCTGCTTCCTTGGGTGCTGCGATTGTTGGTTCTGTTATCTCAGCTGCTAGTACAGCTGCAGGCATCTACCAACAGCAGCAACAAATGCAGTATCAGACTGCAATGAATCAATATCAGGCTGACGTTAATTACCAACAGCAAAACATTGCTTTTCAGAACCAGCAACGTCAGGCCTATTTTGATAAGCAGCAGCAAGTCACCAAACACATTGGTGATGTCCAGGCTCAGCAGGCTTCAATGCTTGCGTACCAGCGCAACATTTACAACAACAACGAAGCTGCCAACAAGGTCTACGTGTCCGAGCAGCAGAAGATGCTTGAGGCAAAGCAAAAGGCAGCGTTTAAGTCCGTTGATATTTACGCCAAACAGATCGGTTCTATGGGCAAGGTCCTGAGTTCCGGTGCCGTTGGTAAGTCCGTTGGTCTTCTGGCTATGGACTCAGAGCGGGCAGCTGGTCGCGCTATGGCTGAGCAGAACGCAAGCATCCGTAGTGCTGGTGACTCTATGACCATTGGCATGGCCGCTGCACAGAACCAAAGCGAATCTGCTAACAACCAGGCTCTCTCTCGCGTCTCTGCACCTATCCAGGCTCCACAGTTTGCACCCTATGCAACTGGTATTGGTCAGAACCTTGGTCTTGGCATCCCCTCTTATAACTGGGCAGCATAATGGCTAGGATCTACGAACAACAAAACTATGGCGATCTCTTCGAGAGTCATGCCAGATCCCGTGAGTTTAACCCTGTAGCTGCATACGACCCGTCCAATCAGATCCAAGAAAGGACACGTCAAAAGCTACAAGACATTCAGATGTTGGCTCGTGGCGCACAGCGTCAGTACGAGCTGGATCAGATGTATGTCCAGGCAGAGAGTGCTAATCGGAGCAGGAACATTACCCTCCAGAGCTCCCAGTCTACGAGCACTACTCAGACCATGAACTCTTTGATGCAGCTCTCAGGGCTAGCAGCAAAGACCTATGGGACTGTTAACGAGGCTGCAGCAACTTATAAAGCCGAAGTTCTTGAACTTGAAGGTGTTGGACTGGGCTTGGATCCTAACATCCAGCTTACTCCTGAACAGCAACAGCAAGAAGCTGAGAAGCAAACTGCTATCAAAGCTGATTCTAAGGGGACCACTGAGGTTGCTACAGAGCTCACCAAGGCTGGTGGACTTGAGAACCAGGGCGTCGCTCATGCTCTTCAGCAGACCACTGTCTATCAGTCCCTGAAAGGCGCTGAGAACAACACCTTTGCGGCTATCGCTGCTTACCCGGCTTTCCTTACTGAGTTTCGGAATGCTACCCCTGCGGACAAGCTTCCCAAGACACCTGCAGAGACTCAGGCTTATCTACTTGAAGCCAACCGTCTGTTCTTCCGACAGACCGGGATGTATGGCGCTTCCCATGCTGACAAGCTTCGCCTGGCCCGCTCGATGGCTGGTACAGGGCAGAACTTTATTCTTCAACAGGTCACTCAGACCATCAAGTTTGAGAAGGACGAAAACCTTGCCGATGCTAAGGCTTTTGTCTCTACCCTTGTTGATGCTCACGGGACTGAGCAGGGAGTAAGTGTCCAGGAAATCTGGGATAAAGGATCAGCTCGCTACCTTCAAGGGAACGTTGGCTACAACGATAATCCCAGAGGCGGTAATCGTGCTGCTCTGGAAGACATGCTCCAGAATGCTGTCGACCAAGGTAACTCTGCTTTTATTGAGCAACTTGCTAATGTTGAGAAAGTTCCAGGAAACAAAGGAACCCGTCTTGGCAAGGAGTACGACGATGTCTTTGATAAGTATCGCCGGCAGCTTCGTCAGCAGAAGATTCAGGACTACAACCTGAGAGAGGCTGAAGAGAAGGTCCAGGTTGGTGAGGTTATCCGTGACTACATGGAAAACCCAACTGTCCCTGGAGCTCGACGTAAGGCCATTGAATCCTTGTTTGCTATTGGCACTGACGCTGCTATCAAGGAAGCACAAAGTCTTCTTGAGAAGGGTTTCAATTACGACCCCACCAAGGCCCTAGAGCTTGAGGACATTCGCTCCAGAGGTGGAACTATTGATCAGGGTCAGCTTGACTCCATGATGAAGCAGGGAGTCATCTCTCCTGATGAGTACAAGCGTTATACCAAACGTGGTCCCGCAGCTGAAGCCGATAAAGAGGTTAGTAAATTCCTCAATAGCTTAAGTGCTAGCTACAAGGCAGCCATGCAGGGTAATGCACCATCTACGGCGCTTACCCAAGACCTCAAACTTCAACTCATTTCACGTCACCAACTCTTCATGGATGAGTTGAAGCAATCGGTGATGATGGAGATTGCTGTTAATCCCAACCTGGCCAATGACAAGGCAGCCCTTTCCAAGTTGGTAGAGCAAAAGTCTGCTGTGCTCATCAAACAGCCTCAGTATCAGCTCAAGCCCGATCCCAGGGCAGGCTGGCACTTCTCTGGTGACTTGAATCCCACCAGGAACTTGATTAAGGCCAATCGTGGTGGCTACTACGACTTCTCTTCTTTGCCTGCTGAAAAACTCTTTGGCCCTAAGATTTCGATTCCACTAGGACAAGTTAAGGTAGGTAGAGACCGCTTCATTAGTTATGAAGCTCTGAAGTCCGATGTGCGTGCTGTCCTTGCTGGACGTGATGCCTCGAACAACACCCGTTTGATTGCCAAGAAGTTTGGGCTGAGCTCCCAAGCCTTTGTTGATCAGCAGCTTAAGGCTTATGGCCTCCCTGGCATTGCTGCGCTTAAGGAGTCTCCCGATGGGCAGGCTCTGATGCCTGGTGGTGATGGTGATGTGCGGGACGCTTCCCACGGCATGCGCCTTCTACGTGCTGTTGGCTTTCCTAAGAAGTCTGCTGCCTACCTTGCTGGCAACATCCAACAGGAAAGCGGTTTTACCGGCCGTCGTGAATGGTATAGCCCTATGGACGATGGATCTGGCCGCAATGGTGGTCTGATCTCTTGGAACCAAGGACGCATTAGAAACATTGAACGCTACTTCGGTAGAAACATCAAATCCATCACTGAGATTGAACAGCTTCAGTACATGGTGATGGAAATGAAGCGGTCCTACAAAGCTGCTTACCGAGTCTTTATGAACCCTAACTCGTCAGAGAACGATCTGAGGCGAGCCTCTTATCACTACTGGGGTTACGGCCATGAGGGCGCTCGGTATGCATATGCAAAAAGTCTCGAGAAATACGGACGTATCTAATCACCCCGAGGTTGCGACTTCGGGATCTTTCTTTTGAGAAATGCCCGATTACATTGATCAGTTATTTGACGCTAATAAACCTCAGCAAACACCTGGCCTTAGTGGGGCCAATCTTGAGGATGCGTTAACCAAGGACAACGAACAAGCAGTTGTAGCTCAGCAACCACAGCAAACTCAAACTGCTCAGTCTCCTGTTGCTCCAAGGCAACAACGACAGACTGTTAATGGTCTCTTTGGCTACAACCCTAACACTGGCCTGGACTCCGTTGGCAAGTTCCTAGAGCAAAATGTACTTATTCCTGGGGCTGATCTAATTGACAACCTTCAGGGTGACAAGAAGACCCCTGATCAGATCGCTAAGGAACGGCAGCAGCAACGACTTAAGGCTCAGCAGAAGACTCAGGCCACAAACAAGGCCCTCACCGAGGCTCAGCCAGAGCCAGTCCGTGCTGTACGTGGTGCCATTCGTGGTGCTGCTGAGAGCACGCTGAACACAGCTGAGCTTGTTGGAGACGCTCTACAAACCCTCAATCCATTCCGTCAGTTCCCAACCATTGGTGGCCCTGCTACGCAGATCGCCGATAAGGACAACATTTTCTCGAATAAGTATGAGTGGGCCAAGTGGGATCTGGGTCGAGATGAAGTAGGTGCCAAGACTCCGGTTGGCAAGGTTGCCCAGGACCTCCTTGAGTTTGTTCTTCTTGCTGCCCCCACTGGAGGATTTGGTGCTCTTCGAGGTATTGGACCCAAGCTTGCATCTGCACCTGGAGTACTTGGAAAGACCGGTGTTCTGCTGAAGTCTGCCGGCTATGGAGCTGTTCGTAATGCTCCAGCTGATCTGGCTATGGCATTGCGGGGTGAGGGAAACCTCTCCAACACCCTCCGTGAGGCAGGGCTCCCTAATTGGGCGACCCCTCTTGCTATTGACGAGAATGATACAGGTGCAAGTCTTGCGGCGAAGAGTGTCCTTGAAGGCAACTTAATTGCCCTCCCCTTCAGCTTTGCCGCTGATGGTGTAGAGGCTCTTCTGGCTGGTCGTAGAGCTGTAGCTGCTGCCACCAAGGCTGGTAAGACCCAAGACGAAGCTGTTGCTGAAGGCATCAATGAGCTACAGGAGACCCTAAAGGACTCCATCCCTAATGCTCAGTCTGGTCATATGAATGCCCAGCAATATCTGGATACGGTGAGTTACAACCAAACTCATCACCCATCCAGGAGCTGGCGCATTGAGCCTGTCAGTGAAGAGGTTCTGGCTTCTGGCCGTCCCGTAACCACGGACAACATCACTGGTGTTCTTGATGGTCAGGGTGGACTGCATGGCATTGTCATTGATCCAGCTGCAACACCTTCAGAGTTTGTCGACTTTATAGCAAGGGCTCGTGACGAGGGAGTTACTCATTTCAGCCTTTACACCCCAGGCTCTGTTGTCGGTGGTGAAGTCAGGAACATTCTGAGTATTGCTAGTTACAGGGAAATTGGTACGTCAGCTCCTGACTACGCACAGCTGCGAGCTAGTGGGTGGGACCCACAAAATGCTATTTCCCCCGAAGAAGCTGCTCTTAATGGCCCACGCCTTAGCCATTACGTCTTAGACCTTACTGGGGAGCTTCGCCCGTCTAATCAACTTCTTGCTAATGCTGATGAAGCCTATGCGCTTCGCAATGCAACTGCTCAGCAGCTTGCCGGCAAAGTACCGGATCTGAATTCCAGCGTCAATGAAATCCGTCGTCTTCCAGCCAACCAGCAGCTCTACTGGTTTGACCGCCAACCTATCAGCACTGTTCGACTAACTGATCTTGGCGTTGAAGCGCAGCTTGAAAGAACTAGCCGAGCGTTCAGAACTATCACCTTGCCAAATGGCACTGATGTTCGCTTCTCCTTTGTCAAGCAGCCTATTCCCAATGGCTTGCTCACTGACGTTAGAGCTGTTGAAGTCGAATTTAGCGTTTCTGGCGGTGATATCGGAGCTTACGGTAAGCGTATCGTTTCTTGGTGGAATCGACTTGTAAGGGATGAGCTTTCCCCAGGTACTGTTGTCACCAACGTACCTGCCTCCAATGCTTATGGTAGAGGAACTAGCGATGCTCAGCTTCGTCGTGGAGCCATTGATCCTGATGATCGAATCCGTGAGCGCATCTATCGCCGGATGGGATTCAGTAAGGGATTCCCAGACAATGAGGGTTTCTGGAAGCAGTACGCTGTAGTTCGCTTTGAGCCTACTGGTAGTGGTCGCTTTTTGGAGCCTTTGCGTGTTGAGCTTGATCCTAATGAGTATTACCACGGAAGCTTTGCAAACCCTGAGGATCTTTATCGGCAAATCCAGGCTCAACGTAATCCATATGAAGTAGCCAATCAAATCCTTAGTCAGAGCCCTAACAACACTCCATCTCGTGCTGTTGGCATTGGGCGTTTGTCCCGACAGGCTGCAAGCGGTATTCCTGTTACTTGGGATGATGTAGCTGCTGTTACTCCAGAGCTATTTACCCCTGGTACTCGTGACGTCAGTCAATTATCGACGGATCTTCAGTCGCTCTTTGACTCTCTTATGGATTCCCCTGGATCGAGGTTTATCTACGATCCTGTTACCAGAACCCCAGTTTCCCAGGGATACGCAGTCTTCATAGATGGTGTCGAGCTTTTTGATGACAGTGATGAAGCTATTAGTTCTTTCTTTGCTCGTCATTCCGACATCTTCTCTCGTACTGATACCGCCTTGGAGATGGGTATTCGTGATGGCGAGATCTATATCAGGCCTGTGCGTTTGATCGCTGATGAGCAGGAGGCAATTGCACTTGGCCGTTTATTTGACCAGCCTGAGATCTTCGAAACTCAAGGGCTGCGTCAAATCAATACCTATGGCTCAGATAATCTTAGGGACACCATGGGGCAGCACCTTGCTTCCACGTATGGCGTTCCTGTTGAGCCGAGGCTTGTTACGCCCACTGAGGCCCTTGCTGATCAGCTGAACACCCAGAGCCTTCTGAATGGTCGTCGCGCCTCGCGTCGGACTGTAACCCAGGCTCAGATCCGTCAGATTGCTGCTGCTACCTCTGATGGTGCCGGCAATCTTCTGCGCCGCATGGTGCAGCAAAACCCGATTGATTTGGAGGAGCTTTCTGATATCTCCCGCATGAGTGAAGAGGAGATCGTCATGGATGCCTGGCGTGGCATGCAAGATGCTCTTGGTGAGAACTTCGACGTTGATATGTCGCAGCTCCTCACTCAGCAGGTCGGCAACGATGTTCTCTTGTCCCGAGCTGGCATTGTTCAGGTGCGTGGTCTGATGCAGGAGCTGGCTAACCAGATGTATGAGACTGCTGGCCCGCTCATGACGATGATCGACAACAACGTCGATGCAATTCCTGCATTTAGCCGTCTTGCAGACAATCTCAAGGCCCTGATGCGTGTCCACAAGGTCAGCGCCAATGTCTACGGCAACATGCTGAGGGCTTATCAGATCCCCATCCCCCTGCTGGGCGGAACGATCTCCATACCCGTCAGGACTCTGACTCCTGAACAGCTTGCCCGTGAGATCAGGAATGTTGACCAACAGCTCGATGGCATTGTTCGTCGCATGGCTGAGGCTGACCCTGAAGCTCGTCAGGCCGGCTACCGGCTGCTGAACGCCCTGGTGCTTGCTGAAGGTGATGTGTCCAAGATGGCAAGCCTTGGTAAGTGGATGGACAAGCTCATTGTTGGCAAAGGTCTGTCGATCTTTTACAACTCCCTGCTTGCTGGCCCCAAGACCCAACTCACCAACATTGTGAGTGGGATGGTCAACACCATCTATCGTCCCATCGCTGCTGCAACTGGTGGCAATGCCTCCGCTAAGAAAGCTGCTGCAGCATCGTTCTACAACTTCTCTCAGACCATCCAGGACGCCTTTGATATTGCTTGGCGCTCCATGAAGGATGGGGCTGTCAATGAGGGTGATAAGGGCTTTATTGAGGCCACTCAGGCCGACCTGCAGCTTCAGATCCTCCGCAAGTCGGCTGAGATTTCTGATGACATGGGCTTTAAGGCAGGTGTTGGCCTCATCGATATGATGAACAACATCGCTAACTTCCCGCTGTTCAACTGGCCTAGCAAGTTGTTGACGGGTGGTGACGAGTTCTTCAAGACCATGGTCTCTCGTATGGAGTACAACTCCAGGACCATGATGAAGGCTATCGAAGAGTCTGCTGGAACTGATGATCCTGTTAAGGAGGTCTTCGAGCGCCTTTACAAGGCAAGCTACGACCGTACCTTTGACCCTGATACTGGACGCATCCTCGATGATGAGCTTCTCGATGTCGCTAAGGATGTGACCTTCCAGGCAGAACTGGAGGGTATGGCTAAGTCATTCGGGAACTTTGTTAACTCAGTACCTGTGATGAAGATCTTCTTCCCATTTGTGAAGACAGGTCATAACATCTTGGTCTATGCAGGGACTCATGTTCCTGTTCTTGGCAAGTACTTGGATGAATATAAGGCTGTTATGGCCGGTGAGGATGAATATGCCAAGGCTGTGATGCGTGGTAGGCAGGCTTGGGGCACCGTCTTGGTGCTTGGAGCGGCTCTATCTGCTCATAACGGCATGATCACGGGTAATGGCCCACCGGATCCCGAGGAGCGCAAGCTTTGGCTGAAGCAGCACCCGGCTCGGTCTATCCGAGTTGGTGATAAATGGATTGATTACAGCCGTATCGAGCCTTTTGGCTGGCTGCTGAGCTCTGTGGCTGACCTCTATGACATGACCCAGCGTGGTCGACTCTCTGAGGACCGTGCAGGCTATCTGGCCGGCTATCTGACTTATGCAGTTGCTGCAAACTTTACTAATAAGAGCTACATGCAGGGTGTTGTGCCTCTTGGTCGCATCCTTACCCCTGGCTGGCAAGGTATTGAGACCTTGAAGCAGGTTCCTGTAGACACTATCAATAACTTCATTCCCTTGGCTGGTGTTCGCTCGACGTTTGCGAACATGCTGACCCCCTACATGCAGGAATACAACGAGGTCTTAGACCGTTCTCTGTTCCGTGCAAGTGGTGGTTTGGCCAAGGTCGGAGCTCCTATGTACGACTGGCTCGATGGAAGCTTGGTGCCTAACCCCAATGCTGGATTCAATGCCATTAACCCCATTGCTATCCGTACTAGGAAGAAAGACATCGTGCGCGATGCGTTAGAAGATATTGAGTTTGACAATACGGTGATCTCGAAGACGGTATCCAAGGTCAAGCTTGACAGGGAACAACGTTCCCGCATGCAACAGATAATGGGGAATAGTACTCTCCATAAAGAGCTTGAACATTGGATTAAACAGCCGTCCTTCTCCACTGCAGTTAAGGACTTTAGGGCCCGACTTGCTGCAGGGGATCGTGTTGTTAAAGAGAATGAGCCCTTCTACAGCGAGATTGTTCGCATTATTGAGCGTCATCGTGATGCTGCTGTTGAGCAAGTGAAGCGAGAGTTCCCTGAGCTGCAAGGGGAGATCCGTGAGAATCAAATCCTTCGGGATTCACAACGCAGGCCGCAGGTCGACTCAAGCACCATCGACTTAGATCGAATCGTAAACATGCCTAAATAGCAATGGCGCTTACTGAAAATAACTATGTAGGGAACGGCTCAACCGTTCTCTACTCTTTTACTTTTCCATACCTCAAGGCCACAGACATCAAGGTTCAACTTGATGGGGTAATTACAACTGCATACTCTCTCGCCAATGCGACTACCGTACAGTTTAATGCTGCCCCCACAAACGGTACTGCAATTCGTATTTACCGTGACACCGACGATTCAGCCTTGCCGGCTACGTTCTATCCAGGTTCCACCGTCAGGGCAAAGGACCTAAACGATAACTTTACTCAGTCTTCTTTCATTAACCAAGAAGTTAAGGCTCGGTTTGTGGACGCCACCGGCGCTACCATGTCCGGTAATCTTGGTTTTGCGGCTGGTAAAGGCATTGTTTTTGAAGGAACGACAGATGATGCATTCGAGACCACCCTTAATGGCGGTGATCCAACAGCAGATCGCACCTTAAGCCTGCCTAATGTTTCTGGCACGCTTGTCAGCACTGGTGACACAGGTACTGTCTCCACCGCAATGGTGGCTAATTCTGCCGTTACTACTGCAAAAATCAATGATTCAGCAGTTACTACTGCTAAGCTTGATTCTGGAGCGGTAACTTCAGCTAAAATTGCTGATGGCACCATTGTTACAGGTGATCTGGCCGATGGAGCTATTACCTCTGCCAAGATTGCAGATGGAACGATTGCAACTGTTGACATAGGCGACAGTCAAATCACCACAGCCAAGATTGCTGATGCAAATATTACAACGGCTAAGATTGCTGATGCCAATGTAACTACTGCTAAGGTTGCAGATTCTGCCATAACCAGTGCAAAGATTGCTGACGGCACAATTGTTGCTGCTGATATTGCTGCTGATGCAGTTATCACTGCAAAGATCCTCGACGCAAACGTAACCACTGCCAAGATCGCCGATAGCAACGTTACCACTGCCAAGATTGCAGACGGTAATGTCACAACTGCAAAGATCCTTGATGCCAATGTCACAACTGCAAAGATCGCAGACAGTAATGTGACAACGGCAAAGATTGCCGATTCCAACGTCACCACAGCAAAGATCGCTGACAGCAATGTCACTACCGCAAAGATCGCTGATAGCGCGGTTACTGCAGCCAAGATTGCTGATGGTGTGATCTCTACGACGAAGCTGACTGATGGGACGGTGGTCACCAATGCTGAGCACTCAGCTTTGACCCCCAACGACACCAGCTTCTTTACCACTTCTGCTTCTGATGCTCGGTACTTCCGTCAGGACAGCACCGAAACCATCTTCAGTGGCGATACGTGGTCGTCTAGCGACTCCAGGATTGCCTCTACGGCTGCCATCGATGCACGGATCATTGATCTTGTCGATGACGTGGGCGGCTTTGTCCCCATTGCCAACGAGACCAGCTTCCCCCTTACCAACCCGGACATCAACAACCCGGATGGGGCTGGGACGATCATCAGCATCAAGGAGATCAGCACCTCTAGGACTCCCTCCTCAGGGATTGTGACCATTGCTAATGGTGCTGGCACCAATACCGTCACCATCAACGGTTGCGGTTCTACAGTGCTTGCGGCTGGCTTTGGGGTGCTTGTTGAGACCACCTCGACGCTTCACACGTACACCTTCCATCGTCTTGTTCCTAAGGCTACGGAGGTGACGACTGTGGCTGGCATCAGCTCTGATGTCACTACTGTTGCTACAAACAGTGCCAACGTCACTGCAGTTGCTTCAAATGCTGCCAACGTCAATACCGTTGCAGGTAGTATTGACAATGTAAACAACGTTGGTGGTTCGATTGCCAACGTGAACAGCGTTGCCAGTAACCTGAACACGGTTAATGACTTTGCAGCTCGTTACCGTGTTTCCTCTACTGATCCGACCACTAGCCTCGATACTGGTGATCTAGTCTTCAACACCACTAACAATGAGCTGCGTGTCTTTAACGGTACTGCTTGGCAGGGTGGTGTAACCGCTACTGGCAACCTTGTCAGTAAGTCTGGCGATACCCTTACTGGTCCTCTTGGAATCACAGCAGGTACGGCTGCGTTGCCGTCTCTGTTCATCTCTGGTGATCCCAATACGGGAGTGTTTAGCGCTGGTGCTGATCAGCTGTCCTTTACGACTGGTGGTACGGAAAGGATCTCCATTAGTGCTGCAGGCAATGTAAATATTCCTGGTGCCCTGACTAAGGGTGGGTCGAACGTCGTCACTGTTGGCGATACCGGCACGGTGACCAACACGATGCTGGTGGGAAGCATTGACAAGACCAAGATAACCGGAACTGCTATTACCGCCACTGACATTGGAACCGTCACCAGCACAATGATTGCTGATGGCACCTTGGTCAACGCTGATATTAATGCTTCTGCGGCAATAGACAAGACAAAAATCAATGGCACCGCAATAACTGCAGCCGACACTGGCTCAGTAACCAACACAATGTTGGCAGGTAGCATTGACAAGGCCAAAATCAGCGGCACCGCAATTACCGCAGCCGATACTGGCACGGTGACATCAGCCATGATTGCTGACGGCACCATCGTGAATGGTGACATCAGCGCTACGGCCGGGATTGCAGTCAGCAAGCTGGCGGCCAACACTATTAGTGGCGTGACGCTGGGCGGCAGCCTGAGTTCCGTCACCTTCAACAACGGTGGCGCTGGTGGCGCATCTGGCAGCACCTTTAATGGTTCCGGCGCTTTGACTGTCTCCTACAACAGCGTGGGAGCGCCTTCTGCGACAGGTGCTAACGCATCTGGCACCTGGGGCATCAACGTCACTGGCACCGCAGGTTCGATCAGCGGATTTAATAACCCAACGACCTCTGCGACAGGAAACACGATTGTCTACCGGGATGGCAATGGCGACATTTACGGTCGCTACTTGTTTGTGCAGCACTTAAACCAGGCATCCACAAACAACGAAAACCCGGGGGTTAGCCAAATTCTTGTTACCAATGGCTCTGATAATTACGCCCGAAAGGCCAGCATTTCTCACCTAGCAAGCGCAGTCCAATCCAACGCAGGCGGCACCTGGGGCATCAATGTTTCGGGTACAGCAGCTGCGCTGTCAACCGCTTCTGGTTCGGCTCCGTCTTACGCAGCACGCGCCTGGGTGAACTTCAACGGCACTGGGACTGTGGCGATTAGAGCAAGTGGCAACGTGAGCAGTATTACGGATAACGGGGTGGGGGACTATTATGTGAACCTTTCTACGGCAATGTCGGACGCCAATTATGGCGCGCATGTCACTACCCAGAGTAGCCCAGCAGACGGCCCAGATTCACCCTGTGTATTTTACAACAGAACAGCTAACGTTAAGGAGAATCCCACAACAAGTTCTTATCGACTTTGCATAACAGCAAGCAATGGTATTGCCAAAGATCGTGATTACGTCTGCACTTCTGTTTTCCGCTAACCCATCATGAAACGAATCATCTTCCAAAACGAGACCGGCGGAGTCTCCATCATCATCCCCACCGGCGAACTCCCCATCGAGGACGTTGCCCAGAAGGACGTTCCTGCAGGCGTCCCTTACCTGTTTTCTGATCTCACTGACATCCCCAGCGACCGCACCTTCCGCGAAGCCTGGGAGGCTGACTTCAGCAACCCTGACGGCTACGGCATTGGTGCCGACGCTTACTTCGCCGCCAAGGAGGCAGCCCAATGATCACCATCAACATGGACAAGGCCAAGGCTATTGGCCACGACCGTCGCCGCCAGCAACGCGCTGAGGAGTTCAAGCCCTACGACGAAGTGATCATGAAGCAGATTCCTGGCAAAGATACCGCTGACGCAGAGGCCAAACGTCAAGAGATCCGCAATAAATACGCTGTTATTCAAGGTGAAATTGATGCAGCTCAAAGCCCTGAGGAGATTAAGGCTGCTCTTGGGCTGGAGTAGTCCAACCCTCTAGTTCATATGGATCTCACTAAAGATGAAATCAGGGTTGTCTGGCTAGCCCTTCACAACTACTTGCCTTACGACCCCACGATCGCTTGCGGTTTATCCGAAAGCCGTCAAGTAGAGATCTGCAGTGATATTCGTGCCAAGATCTTTGCTGAATTCACCAAGTAGCCCCCTTCACTACCGATGACCCGCGCCTTCTCTGAACTCACCAAGGATTTCAGCCCTGAGCGCCGGGAACGCATCGAGCAGCGCAAAGAGCAGCTGCGGGATCTGCTTTCATACAAGCCAATCACCCGCCCTGTCCAAGAGCAACTACCCGATCACCTACCAAACAACCCTCCCGCTTTCGGGGTGTCTAGGTAGCTATCCGCCCCGTTCTGTGCTAGGTAATGGTGGGGCCGCGCTGCGTCAACAGCCGACCCCGTGACCACCCTGCGTACACAGGATGATGACCCAATTAAATCAGCCACAATTAGGTGGGGCAAGCTCTGCGGACTTTGTGCCCCACTTTCGACGCAACTCCCAGCGCGTGACCATCACGATGAGCTGGGCCTTGCATCAAAAACTCATTAAGCGTTCCGACCAAGAAGGTCGAAGCCTAAGCAATCTTCTTGCGTATCTCATCGAGAGGTCTTGTCAAGAGTAGCTGAATTAGATCGGTGCGCTTTTAACCATATCTCTCACTAATCATGCTTACCTTTCTTGGTTTGAAGGTCTCTTATGAGACCCTCGTTTTCTTTGCCCTTTTCTTGGGCTCTGAAATCATTGGCGCTAGCAAGCTCAAAGATAACAGCATCGTCCAAATTGTCCTGTCTTTGGTGGCTTACCTCAAGGTGGTCCGCAAGGAAGACGACAAGCTTCAAAAACTGAAGGACATTCTTAAAGGCTGAGTCAATGATACTGCTTCCAGTCAAGCAGTATTACTTACAGACCGACAGTGCCACTGAGCATGGAGATCGGATGTGCTTTAGCTCAACGTGTGCTATGGCCATCAAATATCTCAGGCAGGATGCGCTTAAGGGCAGTAATGCTGACGATAGCTATTTAAAAACAGTTTTAAAATACGGGGATACAACCCAATACACGTCTCACATTAAAGCCTGCAGCGACTACGGTGTCCATGCCAGTTTCTATCAAAATGGAACTCGTACTGCTCTGCTATCAGAGTTAAAGCAAGGCTTTCCAGTCGCCACTGGTGTGCTTCATAAAGGCCCTGTGTCAGCTCCACGTGGTGGGGGTCACTGGATGCTTTTGATTGGTGATGATGGCATCAATGGCATCTTTCATGACCCCTACGGGGAGATGAACAATGTTGCTGGTGGCTATGTCACCCGTGGATCTGGTGGATGTGAGGTCCGTTATACCTGGACAAACTGGATTCGGCGTTGGGCTGTTGAAGGGAATGGAACCGGGTGGTTCATGACTTTTAGGCCCAAGGAACCCAAATGATCGAAGCTGTAATTTCGGCCGCTATTGCGGGACTCACAGGCCTCTTTGCCATCAACACACGATTGAACAATCGAATCATGGAAGTCGACAAACGCATGGATCGTATGGAGCTTCGTATGGCTGAACGCTACGTGCCAAAGGAAGAGCTATCCCATGCGTTGGCCAAGATGGAAGACCACATGGTTCGCATTGAGAACAAGCTTGATCAAATCGTATTCAAGCATAACTAGGAGTCAACATGACTAAGCGAGCAGGTGAAGAAGCCTTTGATGAGCTTCATGCTCTTTTGACGAAGGAACTGATCACCAGGATTAAGACCGGGGAGGCCTCTACGGCTGATCTCCGAGCCGCCTGTGATTGGCTCAAGGCCAATGATGTGACTGGTGTTGCTGTCGATGGTTCGCCGTTGGCCAGCCTGGCTGGTCTGATTCCTGAGCTGACTTTCGAGGAAGTTCAGGAGCACATCTAATGGCTTACAACCCTTACAAGAAGAACCCAAAGCTAAGGGCTAAGAAGAACGCTTACCAGCGTAAATACAACAAGAAGCCCGGCGTTAAGCAGAAGTCTGAGGAACGCTGGACGGAACGTCGCCGCCGTGGAATTGCCGGAAAGGGTGGCAAAGATTTGAGCCATACGAAGAGCGGACGCCTTGTGTTGGAGTCCCCTTCTAAGAACCGCTCTCGCAATGGAAAGAACGGTAAATCAACCCTGAAGTAATGAGCCACCGATGGACACTCCCCGAAGCCTCATGCATGAACTCCTCACGTTTCGCAGCTCTGATGCCAAGCGAATGTGGAGAGATGAGATCAAGCTTCGGGATAACAATCGCTGCGTTTATTGCGGTTCCACCGCCAATTTGACGATTGATCATGTCCGCCCCCGCAGCAAGGGGGGTGAGACATCAGCTACTAATTGTGTAACCGCCTGTCGTTCTTGTAACCAGGCCAAAGGATCTATGACGGTCCAAGAATTTCTGTACTACCAAACTGCTTAACAATGACTGCTCAAGTTTTTACTGCCACTGTTAAACCCGCTTCGGCCCTTTCTACCTGCAAAGCTGAGTCCGACGCCAAAACCAAGCTTGATGCAACTGCTGTTGCTGCTCTGGCTGCCCTGACCACGGCTAACCGTGTGGACGATGCCCTGGACATTCTGAGCTCCTGTGTTGCCCGTGGCAATGCTGTGACCTCTAGCTCGATTGGTCTGGCTACTTCGGTCAAGGCGTAGTTAACCGTTAGAGGCATCTACAAGGCCCTACGAGGCCTGTTGATTGCCTCTTTGGTGTCTCCCATCCTTCTGCCCTCTAGGGGCCTCTCCAGGGGGCTTCTAGGGGGCTCTTTTTATAGCTACCCCATGGCACCTCGTAACTACTTTGCTGTCACCAGATCAGCAGAACTTGAAACCGCTTGGAACTACCTGACTAGCGGCCAAGCTTCTAAAGAGAGTGGTGGCAGGCTTCCTAAATTCACACCTCAACAGGCAGCAGGCCTTATTGGCTCTTGGATCGTCGAGACCGGCAGACCAAACCTTAAAGGCCTTGATGTTATCGAAAAGGGAGCTGGCCTTGGACGGGGTCTCTCCCAGTACACAGGCGAGCGACGCATTGCCTACGACAAGGCGCGTGCTGCTGCCTTGCGGGCTGGACAAGATCCCAACTCCATCCAGTGGCAGCTGAAGTACTTCGTTCAGGAATACGTCGGTAAGCACGACCTGAAGCCTGGGGCCAGCCTTAGCGGGTGGACCCGTGTGTTTGAGAACTCCCCGGCCAAAGGCTCTCCGGGGTTCTTTGCTCAGTACTTCACCGGCTCTGCCGCCACGGGCACGGGTTACTTCCGACCGTCCGTCCCTCACATTGAGAAACGCCAGGACGCTGCCAATCAGGTCTACAAGCTCTTCTCGACCCCTCCTACTCCCCCACCGCCTGTACCGGAAAAAAAGAACCTCTTCCAGATTCCATTCTTCAAAAGTGAAGCCATGCCCATGGGGCCTCAGGGGCCTTACACCCCGCTGCCATCTCCTGGTTGGAATCCTGGAATGACACAACCAACAGGCAGTCCCACCTTCCGACCTTCCCCGATCTGGGAGCGGATCCTCCCGACTGGAGCCAAGGTACCGTTCGCATGAATGTTCAAGAACTTGATCGCCGCATCAGAGAAGACTTCAAGGTCTTCCTGACATTGATCTGGCGGGAGCTTGGTCTCCCCAAACCAACAAGGGCTCAGCTGTCCATTGCGGACTACTTACAGCACGGGCCGAAGCGTCTGCAGATATCCGCCTTTCGTGGTGTTGGCAAAAGCTGGATTACCGCTGCCTTTGTCCTATGGACTCTCTACAACGACCCGGATCGGAAGGTGATGGTGATCTCGGCCTCGAAGGAACGAGCCGACAACTTCTCGATCTTCTGTCAGAAGCTCATTCTCGATATTTCTTGGCTCTCCCATCTGGGGCCGAAATCAGACGACCAGAGGTGGTCGCGGATCTCCTTCGACGTAGGGCCGGCAAAGCCCCACCAGGCACCCTCTGTGAAAAGTGTGGGCATCACCGGTCAGATGACTGGTTCCCGTGCCCATTTGATGATTTTTGATGACGTGGAGGTCCCCCTCAACTCAGCCACTGACATGCAGCGCGAGAAGCTGCTGCAGCTGGTCACAGAAGCCGAGTCGATCCTGACCCCTGATGAGACCAGTCGGATCATGTTCCTGGGGACTCCACAGTCCACCTTCACCGTCTACAGAAAGCTTGCTGAGAGGTCCTACAAGCCCTTTGTTTGGCCCGCTAGGTATCCCAGGGACCATGGCCGCTATGAAGGCCTTCTAGCGCCTCAGCTGCTGGAAGATATCGAAGCTGGTGCCCAACCCTGGGAGCCAACCGATGATCGCTTCACCGACTCCGATCTCCTAGAGCGGGAAGCCGCCATGGGGCGCTCCAACTTCATGCTCCAGTTCATGCTTGATACCAGCATGACGGACGCTGAGAAGTTCCCTCTGAAGTTCGCTGATCTGATCGTTACTCCTCTCGGTCCTGAATGCGCTGAACGATATGCTTGGTCCTCTGATCCACGCTATTGCCTTAAAGAACTGTCTGCTGTGGGCCTACCTGGAGATCGCTTCTATGGACCCATGTTCATTGACGAGGGAATCGTTCCTTACGATGAAACGATTGTATCGATTGACCCGTCAGGACGAGGCAGTGATGAAACTGTGGCCTGTGTCGTTAGCCAAGCTAATGGATACATTTTCCTCCGTTCCCTAAAAGCCTATAAAGATGGGTACTCTGACGATACTCTTTCTGACATTGTTCGTCTTGCTAAGCGTTACAACGCAACCAAACTCCTAGTCGAATCCAACTTCGGTGATGGCATGGTCGCCGAGCTCCTCAAGCGACACGCCATTCAAGCCCAGGCTCTCCTCGACATCGAAGAAGTCAGAGCCACCGTCCGCAAGGAAGAGCGCATCATCGACACCCTGGAGCCGGTGATGAACCAACACAAGCTCATCATTGACCCCAAGGTCTTTGAGTACGACTACAAGTCCAACGAAGACGCTCCCCCTGAAAAGCGTCTGGAGTACATGCTCATGTACCAGATGTCCCGCATGTGCCGGGAGAAGGGAGCCGTCAAGCACGATGACCGCATTGACGCTCTCTCTCAAGGCGTTCAGTACTTCATCGATGCCCTCGCTCAGTCCGCCTACCAGGCCCAGGCCCTACGCAGACACGAGGAATGGACCGCCATGCAGGAAGCCTTCCTAGAGGCACCACAACAGGCCACAGATTGCCTTGTATTGGGCCTCAGCTTTAAACAGGCAATACGTGGCAATAAACCAGTCTATGACTGGGTTTCTCCCTCTCGTTAGCACCTAGGTGTCCGCTTACGCTGAGGAAGTGGTGCTCCTCAGTGTGGATTTTGCGGTGATAAGGGCCCTGAAAGACGGGGCCCTTTCCTCCCCCTCATAGAACACAGTCCCCCTCATGGGAGGGGGGACTATAGGGGGGAGGGTGAAGAGAACACACACAAAACAAGACAGCACTAATAAGTAGAATATATTATATATGGGAGAATATAGCCGCTTACTTTGTAAGACAGAATATCATCCTCCATATTATATATAGCCGTATACCCACTCTCTATGTCTGATGTTTCTCTGATCTCAGTCACTCCTAAAGCAGAAGAGCTGATTGCTTACTGTGCCAGGGTCTCTAACCCTCAGAATCAGGATAACCCTGATAGTGAGAGACTGATTCGTTACCTCATCACCCACCAGCACTGGTCTCCCTTTGAAATGGCTCATGTGGTGATGGAGATCAACACCACCCGTTCTATCGCTGCTCAGATCCTCCGCCATCGGAGCTTCTCCTTCCAAGAGTTCTCTCAGCGGTATGCCGATGTCTCCAGCCTTGACTTCGCTAGAGCCCCTCAGCTCCGCCGTCAAGACACCAAGAACCGTCAGAACAGCATCGATGATCTCGATAGTGCTGTGGTGATGGGGTTTACCCGTCGTATCTCCCGCCTCTTTGCTGAGACAGAAGACATCTACCGGGAGATGGTGTCTGCTGGGATTGCCAAGGAGTGTGCTCGGGATGTACTCCCCCTAGCCACTCCAACCCGCCTCTACATGGCTGGCAGTGTCCGTTCCTGGCTGCATTACATCGATCTGCGATCTGGTAATGGCACCCAGCGTGAACACCAGATCATCGCCCTTCAGTGCAAAGAGACACTCCGTAAGGCACTGCCCACTGTCTTTCAAGCTTATTTCGGTTGTATCAATGGCCCTCTTCCCTAAAGCGTCCCTCGCTACCCGTAAGACCTTCTCTGGTCGACTCACAGATCGTCAAGCCAAAGACCGCAGCTTTGACGCCAAGACCAGTTCGGTTGTCGTTGTCAAATACTGATGAGCTTCAACGCAAATACCCAATACAAAGCCATTGACCTTCAACAACTTGCCAACGAATGTCGTCAAGCCATTGAAGGTCGATCTTCTTCTACTGCTGATCAGTGGGAGGGGGAGGATCTTCATCAGTGGCCCCTAGAAGCGTCTCTAAGGGGGTTTAAGGCTGATGTTGGATAGGTTGGTCCTAAATGAGTTTAAAGACGCTTACAAGGGCTTACAGCCCTATCTGGTGAAGCCCCTTGATTTCCTCGTCTATGGGCTGTTGATCTGGTTGCAGGACAAGGTCATTGATTACAAGACCACCGTTGCTGTTGATGAGGCCATTCGTGCCTTTGAACAGGCTGAAGTGAAGGAGCCTCCGTTGACTGAGGGTGTGTACTCAGAGAGCGGGAGTGATTTCTTCGATGAGATGAGGATGACTGCCCGTTTTGCATTGAACAATGAAAAGTCCTCGTGAGGGGGCCCTAGAAGAGGCTCTAAGGGCTGTGGAGGCTAAGGGGAATGCCACCCTGGCCGATAGCATTAGAAGGGCCTTAAAGGCGCTCAGAGAGGCCTCTGAAAAGGTCTGAGTATTTTGCCACAAATTTCCAAAGGGATAGCGCCAAATGCGTCGCGAGCCCTGCCCCCCTATACCCCCCACCCATCGAAATAAACCGGGCCCCCCATCGCTCCTGAATGGGTGCGGCCGCTGGAATCGCAAGCTCTGCCTGGGTTCTCATTAGATCCGGTATCTAATGCGCTGGGAGGGGGGCCAATTCAGCAGGCCTGACACGCCTTGGCATGGTACAAACGTACCCATCGCTGAGATCGCAGTGTTGGCCTACATTCTTCTCAACATCTGTCGCCCAACAATGAGACAATCCCAGAAGACCAAGATTCAGCAGCAGCTGATACATAAAACCCTCGCTGAAACGTGGCAACGTTTGCAATACCTAGCTGATAAAGTTCCCGAAGGTGTTAACTGCGACGAAGACGAAGAAGCCCGCATGAATGTATTAAACATCTGGGCAATCGAGGAGGAGTGGATTATTGACCCTGAGCTGCGTGCTGAAATGTCAATGATACAAACTGATGAGGATGGTGAGGATTAAGAACCAGCCCGAACAGTTCCTATCATCCAAACCTAAAGACAATCCGGAATGTATCCGTTGCTGCTTGCGCTAAGGCAACTGAGGGGGCATCATTGCGGCGCTGGTGCTGCGAGGCCCGGCAACAAGCGGGCCAGCCCTTAAGGCCTAAATACATGATCGTCCTGTGGCCAGCGGATATGTGGCCACCTCGCCGAAGTCCCAGAGAACGGCTGCGTGAAATGCTGGACTGTTACAAATTGTGTCATTATCACTGCCACTAAGGCAAGTGAGGCCAGACTAAGGGCACGCAAGCGCACCGCTTGCACCGCCAATCAAGGCAATGACCAACGGCATCAACTGGAATGGGCGCGTTCTTTGGCAGGGCAACAGCCCTATCGATGGCGCCCCGATTGTCTGCATTGTCACCGGCCTGACTGAGGCCAGCGGCAACAGCAAGACGGGCCGGATGCTTCAGGTGTGGATCCTGCGAGCTGACTGCCCACCCCACCATGCTTTTAAGGATGGACGGGGACGGAGCGTGTGCGGTAACTGCCCACACGCTGGCTACAACAACGGCACGTGCTACGTGCGGTGGTATCAGGCCCCACTATCAGTGTGGAACTGCTACCAGCGCGGCGGCTACCTGCCCATCGGTTACAGCTGGGACCTGTTTGATGGGGCCACGGTTCGGTTCGGCTCTGCCGGTGATCCGGCAATGGTGCCGGCTGAAATCTGGGCCAACATCCTTCAGCACTGCGCTAAGCACACTGCCTACACCCATCAGTGGCGGCAGCCTTGGGCGCAGCATCTGAAGGGCATCGCTCAGGCCTCCTGTGATGGGTTCGCTGATTACTTGGATGCTTCCGCCCATGGGTGGAAAACCTTCCTAGTCAAGCCAGCCCATATCGAAGCGCCTGCAGGCACTGTGCATTGTCAGGCCAGCATCGAAGCAGGTCAGAAGACAACCTGTGCCCTATGCACCCTGTGTGATGGGGATCGCCGCCACGTGGTGATCAACGCCCACGGAGCCAAGGCCGCCAAGGTTGCTTTTATTGCTTAATCAATCCCACTAAACCCATGGACCAAGTGAAAATGGACGGGATCGTCAGCATCTTTGTGGCCACTGGCCTCACCTGTGCACTGGTGATCCTGGGGTTGGGCGAACTCTCGGCCAATCCCTACACGTATTCGGGCACACCGACCCCACAAACCCACACCCGGTGATCGCACCATGTACACCACCAACCGGATTCCCCACTTCTCGGGGATGTATCACGAACAGATCTTCCACGACAATCAAGTGGTGGCCCAGATCCTCAGTGATACCGACACCACGTACTGGTACGTGATCAACGGCCAAACAGTAATGGCAGGATTCCCCACCGTTGCTGATACCAAGGCCGCACTGTTTCCGGTTCTCGAGGATATGTATGGATGATCCTCTATTTAAGGCCTGGGCCCTGCGGCAGCAGTCTCAGATCCTGGGCCTTCTCACCATCGCCACATTCAGCTCCTGCGTCTTGGCCTTAGCGATCAGCTAGGGCCATTTCTTTGGGCCAGCACCGGGCCCTCTCTAACAAGCCTCAACCGCCAGCCA
>Ga0129333_10000949_pt1 | contig 25603 bp, 33 predicted proteins | sample CPB6_08_DNA_FD_94474 | JGI IMG/M metagenome (GOLD analysis project Ga0129333, IMG submission 94474) | Freshwater to marine salinity gradient microbial communities from Chesapeake Bay, USA - CPBay_Sum_0.6_0.8_DNA | ecosystem: Environmental > Aquatic > Marine > Coastal | place: USA: Chesapeake...
ACGTGTGTTCTCGTCCCAACCATATCCCGGAGCCGGGCAGGGCTCTGGTGGTTGCCATTGGCAGGTATCTTCATCCAATGTCCAAGATGGATAGGGCTGCGGAGGTATAAAAGCATCTCGAGTAGAATCATACTTGAAACCCAATCCAGCATAATTTTTTCGGAATCGACCATTATAACTGGTCTGTTTCCAATTTGAACTACGATATAGATTTTGACAAAATTGAATGCCTAGATTTTCGTTTTCATTACCGTCTGCGTCTATGACCACATCATTATTGATCACAACTATTCTTACAACTTCACTGTCCGAATTTAATTCTGCAAAATGTGCCATGATATCTTAAAATGTTATTGATCCCGAACCGGTAAATTTATATATGCGATATCCACCAGATACAGTGATAGTTGGAGATCCTGTGGTCGAAACTGCTGCAGGCAATGTATCGGGATAACGCAGAATCACTATACCAGAACCACCAGAACCGCCCTGAGACCAGTATGAATTTGCATAACCACCACTGCCACCACCACCACCTGTATTCGCCGTTCCAGAAATACCAACATTTGTTCCAGTTGAACCATTTCCTCCCCCACCTGCACCGCCGTTTCCGGGAGAAGTAGTATAGGGCGCATCATTTCTGCCACCAGCACCACCTCCACCTGCATAGGTAGTACTGATTCCGCTAATGCTTGATACCAGTCCGTCGGCTCCATGACCGCCTCGAGTATTAGCCACACCATTTCCTCCTACCGCGCTAGCGCCACCCCCACCCCCACCAGTACTAAAATCTTGTGTTCCGTTGCCGCCATCATATCCTTGTCTTGGCGGTCCCGCTTCACCTAACCCGCCAGATTGCAAACTTGGATAAGGTGCCCCACCACCACCAGATCCACCGTTTTGAGCGTAGCCGTTATAAGGAGCACCAGCACCACCTCCGTAAACGGTTACTAGATTTACTAATTGATCCTGTGGAGTATAATAATAAAATTGTGAAGCGTAACCGTTTCCGGGATAATTTGTAGTATTCGCGCTGTTTCCGCCCGCACCCACTGTAATGTAATATAATTGCCCGGTTGACACCGAAATAGTTCCAGTAAGAAAACCTCCAGCACCTCCACCTCCAGCAAGAGTACTGGCCCCCCCACCACCGCCAACTATAAGATATTCGAGAGAATCTATGGGTGGTGGAGGAGGTTCTACATATCTACTGTATGAATGAACATTATCTTTGTATGACAACAGCGGCATTTTAACTTCCGTAACTAGATAGTTGTGCTAACACTGTGATCGTGCCATTGGCTTTGATGACTGTGTAAGCGATAATATCGATCTTATTAGCATTTCCGGAAGAAGCCGAAGAGTTAACCCATTTAAGAGTTTTACTAGAACCATTGATCGAAATAGAAGAAGGTACCCTAGCAGTAGCACCTTGGTTTATAATAAGGACTAATACAGTTGAACGATTATCAGTTTCATCAAAATTGGTAAAATCCGGTGTAAAGACATCGGGTGTGGTATGGCTAAACACACAGCCTAAACTAGTGTCATGAGTTGTTGTTCCTGTCGCCGACACGATATTAGTAATGATGTCTAGAGTTTTAGTAAACGTAACAGTTCCTTGTACAGCAGGTCCAGTGGGTCCAGTTGGACCAGTTACGTTGCTGGCTGCACCTGTTGGGCCTGTGGCTCCTGTGGGTCCAGTTACTGTACTTGCTTCACCAGTTGGTCCTGTAACACTAGGGCCAGTTGGACCAGTTGAACCTGTGGCCCCTGTGGGTCCGGTCGTTCCCGTAGGTCCAGTAACTCCCTGTGCCCCTGTCGGCCCAGTAGGACCAGTTGAACCAGTAGCACCAGTAGGACCAGTTGGTCCTAGATCAGTAATATTAATTGTACCATTCATTGATGAATGGAATTGACAGACATAATACAATATATTAGGAGCATTTATAGGTACTGAAAATAAAATAGTACCAACAGCAGTTCCGTTGTTAGTTACTCCTGTGTTGTAAATGTTGTTACTATCGTATGCCCCACTACTAGACTGTATCCAGAAAGGATGTCCGCTAGCATTGATGGAAAATTTGTATGTAAATCCTCGTAGTAAATTCAAAGACGGATTGGCTGTACCGTCTATGCTATAAGCACTAGCTCCATTGTTAGAAACGGTATACAGTCTTGAACCTATTTCTCCCGTAGGTCCAGTTGCTCCAGTTGGTCCTGTTGCACCAGTCGGTCCAGTGACTCCCTGTTCCCCTGTGGGTCCTGTTGCACCAGTTGGTCCTGTTGCACCAGTCGGTCCAGTGACTCCCTGTTCTCCTGTGGGTCCTGTTGCACCAGTCGGTCCTGTTGCCCCTGTAGGTCCAGTGACTCCCTGTTCCCCTGTTGGGCCTGTAGGTCCTGTAGGTCCTGTAGGTCCAGTAACACTAGGTCCTGTTGCACCAATCTCACCAGTCGGTCCGGTGGAACCTGTCGCGCCAGTCGGTCCTGTAGGTCCAGTAACACTAGGTCCAGTAGCACCCACTTCTCCTGTGGGTCCTGTAGCACCAGTTGGTCCGGTTACACTAGGACCAGTTGCACCTTGATCGCCCGTAGGTCCAGTGGCTCCCGTAGGTCCGGTGGCTCCCGTAGGTCCAGTGGCTCCCGTAGGTCCAGTGGCTCCCGTAGGTCCAGTGGCTCCCGTAGGTCCAGTAGGACCAATATTGCCTGTGGGACCTATTTCTCCTTGTATACCTTGCGCTCCTGAAAGATCAGAAGTGTATTGATAATTTGCACCGTTCCAAATATACAGTCTAGAATTTTCTGAATTTTCAACATCACCGGTATCAATAATAGCAAATTGTCCTGGCAATATGCCTGTGGGCGAGGTGTCAGCAAGTAAGGATGCAACCGAATTATATGTTTTTGCTATAGAAAAACCTAATCCAGTTTCTCCCGTAGGACCAGTTGCCCCTGTCGGTCCTGTTGCCCCAGTAGGTCCTGTTGCCCCAGTAGGTCCTGTTGCCCCTGTAGGTCCTGTCGCGCCTGTGGGTCCAGTTACTCCCTGTTCGCCAGTTGGTCCTGTTGGTCCAGTTACTCCCTGTTCGCCAGTTGGTCCAGTCGGTCCTGTCGCGCCTGTGGGTCCAGTCACTCCCTGTTCCCCTGTGGGTCCAGTCGGCCCTGTAGAACCAGTGGGGCCAGTGGCTCCCGTAGGTCCCGTTGGCCCAATTTCTCCCGTAGGACCAGTCATTCCCGTTGGTCCAGTTATTCCCTGTTCTCCAGTTGGTCCTGTAGGTCCAGTCGCACCTGTGGGTCCAGTTACTCCTTGTTCCCCCGTTGGTCCTGTTGCCCCCGTAGGTCCTGTTGCCCCCGTAGGTCCAGTTACTCCCTGTTCGCCAGTTGGTCCAGTTGGTCCTGTTGCCCCCGTAGGTCCAGTTACTCCCTGTTCGCCAGTTGGTCCAGTTGGTCCTGTTGCCCCTGTCGGCCCTGTTGCCCCTGTCGGTCCTGTTGCCCCTGTAGGTCCAGTTACTCCCGTTGGTCCAACTTCTCCGGTTGGTCCTTGTATATTTCCTACATCTGTCCAGGTATTGTTGGCGCCATCCCAAACATATAAATTACCAGAAATTAAATAACTGTCTCCGGTAGATCCACTTACCGGTAATAATCCTATATTGTTAAGCGTTCCTAAAATATTAACTGCTGAACCTTGAGGTCCTGTAGCTCCTGTAGGTCCAGTGGGTCCCGTAGATCCCGTGGGTCCTGTGACACTAGGACCAGTGACTCCTTGTTCTCCCGTTGGTCCTGTAGCTCCTGTAGGTCCAGTAGCTCCTGTAGGTCCAGTTACTCCCTGTTCGCCTGTGGGTCCAGTTGGTCCAGTTACTCCCTGTTCGCCAGTTGGCCCTGTTGGTCCTGTAGCTCCTGTAGGTCCAGTGACTCCCGTAGGTCCAGTTACTCCCTGTTCGCCAGTTGGTCCTGTTGGTCCTGTTGCCCCCGTAGGTCCAGTGGCTCCTGTAGGTCCTGTGGCTCCCTGTTCTCCAGTTGGTCCTGTTGGTCCTGTAGCCCCCGTAGGTCCAGTGGCTCCTGTAGGTCCTGTGGCTCCCTGTTCTCCTGTGGGTCCTGTTGCACCAGTTGGTCCGGTTACACTAGGACCAGTTGCGCCAACTTCTCCTGTTGGTCCTGTAGCACCAGTGGGACCTGTGACACTAGGCCCAGTCGTACCTGTAGCACCAGTTGGTCCAGTCACGCTCGGTCCCGTTGGTCCAACTTCTCCCGTAGGTCCAGTTACGCTCGGTCCTGTTGGTCCCGTTTGTCCTCTCGGACCCATTATTGTACTTGCCGCACCAGTTGGACCAGTGACACTAGGACCAGTTGGTCCTGTAGTACCAGTCGGTCCTGTTGTTCCCGTAGGTCCAGTGACACTAGGACCAGTCGGTCCTGTAGGTCCAGTCGGCCCAAAAGGTTCTAAATTATTTTCAGTAGTAGAAATTTCGTTTAACGAAATTCCCTGTAATGCTATTTTTTCAATAAGTCCCGATTGAACTAAGTATCCGGCTCTTAGCCATGTAAAACTTCCATAAAATGGAAGAGTAACTGTTGATGTAGTGGATTCACTGGTTGAAAAGTAGGTTTCGTCAATATCAAACCAATCCTCATCTGTTGGATTTTTAGATAAGGTTGCTTGGATTTTAATAGAGCCTGTGAAATTTACTAGGTAATATACAGCTCTTTTAGAAAATCCTACTTGACTTAAAGATCCGACTTCTGATATTTTGTTACTGTAATTGAATCCAGAATCTATAGTCGACAGATTAACTGCTAATAAAATAAGGTTTTCATTGGACATACCTTATTTATTAATTATGAATTCATAAACTTTCCCTAGGATTTCTGCATTTTTCATCTGAAGCATAAGCAGAGTGTTAGAATCTTCTACAAGTATGTATCTTCTATCCCAATTCCAGTCAGTGGCGATAAACCAATTTTTGACTGCCTGGGAAATTAATACATTCTTTTGTGTATCTAACCAATCTAGGTATTGTTTTTTTGCTTGTCTGTCCTTGTTAAATTTATGAGGTTTTAGATAGATTTTGTATTTGTATCGATCATGCGGTAGTTTATTACAGATAATATGATGTTGATTATCGTAATCTGATACTCGAGACGTATCAGGAGAACTAGATACTGTTAGTATATGATTAAATTTTTTATTTAGGCTGTTATAAATTTTTGTATCGTTGGTGTATATATCCATATTATTGGTTTCTATACGTTTAGCCCAAGTGTCTTTATCTACCTTTTTAAGAAATTTACAAACTGCTATTATATCGTCTTTATTATCGTATGCTTTTTTATGCCAAGAGTATTTAAGAGTATCTGGTGTTTGAATGGTAGTTAAAAATTTTTCTACTCTATCTAAATTTTCTAGACGCAACATTGCTATACCAGGAAGTTTCAATGTTACTTTGTATAACCACTTCCCGTAAAATTTTCTTTTGGTAATAAGGTTTTTAGTTGTTAGCAATTACTTCTTCCTTGATAGGTAGTGTTAAACCTCTCTTCAGTGCTTTTTTTTCCTGTTTAGTTAAAGGTTTAGCACGTTCTGTTATATTGAAATGGAGTTCTTCGTTGTTAACAGATATATAAACATTTCCGCCATCGACTAATTCACCGAAAAGTACTTTTCTACTTAACGGTGATTTTACTTTATTATCTATTAATCGAGATAACGGTCTAGCACCCATTTTTTTATCATATCCTTTTTCTGCCAACCATTTTGTTGCGTTCTCTTCTAATATAATTTCTATATTTTTATCCTGTAACTGTAGATTTAATTCATTAATAAATTTATGAACAATTTTTTCAACAACATTGATATCTAATTTGTTAAATTTAATGATAGCATCTAATCTATTTCTAAATTCAGGAGGAAAAAACTTTTTAATAGCTTTATCGTCTTCTCCTTCTTTCTCTAAATCACCGAAACCGATGGTGTTCTTTTCATTATCGGAAGCACCTAAATTAGATGTCATAATTAAAATACAATTACGACCATCTGCCTGTTTTCCATTACTACCGGTTACAAAACCATTATCCATAAATTGGAGCAGTATGTTTGATACATCAGGATGACTCTTTTCAATTTCATCTAGCAGTAGCACACAATTGGGCTGTTCTTGTAATTTTGTAATTAGTTGTCCGGCATTGTCTTCATATCCAACATAACCTGGAGGTGCTCCAATAAGTCTTGCCACGCTGTGTTTCTCTTGATATTCACTCATATCAAATCTAATTAAGGGCATACCCATTTTATCTGATAATTGTTTGGCCGTTTCCGTTTTTCCGCAACCCGTAGGACCTAAAAACAAGAAACTACCGATAGGTTTATTGGGAGATTTCATGCCGGCCTGGCTGACAAATATCTTATCTAAAAGAGTGTCTACCGCTTTGTCTTGACCTAGCACAGACAATTTCATATTTGATTCGAGATCTACGAGATTTTTACTTTCTTTCTGTGCCACAGTTTCTAGAGGCATATTGATCATCTTGCTTAATTCATAAGTGACCTGTTCGACGTCTACGATTTGTTCAACACCTTCCATGGTTTCATCGTCTTTTAATTTATAACGAGCACTGGCGCAATCGATAATATCGATAGCTTTATCCGGAAGTTTTTTATCACTCATATATTTGACTGACAATTTTACTGCTTGATCTATAGCAGCATCAGTGATTTTTACTGAATGATGACGTTCATAATATTTTTTAAGTCCCTTGAGAATTTTTATTGACAATTCTAATGTAGGTTCATCTATAGTAACTCTTTGAAATCTTCTCATCAAAGCACGATCTTTTTCAAAATGTTTTCGATATTCTTCCCAAGTAGTTGATGCTATAAGTTTTATAGAACTTTTTGTTAAAATAGGTTTTAACATATTGCTCATGTCGTTGCTAGATTGATTGGCCGCTCCAGCACCTTGCATCATATGGGCTTCGTCAATAAACAATATGACTTTACCTTTTTTTTCTAAAGCTGTAAATACAGCCTTGATTCTCTCTTCAAAATCTCCTCTGTATTTGCTTCCGGCTAATAATGCAGATATATCTAAAGTATAAACGTGATGATCTTGTATAAATTTAGGAACTTTCTTTTCAAAAATTTTACGAGCCAGTCCTTCTGCTATCGCTGTTTTACCTACGCCTGGATCGCCAACAAGTAAAGCATTAGATTTATTTCGTCTGGCCAAAATGAGTTGTACTTTTTCTATCTCATCGTCTCTACCAATTACTGGATCGATTTTTCTTTGTTTTGCAGCTAAACTTAGATTAGTACAAAATTGATTTAATATTCTTTCTACCTGACTGTTATTTGTAATAGTGACAGGTTCATTTTCTTCTTCAATTACAATATTTTCTTGGAAATATTTTACAAATTTTTCTTTAGTCAAGCCGCCCTTGTTTAAGAAGTAATAACCAAAACTATTTTTCTCTGCTAACACACTAATAATGACATCAGCCACTTCCATTCTTTGCCTACCACTGAATAACACCTGTGTAAAGCATCGATTTAAAACACGTTCTACACTGGTAGTTTTTTTAGGTTTTTGAACTTTACCTAATGCAGTAATTTCGGAAAGATTGTTTTTTAGATAATGATCTAGATTAGATTTTATGAATTCAACATTCGCTCCAAAATTTGAAATCATTTCGAATGATTCTTTATCATCTATAATACTGTATATCAGATGTTCTACGGTAATATATTCGTGATTAAGTTGTTTGGCTATTTCTACAGCATTATTAAAAATATTATGAAGGTGTTGACTGGGTTCTATCATTTTATTTTTGTTTCCTTAATTTCTTTATTGCTAATTGTAACTTCATAGGGCTAACAATGTCAACAAAACAAGTACCATTGAGATGGTCAAATTCATGTTGAAAACATCTAGATATTAAACCATCTATTTCTGCTTGTATAGAATCCCCTTTACTATTTTGATACTCTACCACAATTTTTTTTGGTCGCTTTATGTTTAACCATAATCCTGGAAAGCTCAAACAACCTTCTTTGTGTAAATCAGTTTCTTGACTTACAAACAATATTTTAGGATTAAAAACAGCAAATGGTTTTGGAAAACCAGATATATTTTTGCTACCCATTACAAATATTCGTTTAGTCATTCCTATTTGATTAGCAGCCAATCCTATGCCATTGTGTTGTTGCATAAAATTGCACATATCAACTTCTAATTTTTCAGCATCGCCGTCTGTAGGAAAATTCCAATCAGTACTTGGCTGTTGTAAAGAAGAATGTAAGGCTAATTTATATTCCATTGTATTTTAATTGTTCTACTAATTTTTTCTGTTCATTAGTTAAGTTTTTTGGAATTTGAACTTTAATTCTCACTAGTAAATGACCTCGTTGTCTGTTTCTCATATTGGGCAATCCTTCATTTCTACAACTTAATATTGTATCTGATTGACTTCCTGGAGGAACAGATATTTCTAATTTTTTATTATCTAATGTTTCTATTTCTATCTTAGTTCCTAAAATAGCATCCCAAACTGTTATAGATTTATCCATGATGATATTATCACCATCGCGTCGATACCATCTATGAGATCTTATACGAATATTAACTAAAAGATCTCCAGGTGGGATACTTGTAATACTGTTATCTCCCATACCTTGATATCTAATCTGTTGTCCATCTTCAATTCCTGCAGGAATAGATATGTTTATGATTTTCTTTTTAGTTCCAGGAACTGCAACTTCAGCATCCAATTCTTTACCATTTAGCACATCTTCTAATGTCAACTCTACAATTAAACTTATTGTTTTATTTCTTTGAACATGACGTTGTCCAAATCCGCCACCGAAACCGAAATTTCCAAATATATCCTCAAAATTGTGTGTGCCAAAATGAAATTCGAAAGGCCCACTTTGTGAAAATCCCCCACCGCCTTGATGTTGATTTTTTGGATCGACTCCCATGTCCACCATTTGTTTTTTCTGCGGATCGCTTAAGATTTCGTACGCTTCGGAAATTTGTTTGAATTTTTTTTCATCCCCTCCACGATCAGGATGATGCTTCATAGCCATTTTACGATAGGCCGCTTTGATTTCATCCTGTGAAGCGTTTCTATTAACACCTAAAGTAGAATAATAATCCATGATTTATATACAAAAAAAATAGGACTGCATACAACAGTCCTATATATTTACTATGGTTTTATCTCAGTAAATTATTTTTTCTTCTCAGGAACTGCTGTACCTTCATGTTTCTTGTGCTTCTTTACTTCTTTACATTCCTGTTTTGGTTTTTTAGTCTTTGGATCTATAACAGGCTTACCGTCTTTGCCTTGAACATCGACGCAAACCTTGACAGTCTCTGCTTCTTTTTTATCGTGTTTATCTGCATATGCAGGATATGCTACTGCTAATGCTAAACCTGCTGCGAATATAATATGTTTCATAGTTTCTCCTTATAGTTCAGGTTGTGGTGGTTGAATAGGCATCGGTTTGCCAGTACTACTCATCATCGGACTAGGCGCTCCTCCACCAAACGGATTAACATCTCCTTGGGGAGAATTAAATGATGAACTAGCACCCATTCCCATAGTTGGTGCTTTGAACGATGCGTTAAATCCTCCAAGGCTGGCAGAAGCACTAAAACCTCCTGCAGGACTGGTAGGCGTAGGTCCGTTAGGACTCACACTTGGTGGTTTGTTAGCAGCATCTAAGGCTTTGGCTTTGAGGTCTTTGTCATTTCCTGCTAACATAATTCCGCTCAATGTGCCTGTTAAAAACGTAGCGATAGGAATAATTAATTCAAAAAACTTTTGATCGATCGGTGAAATAGCATTCAATGGCTGTGTTACAAAAATAATTGAATACAATACCACGAATACAATACCGGTCAACGTTAATGCTAGACAGATTCCAATAAAGAATCTCAATCTTGCCATAAGTTGATCTTCAGTATATATAAAATGATCTCCTGTATCTACATCTTTTTTCTTAAAACGATTCAGTAGTTCCATTATTTGCATCCTTTGTTATCTTGAGGTACTGAGGTCATAGTTGGTGTCGGACCATCCTTGGCAGGACCTAACCGAGGATCTCTTTGACCTTTGAATATATGTTCTGGGCACGTTCTTGTTACATCACAAGTAGGTAATTTGCACATTTCTTTGTCCCAGTTTTTAGGATCCTGACAAGGATAACGGAAACTGTCTCCGCCAAACACGGCTAGACCCAATGGTAGTGCTAGTAGAATTACCACCCATTTAAATAGTTTTAGATCACTATTCATAACGCTCCTTCCGCTCCAATTAAGTATAAAGTTATTTAACAAAAAAGCCCAGAAACCTGGGCTTGGAGATTTATTCATTAACTGCTAATATTATTCTTGGGATTTTTTATTTCTCGAAAACTTTTCAGAAGCAGTAAAACCTAGACCTGCTATGACTATGTACATCATTGCTTCATATACATTAGGATCTACTTTTTTATCCCAGAATAAATCTCCCAGGAATCCCGCCGCGCATAATAAAAAAGCAGCCACAGTAATAGCCCTTTTACTGCTGATACCATCATCGGTACCGTCTGTAAGCATACTATGATACCATTTCATTATTAATTTTCCTGTTTAGATTTATTAAGAATTTCTTCGTGTAGTCTTAGCCTTTCTTCGCAGGCTTTTACTTCGATCATTAATTCAGCCGCTACTTTTTGTGCTTTCTCTGCTGCTCGAACTGCTGATTCGTGTGCGGCTTTGGCTTCGTTATAGGCCTTTATCTTAGCATTGGCCAGTTCTTTTTCTAATCTTTGTACATCATTGGCCGCATATTCTGCACGTTTATTTGAATCTAAAAAAATACGTCTTAGTTTTTTAGCCGCTCCTTCTTCAAGTTTTCTAATGAAACTCATGGCTATTTTCCCTCATATATTTTCTTTTGTCCATTATACCATACTATCCAATCATCCACCCTTGCTTTGCAGTCATAATAGGTTGAATAGTTATCACTGACTACTGCGACTATATCGCTGAGCTTGTCTGTTTTGGGATCTAACAATTTTAGATCAGGACAGGCTTCTAATAATTCTTTTGGTACATCGGGCCAAACTTGTTTGATAGGAACAGGTTGTTTAAAAAGACAGCCAGTCAACAGGAAAGGGGCAAGAAAAATCAACAATTTCATTTGGCCTTCTCCGGGTTCACAGCAGATTTGTTCAATAGTTCTGGAACTTTTGGATCTATCTTACAATCTTTATCTATGAATTCTCTCTGTACCTGTATTTCAGTACGCACACGTTCTCGATATTCCACACGAACTTCTTGTTTCTTTTTACGTTCGTCTGATAATTTTTTATTCAAATCTGCTGCTTCAGCAGCCTTTTTATCCGCTGCTTCCTGTGCTATACGAACTTTTTCTTCCCACATCGCCTGCACACCACTGCCGCCATACATGAATACACAGACTAATGCTGCTATACCTCCTAGAGGTTTGACAAACATCATATAAGGTTTTAGAGGTGGAAAATGACTGAATATACTTGCGAAGAAAAATGCGGTCAGGCCCGCCCCCGCTCCGGCCAACCACATCCAGGCGGGAATGGTGCTGAGAACTGCGTCTATCAACCAAGTAAACATTTACACTCCGAAGACGTGTAGGGCGTGATTGTAGTGTTTAATCCTGTCCTCAAGTCCGATGGTACCACCGTTGATACGCTTGGTTAGTGTAAGGATATCTCCGGCATCTGCCCATTGATTAAGTTTATTTTGTTCCCAGAAAAAACATGCTGACTGTACAGCACCTTCGAATGTTTCTAAATACTCAGAAGCTTCTTGCAAAGGAATATCTAAAGATGCTGCGAAAAATGTATAGTTGTTTTTACCAGTTAATTGTATTAGCCCTCTACCGCAGAATCTCCAACCGTCACCACTTGCTTCGTCTCCGTTGCCCATACGATTAGCATAAACTCTGTTAGCGATTTTTTCTGGTTTATTCGCATAAGCTGCTGCGGTGGATTCGTCGGGAAAATATTTAGGAAAAACTTTTTGCAGACTGGCTGCTTTATAGTTTAGGTTTTCTTTTAGAAAAATAAAACCACCGCTTTCGTGTGCGCACTGTGCTATAAATGCAGCAACACGCTGGGGTGTATTGATCTCATATTCAGGTAATATTTCAGATAAAGCTTTATACCATTGATCCACATACGGATTCTTTGGTATCATTTCTTTAAGTTGCTGTTTTGTAAATTCAAATGTAAAACTCATTGTTAGATCCTTTGCAATAACATAGAACGATCGCCGTTAGTGAATAAGAAATTATTGCCTATTTTCACTATGTCATAATCTCCAAACATTTTTGTTAACCAAAAAGTTTCTCCTACGGCTTGATCATCTAAACTAATCGCTCCTTCGACAATAGCAGAATCATTATTAACGATTCTGAAATTGTATTTCACATCATACGGTTTGTGTATGGTTATAATATCTTTATCTAATGTAATATCGTCCATTAAGGTTTTATTAAAAAATCTTTTGTAGTTTTCTACCTGAAATTGATTCATTGCCTGCTCATATTTTGTTGGAGTAGAAGGTACCAGTGATCTTATAGATTCTTCACTAAGATTATGTTCTGAATTGCTTTTGTAATATTTAAATTTGAAAGAATCTATATCTGTTAATTTTTTAATACCATACATCAATTCAGAAATTTGTTCGCTAAGTTTTTCAGATCTATCTAATTCTACAAACACAAAATATTCTCCGTCTTTATTTTCACCCGAACTAACGTCGGCATCTAAAACAAAGTTATAACCTTTTTCAATAAATTCCATTAGGTCTTTGGCAGGGGCACGATCTTTCACTTTAAAACTTACTACACAGACATCTCTGTCTTCGCCCATCTTACTTTTATATGCATCTATCTCTAAAAGGGGATGCACCATGTCTTTTAGATCATGTGTTCTAAGACCCTCATTAAGCTGTTGGTTCTGCATTTGCTGGTTCCTGTTCCGGTTCTGGTTGTGCGTTTACAACTTTATTTTGATTTAATATATCTTCTACTTTATTTCTGTCTAAAGTTTTGTATCCTCTGTTAATATCACTCATCAGTTTCTTAGGCATGGTAATTTTAATCATCCAGACAGGTTCTTGATCTATCTTTCCTTTTCTAGTTCCAGGACGAATATCATCCGGAGTTTTTATCTTTCTAACTTTAGATATTTCGCTTTCTGCGACCTGAACCTTGCATCCGTAGTCTAACAAACGCTGACCTCCTTTGGGCTCAGGCATTTTGTCTTTGGGCCACATAAATGTACATTCTACGTAATAACGACTTTCTTTAGGCCCTGTCATTAATTCGCCGTCGATCCAGTTGTCAAAAACATAGACATCCAATTCATCTATAACACGCTCAAAGTCTTTGAGCATATTTAGGCTATTATTAGACCCATAGATCTGTTCAATATTCTGTATAACGTCTTTGATATCAGCCATAATTTCTCCCTTTGTATTTATCGCTAAAAGTTTATCATTACACTTAACTTTTTCCTCTGTTTGTTAAATACTTTTGTGTTCGGCTACGGACACTGCGGTTAAAGGTCCGTGCCTAACACGTTAGAAGGAGGGCTAACCTTATATGAAGCGTAAAAGAGCAGTAGCAACCAAATCTCAGTCTTACCATCAAGAACGCAGTACAAACGTCATAAAACTAGTAGAAAAATCCTACCAAAAACATCATAGAGTTCAGATATATCCCAAAAACCTTAATCAAGAAGCATATTTGTTAAAATTAAACGATCAGCAGAAAATGATAGTATTTGCTATCGGTCCTGCTGGTACTGGCAAAACTATGCTAGCGGTTCAATGGGCTATAGATCAGTTGAAATATGGTGATGCTGAAAAGATTATCATTACTAGACCTGCGGTTTCTGTGGATGAAGAACATGGATTTTTGCCCGGAGATTTGCAGCAGAAGATGGAACCTTGGACTAAGCCCATCATGGATGTTTTCGCAGAAAATTATTATGTCAAAGAAATTAACGAAATGATAATAGAGGGGGTGATTGAAACCAGTCCTTTGGCATATATGCGAGGTAGAACATTTAAAAACGCTGTAATCATCGCAGACGAAATGCAAAATGCTACGCCTAGCCAGATGAAAATGTTATTAACAAGATTAGGACAAGGATCGAAGATGGTAGTCACGGGGGACCTACAACAGGCCGATCGTCCTAGCAACAATGGTTTGTTAGAATTCTTGCAATTATATAATAACTTTGAAAATCACAGATACGTAGATCTGTGTCATTTCACGGTAGGTGACATCGAACGCCACGAGGCGGTAAAGGAGATCTTAGCGATATACGGTGATTCTTAATCTTTAGGAAGGTAGGGGGTCAATCGATCCCCTAACATTCTTTTGTAAAATTCTATCATGTCATCGTAACCTGCTTCCGGGTTTAAACCGTTTTTGATGACTTTCTTTTCTTTGAGGTCAAGAATAACCTTGGCGCTCTGTATATGACTCATTCTATAGTGTCTTTTGAATTCTGTTAGTTCGTCAAATTTTCCGTTAGGCTTCTGCACGTAACTAACGATCATATATCTTTCATTCATTTATTTTCTCCACAGTTACACCAGACTTTAACAAAAAATCAATACCGTCGTTGTTGCGATAATTATTACGATAAAAAACACTGTTAATACCCGATTGATAGATAAGTTTAGCACAGTCTAGACAAGGACTGTGGGTAATAAACATAGCAGCACCGTTACCGGACTCTGTGCTTTTAGCCAGTTTGCTGATAGCGTTAGTTTCGGCATGTAAAACTTCTGGTTTGGTTTTTAGTTTGATATGAAATCCGTCCTCTTCATAGATCTGATCTTCACAGTCGTTGTCCCAACCAGCAGGCATACCGTTATACCCAATACTAATAATTCGATCGTCTTTTACAACAATAGCACCTACATGTAATCTACGAGCGTGACTTAATTCTGAGAATATCTCCGCAGTTTGCATATATGCCTTTTTAAATTTATCTTTCATTCTACGGGATTACCTTCATCATTTACTTCTATCCAGGTATAGTCCCCCATCCATTTTACTCGGCAAATGTATTCCCATTCATCGGGAGCCCCTGTAGCCCACTCGTTAGGACCGTGATGAACTAATCTAGATATATTCTTTCTTGTATCATAACATAACCAATAGATCTGTCCGTGGTATGTTTGAAAATCATACTTTGCAGAGTGTACCCAATCTGTGATTTCTAATCTACGTTTGATATTAGCGGCTTGTTTCTGTAGAACAGCAACTAATTCCATAATACGATTGTATTCCTGTTGCCCGTGCATACGAGCAACATTTACCATTATATCTTTTTGTTTTTCTACAGGAATTAAATCAAAGGCTGGTCCTCCTACCTCTGTAGGATAGGGAGTTACATTCTTATTAAAGAAGGCTACTATACTGTCGCCAATTTCCGAATCATAACTGTTCTGACCTTTGGCTACGTTTGATTTCTTATCCATTCAATTTTGATAAACGTATCAGCGTAGCTGAAAGATTAATCTCTGGATCTGCACAGATTGGATGATCGACCAATCCTTGTTTGATGATGATAATAGCTTTATCTTGCACATCATCGCTGCCAAAAACTTCAAGATTGTCGTAAAGCCAACGATAGATCTGAATAATTTCGTCAGCCTGAACTTTTCCACAGAGTAGTTTTCTTGCTTCTTGTATTTTACCTGCCTTAAAAAGTTCCACCATATCAAACTTCCACTCCATTGTTCCTGTGTCGTTTTGATTAGGGGTATATAATTTACCGTCTCTGCTATTTTGTTGTAAAAGATTTAAACATTTTCTAAGGTCGGGATATGTAGTTTTTACATAACTATCCAGAGTATCTAATTCAAATTCAATGCTTTCTTCTACAAGAATAGTTGCAGCTCTTGCAGTGAATTCTACTTGATCTAATTTAGTAAAATGGAATTGTTGACAACGGCTGTGTATTGCCGGAACAATCATACTAGGAGTATTACAGGTCAATATAAATCTACTGAAGTTACTATATTCTTCCATTACTCCTTTTAGTGCGTCTTGTGCGTGTGGAGTTAATCGATCTGCTTCATCTAGCAAAACTACTTTGAACGGACCGAATGGAATCATAGAAACAAAGTTAGTAATCTTTTCTTTCATTAGATCAATACCTCGTTCTCTAGAAGCATTGATCTCTAGAACATCATAGTCCTCTATGCCAATCTCATTGATTAGCATCTTAGCCATAGTAGTTTTACCAATGCCTGGAGTTCCGCTGAGCAATAGATGCGGTATACTTTTTTCTTTAATCCAGGTCAATACCTGTTTTTTCTGATCCTCATCCCTCCATACATAGCCATTGATGTCTTTGGGGCGGTATTTTTCTACCCATAACTCTTTCATTTATTAGCCTTTGTCATAAATTTTTCTGCTTCGGCATCGATCACTCGTTGCCTTAATTCTGTAGTTGAGAATGTGTGCTCACGTTTATTAAAATAAAACTTTATGCCTTTTTGAATACATTCTTGCCTACCGGTAAACTGTTTATGTTCATATTCGTCACCTAGTATTCTAACGTCAATAGGATAACTTAGCAATATATCTATTAGATCTTTTTCTGTAGCATAAACTACGATTTCGTCTACAAATTTGCAGGCCTGTAGTTGAACATAACGTTCGAAGATACTCTGTACTGGTTTATTCTTTTCTTTTCGGTCTATAGTTGGATCTGTCTGCAAGCCCACAATAAGATAATCGCATTGACTTTTTGCCTCTTTGAGCATGATAATATGTCCGGCGTGAAATAAGTCAAAGGTACTACAAGTAAATCCTATAGTCATTGTTCATATCCTTGTTTTAGTATTCTAAAATCCTTACTAAGATACTTTTTTAAATCTGGAGGTTGCCACCCTTCTGGTTTTAGCACTTTACCATCTTCACGCTTGCGGACCTTGCCTGTTTCGGGATCTATTTTCGCTAGATTAGTTTTCATGACTTCATTCCATGCTCCTTCTGCATCCGAGCCCATAGAATGTATAGCGCCAATAGTTACTACTAGTAAATCAACTAGAGCATCTAGCATCTCTAATTTATCTTTGGCGATTATGGCTTGATTTAATTCTTCTGCTTCTTCTTCGATCAATTTCAAATACATATTGAATTGATCCATGTTGCCGCGATCTGTGGTTTGTCCACAGGCCTCCATAAATTTTTCTTGATCGAGAAATGGGTTGGTCATCGTATCTCCTAAGATTTTAGAATCTTAATGATACGCTGTTTTTCCTGTTCTGTCAACCACTCTTGTTCCGTTTGGCCAAATGTAGGAGCATTTTTTAATGCTTCATCTATCAAAAACTTGATTTGATATAGATCTTTTTTAAATCCAAACGCTACAAAGCCATCGTTATAAGGACTGGAACACTCTCTAGAAATAGACCTTATCTGATTGGCAATATCAGCAGTATCCCAGTTTTTTCGTAAACCCATTATAAACTATCTGTGATTACATCATCTTCGGCTGTGGGAGCCGTTTGTGATATAGCAAGTATACCTTTAGCATCTACACGCCAAATATCTTTTTCGCCTTCTCCGTCGTCAATCCTAATTTTTCTAGTCCATCGGCCGTGTTCAATAAGGATCCATTGTCCTACTTCGACATCTTTTTGTTCAGGTCCTATTTTATAAACTTGTCCCCATCTGGGTCTTATGCCATGACTTTTGCCGTCATCACTACGTAAAATAATACCGCTGGCTGTTTTTCTTTCCGAAAAATTCATACCAGTTACTATGACATGATCATGTATGGCTTTGATCTGTATTTTTTTTACATCGTATGATGACATCACTTTTTATTTCCTCTCGTAGCGATTTCTTCTTTGATGGCTCTGGGATTATTTTTATAATAATCCTGTAGTATCTGCTCTCTGGTCCTAAGAATCTGTCCGCCTGGTCCTAATTCATCTCCTCTAGCATTTACTTTCATATTTCCGATAGCAGGAGTTAACTCGTTTTTCAAAGTTAATTTTTCCATATCGATCGCTTTGCCCTGCATACTTGTATAAACTCTACCCATTTTATATCTCCTTAAAGAACTCTTCTATTGGTAAGTTGTATTTAATACTATCTATCTTATGTACCCCTATCAAATAGAGTGTATAACTGGCCACGCTACTACCCCTTCCTACGCCCCAAACCACGCCTTGTTCTCTCAATGTGTCTACTATGTATTTCATCATTTTGAGAACTGGAATCATTTCATATCTATTAAAAAGATTCAGTTCTTGCATCAAACGATCATAGTTTTCTTTTGGACATAGATCCATAAGATATTTTTCAATATCAAAGTTTTGATATTTTTCAGGTATGAACCATTTTTTACTATCTATCGCATTTGGGATTTTTGGGTAAGGTAATTTTTCTATATCTAACCTATCTAGATACAAATTAATTTTTGGATCAATAGATATACAGTCCTCCAATATTTCGGGACCGTTTATCATTATTGCTTCAATAAGATCGTCTAAATTATTTGTTGACATTAATCAGTTGATCCAAATCGCCATTAAGTTCTGTTTGTGTACGTTCATGATATCTTTTAGATAATTCATCTTTATATATTGTAACAAAAGTAGCGAGTTGTGTCAACAGTTCTGGTTTGCCCAGACGCTGTGCTGCAAAATATTTTCTTGTTAATTCCTGTACTTTTTCTTCCAATTCATTATCTTTCAATAAAGAAAGATCTTGTTCAAACGGATGTAACATTTTATGACGAGAATTGGCCTACATAGTTAAGGAATATTCTGTCGTTTCTGTTTCTCCAGACTTCTATTATCTTGGGATTTGTCGATGAAGAAACTTTTAAAATATTTCCAGTTTCAGGCCAATTATTACTTTTCTTAAGGACTGTTCCGCTGGTAGTAACAAATGTTAGTGTTCTTTCTTCGGTATTATTGCTGTATAATTCTAGAGTCATTTTTGCATTACCTCTAGGATCTGCATTTTCATCGGGCAAACCTAAAAAACTAATAGTGCAGTTGGTTGTAAAACTGTATATATGATATGATCCATCTTCAAAATCAGGATTTATAGTGCCAATGGTTATTTCGCCGCCAGATGCTAATCTTTCATAGGTATCTTGAATTACCGCACGACGTATAACTGTTCTATTGAAGTTAACTTCTTCGAGATCTGTTCTGGCTGCGTTATCTTGTAAATCAGTTATCTCATCTTTGGCGGTTTGCAGGCTTGTTTTAATCGTGTCAAAATTGTCACGGAAAACCTGTGTATCGTTGTCCTCACCTGCCACAGGGAAGTTTTCATTTATGCCCAAATAATTAATGTTGCTCACGGTAATTTTTCTCCACGTTGCGGAAATGCAAGATATTTATCCTCTATTTGTCCGTCTAAAATATCTATTACATATCTATCTATAGTAAAATCTATGCTTTTGAAATCGAAATTTTTTGATTTTATTCGAGATATCACGCCTTCACTGTACCCAGGTTTTAGATAACATAAAACTAAAGATTTAACCCAACCCGGTTCGACAAAATTGTCTCCCTGAATTGATCTCATCCATAGAGGCAAAAATGTTCGGTCTCTTTCTCCTACAGATTTTATTTGTTTTCTCATATTTTTATAACTGTTGGGAAATACACGTTGATGATCTCGATCACTGGCCAAAGGTATATCGCTGTCTACTTTTATAGCATCGTATCCAACAAGTACTTTACTGTTTATATTATCTGATAGATAAACGGTAGAACTTATGCTTTTTCCATTTTTTTCATATGGATCAACTATGTCTATATAAACCACCTCGTATATAACTTCTTGTGTTTCGGGATTCTTCGCCTTGGCTGATTTTATATCACCGAAATAAACCTGTTTTCTGTAATGATTTCTACTCATGGCCTGCACATATTTGACTGCTTCTAAGCTTTCAATACCGGCATATAATAACATTTTTATTTCTGACTGTATTCCAAAATTTGGATCACCGTATCTGTATAATTCTTCGTTTCTAAAAATATCGCTGTCTGTGATGAAGTCATACCATTCTAATCTTTTATCTTTATTCTGGAAAGCTTTAGCATAAAGATTAGCAAAAGATTTTTCAATTTCAGTATTAACAGTAATGGTAAACTCTTTGATGTTTTCAGCAAAATTAGCAGTATCTCTTGCTTTGATTTTAAAAGTGAATTTCCTATCAAATGTAGTTTCATTATTGTCAAAAGTAGTCGTGAACTCTCTTGACAGAGTAGAACTGTCTTCTATGGGTGTGAGACTGTCTACTCTTTCGTAGAATCTTATAATACCTTTTAGATTTTCGTCTGCGTATTGTTTGACTTTTCCTTGTATCACACCGCTACTCAATAAATTTAAACCAGGAGGTAATGTTCCAGAATATAATTCATAGACTACTTTACCTCCGTAATATAAACTTTTTGCTTCTACAAATAATTCGCTAGGTTGATTTGGTCTAATTGTCCCTCTGTCAGTATCTGAAATCCATTCTATGGCGCTTTCTATTTCGCCTATGATATCTATGGTAAATGTTTTTTCAGCAGATGCTGTGGCTTGGTTCCAAGTTACGCCTTCTTCTGGAATAAAATTTTGGTTTTCTATAAGGCATATGAATATGTTATTTCCATAGGTAACTGCTTCATTAGGATAATATCTCCTAGATGATAGCCAAACACCTACATAGGTATAAACTGTATTACCTAAAGCTGCAGGAAAATCTATAGCCTGCATTGTAAATTTATAAGTTTTAGTTACAGCATTTTGATAAGGTACTCTACCTGCTAATTCTCCGGTAATCGAATCTAACAACAGCCCGGGAGGAAGAACACTAGGAGATCCGTCGTCCGGATTCACATTTAATAAAAAATATGTAATAGTGCCGGAAAGACTGGGAGGATCGTACACATCTAGGAAAATAGTTACATAGTTGTCTGCACGATAACGTCCTAGATAACTGTCAGTGGTCCATAAAGGAACACGATCTCCAGTATTATCAGATCTAAATAAATTAGTGTCTACCTGAATGATAGAATTATCTGCTTGTAGAAATTCTTCAGTGACTACCCATATTCTAAATACTCTGCGTACTTCATTAACACCATCAGATACAGCAATTATAAATGTATAAAATTTGCTTAGCCGTCTAGGACCTCTTGAAGGTTCGCTATAATCAAAAGTAACATTATCATAAAGATATGTGTCAAAGCCATTGGTTTTTGCCTCGGGTCTATCAAAATAAGTTATATCATATCCATTGGTGTCAAAGGCACCTGTTGGAGAAGCAATGTTTTCTAATGCGAATATAGGATCAGTAAAACCTGAAATAACACCATCTTTACTTAAACTTAATCCGGGTGGTAATTCTCCCCCGCTGGGTATTAAATAATATTCGAGATTGTCTCCGGCTATCTCGTCACTGTCTATGGCAGATAAATGAAAGTTTACATAAGAATTATCTAAAACAAAATAGTTCTCACCGTTACCAACTTGTAAAAATCCTTCTTCGGTTAACCATCGAGGAACATCATATCCATCCACAGAAATGCTGAAAGTGCGATCTTCTATGTCTTGACCATCATCGGCTCTGACAACAAATCTGCTGGTTGTGAATCTGCGAACCTCAGTGGCGCTGCCTCGGATCAGACCAGTGGCAGATTCTAATCTCAATCCTCTAGGTAATTGACCTGCTATGACAGTATAACTTAAAGGACCGGCTGCAGAAGTGGCAGTTAATTGTATAGTCAGTATATTGCGTTCAGTGACTGTGCCTAGATCGCCTGCTGGAGTAATCCATGTTACTGCCATGACCGCTCCTTAGATCTCCCCTAGATCTATATCAAATCCAGAAGGTGAATTAATAGTGCCAAAATCTACATTGGCCAGTGCTGCTAAAAACTGAACAACACTGCTGTAAGGTGGAGTAATCGCCCCGAAGTCGTAGACAGTTAGGATCTGTTCTAGATCTAAAACTGTGTTCACTGTGATTACATTGTTTACAGCAGAAACAAAAACATCATTACCGCCCTGTAAGGTAATATTTGTATGCGTATTAGCGGCTATAGTGCCACTTTGTGTAGTGATATTTTCGAAAGCATCGGGTTGTGTGTTATTGATAACTATCCTGTTATCAAAATCTTGTAGAGTAAGTTTAGTCCCTGCTACTATATTTTTAAACTGTAATTCGTTGCCTACTTTTTGAGCGAATATGCCCGCACCGGAAACGCCGATATTCCTAGCAGTAGGCAGCAATCCTGTATAGATATCGGTAAAATTAGCATTGACTTTTTGGAAGGCCGTGCGTAGATCATCGCCTAGACCGTCATTTACTACATTTCCGATGTTGATTTGTTGTTGTGCCATAATTTACGCTCTCTTTTGTATATTTACCTTAAATTGAACGCAGCACTGATCCTAAAATCATCGCTCTGATTCTTCAAAACTCTATGTGCTAAAGTGCCCGAAAATAGTAGAAAATCACCTGCACAGGGCTGTACTATTTCGTGTGCTTCTTTGTGCCTAAACTCTATAGCCCCACAATTCTCTGGTGTTTGAATATACAATACACCACTCCACAAGTACGGAGTATGGCTGTGCCAGCGATATTCATCGCCAGGTTCGCCACAGTTAAACCACCATTCATCTATAGTTAAATCGTCCACCGCAGACGCTACTCTATTAAAAGTACTGTCAAACCACGGGTAGGGATTATGCTTGATTCTACGACTGTGCCAAGTACCATAGCGTCCGCCGCGAGCATTGTCTAGATCTCTGTAGAGTTTTATGACTTCTTCTGCGACATGGCTGTCAACTTCAATACGGCTTTGCTCAAACATTAGACACCGTATCTAGATCTAGTAGCGTTAAACTCAGCGGCAATTTCTTTAGGACTGCGAGCACGGTTGTAGTAGCGTAGTTCGCCTATCTGTAAGTTAGTTGATTGGAAACCGCCGTTAACATTGGCGATAGATAATGCCCCCAGGGTTCCTCTATATGTGCCTATAACGCTAGTGACTGTTTGAACCAACTCACCATTAATATAAGAGTCTGTTCTGTCGCCATTGGCCACAAAGGCGTAGTGCGTCATATTGCCAATTCTTGTACTTGCGTCAGGAAGATTATCCCAGACTCCATTGCCAGTTTCAACACGACACTCTACAGCGTTGGTTCCAAGCATCAGCATAAAGAACTTGTCATCGCCACGCATACCAGCCATGTGCTGATATCCGCCTGTGAGTGTGACCACAGCCCAGCAACTGATACTGGCTCTTGGTGTTAGGCTGTTTTGAATTGAACCAATATTAGTAGGACTAATACCACCGCCTGTGGTACCAAAGTTTAGAACACCACCGTAATTGCTACTATAGGTCGCATTGGTTAGGTCTAGGTCATTGTTTGCCGCAGACAAGTCAAACCAATGTGCTGTATCGCTGACAGTATAACTTGAAGCATTGCTCGCATCAACATACAGGGCTAGATCGTATGGTCCAACGTCAACACCAACAACACCGGCATTGCCAGGATTATGCTCACTGGCGGAAGAGTCGTATCCTGGTGATAGAACATTTTCAATTGCGAGTAACAGTTTGGTTTCTGCTGTGGCTGTTAGTGGAGCCTGCGGTGGCGTAAAGTTTGAAGAATATACTCCAACACCTTTGATAAATCTAAAGTCTTTGATGTAGCCTGTAAATCCAGCATCTTGACTAGATTGATTGCCAATGACAAAGTTATCCTGTGTTACCACATTGTATGAATTACCTGTGGTTATTACCGCAACACCGTTAAAGAAAACTTTTGTAAGGCCGCTGACACGACTGACCGCAACATGTGTCCAAGTGTTGTATAGATCTGAGGGTGTGTAGGCAACACTGGCCACATTGTTGTTTTGACCAGCGGCACCTTCGCCCCATAGATAACAAACGCCACTCTCTAGACTTAGGCTGAGTTTAGCAGTAGGCCAAGTGCCCATGGTAAACAGGCGAGCATTTGAAGCACTGGTGTCTAACATCCACATCCAGCACTCAACAGTATAGTCATCATTGCCCACTGTAAAATCACTTAGGGTGTCAGTGACCTGTAACTTGTACCCAGTGTTGGCAAAATACATACTGCCGCCTGTGCTGGCTAGAGTGACAGGATATGTTCCGCCACCGCCACCGCCCCCAGCGGTGTTTGCCGTTAGTAATATCTGTGTTATAGGCATTGTGATTCCTTAATCTTCACTTACATTGCCACTGATGTACCAGTAGTTTTCGCCAACTTTAATTAGTGTGGCCATACCGTAGCCAGCGAGATCCCAATAGACAGATGTATTACCGTCACTGCTGTTTCTAATATTGATGCCGCCACCATCGGCGTCAATGTCTATAACACCACCGGAATCATTGATCACGACCACTGTAAATCCTATTGGTAGTGGGCTGTCTTCGTTGTAAGGAACAACAATATTAGTGTCACTGTTGGTTACAAAAATATGCTTGCCTGAATCTTCTGGCTGTAGTCTATGATCCGCACCGTTGAATATGTTACGCTGTGGGATCAACTGTGCTGATGAAGTCTGACGTGTACCGTCAGCAAACTCAATAGCACCACCATCACGATCTACTATTTCTGCTAGGGTATGATACTCATCATTATCACTTGGATCCCACCAATCAGTGCTGAAATCTGGAGTCCAATCTTCAAACTCACCTGTGCCCACTACAGGAGTGAATGTAGTGGCTTCTGTTGAGGTAATCTTATCTACATTATAGATATCATTCTGTAGAACCCAACCACTGTAGGATCCTTCGCAACTGGCGTCTTTGGGCAGTTTAACCAAGAAACCGTTCTCATAGTTGTCGTCAAAGGCTGTGGTATAACCTGACACATACAAGTTGTCTACGTCCAAACTCAGGTTGCGACCGTTCTTGAAGTATTCGTTAGTGCCACCATAGTCATAGATCAGTGTGCCAAAGAACTTGCGATACACAATCTCACCTGCGGCATTGAACTTGATCAGTTTAATACAACTTTCATATCTGTTTTCAAAGTTGGATTCTACAACAGCATAAACATCACCGTTGGTGTCCGCTGCCACTGAACTGTCATCTCCAGAATATGTACCACGCTGCCATTTAACGTTGCCTGCGGCATCTAGTTTAGTAATAATTGTGTTACCGTTGTAGTCGTCCTGGTGACTGACCACAATGGTGTTAGTGCCTTGTACGCTCACACACTTGGCATAAGCATCGTATAGTGCGGTGTTTAGTGCCTTAGTCCAAGCGTGTGTGCCATCGCTAGTAAACTTAGATACTACAGCACACCAAATATCGTTGAGGTCTGCTCCTGCTACATTGTTGCGGGCAATCATTTCACCTGCGGCATAGATAGCATTGTCACTGCCCACTGCCACTGACAGATAACGCTCTGTGTCACCGGCCTGTCCGGCACTGAGTACCTTCTTCCATAGAAGGACAAACTCATCGTCTGCTTTGTAGACAAATGCTTCGCCGCCTAGAGCATAGGCCACACTCCACTCACCTTCTGTGCCAAAGTCTACGGATTC
>Ga0129333_10000950_pt1 | contig 25578 bp, 22 predicted proteins | sample CPB6_08_DNA_FD_94474 | JGI IMG/M metagenome (GOLD analysis project Ga0129333, IMG submission 94474) | Freshwater to marine salinity gradient microbial communities from Chesapeake Bay, USA - CPBay_Sum_0.6_0.8_DNA | ecosystem: Environmental > Aquatic > Marine > Coastal | place: USA: Chesapeake...
CACACCACCCAGTAGACGACCGGTCGCGCGTAGTGCAGTGATTCCGTCGAGAATTCGCTGACGCATCTCGACCGGTCCGCACGAATGAACCTGGGCCGCACCCGGTTGCTTGCCGAAGCCGACGACGGCCATCTTCGTGCAGCCGCTTTCGATCGGACCTTTGAAACACGTGTGCGGTTTGATCCGGTTCACCGGAAGGATCCGGTCGGCGGCCGCCGCGTGCGTGTCGAGATAGAGCGGCATCCCCGACGCAGTGCGAGCGACTTCGACCACGTCCATCGTGGCGCGGATCTCCGCACCGACCGACTCCTCGGTCATGCCAAGGGAGTGCAGCATCTCGATCTGCCCGGCCGCCGTGGCGCCGCCGTGACTCCCCATCGCCGGAACCACGAAAGGTTCGGCACCGAGATCACGCAGACCGGCCACCGCGCCACGCAACATCTCGACTCGTTGCGAGAGACCGCGGCTCCCGCCACCCACGGCCACCGTCATCCCCGGCCGCACGTCGGAGGCGAGGCGACTCACGATCTCCCGGCGCGTCGACTCGACCACATCGGTCACCGGCGAGGGATCGGGAACCGCGAGTCGGACCTCGTGGAGTCGCGGGATCTCGAGTCGCGGGTCGAAGGGAAGGGTCAGGCCCCGACTCAGTTGCGCCCACGAGTCCGCCACCATGCCCAACTCTCGCACGTCGCCTACTCTCGCCCCGTGCGCATCGTGTCGCTTCTGCCCTCGACCACCGAGATCGTGTTCGAACTCGGACTCGCCGACGATCTGCTCGGCGTCACCTTCGAGTGCAACTTCCCGCCCACCGCACGCGTCGGGCGCGAGATCGTGGTGGGCGGCATGGACACCAAACATCTCACGCCGCTCGAGATCGATCTCCTCGTTCGTGAACGACTCGCCCGAGGCGACGAGCTCTACTCGCTCGACGAGGACGCCTTGGCCCGGTGCGATCCCGATCTGATCCTGAGCCAGGACCTCTGTCGAGTGTGCGCGGTGCCGAGCGGCGACGTCGACGAAGCCGTGGCCCGACTCAATTGCCGGGCCGAGGTTCTTCAGATCGACCCGCAGACCCTCGACGAAGTGATCGACTCGGTACTCACGGTCGCCCGAGCCGCCGGTGTACCCGAACGCGGACAGGCCCTCGTCATGTCGTTGCGCACGAGGCTGGTCGATCTCCGAGCGGCCATCGACGCGCACCGGGGATCCACGCCCTGGCCCACGGTCTTCGTCCTCGAATGGGCCGACCCGCCGTTCGTTGGTGGCCACTGGGTTCCCGACGTGGTGCACGCCGGAGGTGGTCAGCCGGTTCTGGCCCGCCCGGGCGCGAAGTCGGTGCCCACTTCATGGGACGAGATCACGGCCGCCGATCCCGACCACGTGATCGTGTCCCCCTGTGGCTACGGACTCGAAGGGGCCGTGGAGCAGGCCACGACCATCCTCGGCCACCTGCCGGACCGAGCCAAGGTGTGGGCGATCGACGCCGACGCCGTGATGGTCCGACCCGGCCCCCGTCTCGTGGACGGCGCCGAGGCCATCGCCGCGGCCCTCCACGGAGTGGGACCACTCCCCTCGCACCTGATCCGCCGAGTCCGCTGACCCGCACCTGACCCGCTCCCGACCCGGCGAACGACCGGGTCCGTTTAGCCGGGGGGTCGTTCATCGGGCAGAATGGGCTCTCGCCGGCATGAGCCGAGTTCGAAGGGGGTAACGGTGGAAATCCGTGTCACTGTCAATGGCGTCGAGCACAAGCACGACGTCGAGCCGCGCACGCTGCTCGTTCAGTACGTCCGCGAGCATCTCGGTCTCACCGGCACCAACATCGGTTGCGACACGTCGTCGTGCGGTGCTTGCAGCCTGCACGTCGACGGCGAAGCAGTGAAGAGCTGCACCATGCTCGCCGTGCAAGCCGACGGATCGTCGATCACCACCATCGAGGGCATGGCCGGCAAGGACGGATCGCTCCATCCGATGCAGAAGGCATTCATGGAGAACCATGGTCTGCAGTGCGGTTACTGCACGCCGGGCATGGTCATGGCGGCCACGTCGCTCCTGAAGGAGAACCCCAACCCGTCCGAGGACGACGTCCGTATCGGCCTCGAAGGAAACCTCTGCCGCTGCACCGGCTACCACAACATCGTCAAGGCCGTGCTGGCCTGCGCCGGAAAGTGAGCCTCCGATGATTCCCGCCGCCTTCGATTACGTCCGCGCCGGTTCGGCCGCCGAAGCGATCTCGCTCATCGGTGAACACGGTTCCGATGCCAAGTTCCTCGCCGGTGGCCACAGCCTCCTGCCGCTCATGAAACTGCGCCTCGCGCAGCCCTCGGTGCTCGTCGACATCGGACGCGTCAAGGATCTCTCGTACATCAAGGACGCCGGCGATCACATTGCCATCGGCGCGTTGACCCGCCACATGGATGTGGAGACGTCGAAGGTCCTCGCTCAACACGCTCCGCTCCTCGCCCATGCGGCCGGACACGTGGGCGACCCGCAGGTCCGCCACCGCGGCACGATCGGTGGATCGATCGCTCACGCCGATCCGGCCTCGGATCTTCCGGCCACCACGCTCGCCCTCGGCGCGACCTACGTGGTGCAGGGACCCAAGGGCACCCGTGAGATCGCAGCCCGCGACTTCTACAAGGGCTTCCTCGAGTCGGCCCTCGCCGCCGACGAGATGCTCACCGAGATCCGCGTTCCGAAGATGAACGGCGCCGGCTGGAGCTTCCAGAAGTTCAACCGTCGCGCCCAGGATTGGGCGATCGTCGGTGTGGCCGCCTGGCGCCGTGGTTCGGAATCGGGTGTCGCCCTCGTGAACATGGGTCAGACCCCGGTTCTCGCCTCCAGCGTGAGCGCGGCGATCGCGTCGGGTGCCTCGGTGGCCGACGCCGCCCAGAAGGCCGTCGCCGAAGCCTCACCGACGGCCGACAACAACGCGAGCGTCGAGTACCGCGAGCACCTTGCCAAGGTTCTCGTGCGTCGCGCCCTCGAACACGCCAGCGCCTGATCCCCGCGTCAGTTCAGAGTTAGCCTCGGCGTCAGTGCGCGGCTGGGCTCTCGTTCGCAACATCGGGCTCGTCGCTTATGCGATCGCCTTCGTGTGGTCGTTCGCCTACAACGGCTTGCCCGTCGCCCGCCTCGCCGTGCTGGCTTGGGTCGGTGGGGCCTTCGTCGTCGGCAACATCGGCAAATCCTGGCGCCTGCAGATCCGCATGGTGCGCGATCTCGTCTTCTATGCGCTCATGTGGATGTCGTACGACTACTCGCGTGGCATCGCCGACACCTTCGGTTTCCCACTTCAGGTGGAAGCGCCCCGCAACATCGACAAGGTCCTCTTCCTCGGCCACGACTCGAACCAGGTGATCCAGGACCTCCTCTTTCGTCGGACGACTCCGTGGTACGAGGTGATCTTCTCGATCGTCTACTTCACGCACTTCCTGTTTCCGGTCGCGGCATCGGTGTACCTGTGGGTGAGGAATCGTGACGAATGGATCCGGTACATCCGGCGTTTCGCCACCGTGCTGTTCGTGGGTGTCGCGTGTTTCGTGGTGCTACCCACCGCGCCGCCGTGGATGGCCGCGAGTCGTCAGCACCCGTACCAGATCATGGATCAACTCTCGCGAACGACTGCCCGCGGCTGGTCCGAACTCGGCCTCGACACCGTGGGTGTTCTCTTGATTCGCGGACGCGAATGGGCCAACCCGACCGCGGCCCTGCCGTCATTGCACGCTGCGTTCGCTCTCTTCCTCGTGCTCTTCTTCTGGAACCGGATTTACAGCCGTCGCATCCGGTGGGCCACGGCCCTCTTTCCCGTCCTGATGGCCGTCAGCCTCATGTACTTCGCCGAGCATTATCTGGTCGACATCCTCGCCGGTTGGGCACTGGTGATCGGATCGTTCTGGTTCTGGAACCGTTGGGAGAAACGGCGCACCGGGACATCGGTCGATCACGCCATCACCCTCACCCGCATCCACACCCCAACCGAGGGATGACCGAAGTCGGCCCTCGAGTCCGGCTACCGTCGGATCAGGAGAGGTGAGACCAGTGAGCAGCGTGGGTGACGGCGACGAGTTCGACCCGCGGCATCTCGATGCCATCGCCAATGCGGATCCTTATCCGTATTGGTACGAAGATGCCGACGAGCCCGATCCAAATCCGATGCTCGTACGCACCGAGACGTGCGACCTGTGCATCGTCGGTGGGGGCTACACCGGCCTCTGGACGGCCATCATCGCCAAGGAGCGCGACCCTTCGCGCGATGTCGTCCTGATCGAGGCCCACGAGGTCGGTTCGGCGGCGAGTGGTCGTAACGGTGGGTTCATGGAGTCGTCGCTGACCCATGGTGTGGCCAACGGCCAGGAGCGATTCCCCGACGAGCTTCCGCTCCTCGAGGAACTCGGCCTCAACAACCTCAACGAGATCGAGTCGGCCATCAAGCGCTACGGCATCGACTGCGACTACGAGCGAACCGGCGTGATCGACGTCGCCTACGACAGTCACGCCAACAGTTACATCGACGAGCTTCGCGACGACTTCCAGCAGCTGCGATCCCTCGGTCAACGCGTGACGTGGCTCGACCGCGAGCAGATGCGCGCCCAGGTCGACTCGCCCACGTACGCAGGAGGCCTCTGGCACCACGACCGTGCCGCCATCGTGGATCCAGCCCGCCTCGTGTGGGGCCTGAAGGCCGCCGCCGAATCACTCGGTGTGCGCATCTACGAGGACACCAAGGCCACCTCGATCGAACGCGACGGCGTGGGGATCTTGGTGCACACTCCGCTCGGCAAGGTGCGGGCCGGCAAAGTCGCGCTCGGCACCAACGCCTTCAAACCGCTGCTGCACCGGATGAAGCACTACATCGCCCCGGTGTACGACTACTGCATGGTCACCGAACCGCTCACCACCGAGCAACTCGATCGCATCGGTTGGAAGAACCGGCAAGGACTCTCCGACATTCCGAATCAGTTCCACTACTACCGACTCACCCAGGACAATCGCATTCTCTGGGGTGGGTACGACGCCGTGTACTACTTCCGGGGCAAGGTCTCGACCGAACAAGAGAGCCGTCCCGAGACATGGGCCCGCCTCAGCAAGCATTTCTTCACGACGTTCCCGCAACTCGACGACGTGACGTTCTCGCATGCATGGGGCGGGGCGATCGACACCTGTTCGCGTTATTGCGTCTTCTGGGGGCGGGGCATGGGCGGACGAGTCGCCTACTCGATCGGTTACACCGGACTCGGAACGGCCGCGTCGCGGTTCGGTGCCGAGGTGATGCTCGATCTGATCGACGGACGCCGATCGGTGGCGACCCAGACCGACTTCGTGAAGGACAAGCCGGTCCCGTTCCCGCCCGAACCGTTCAAGTTCGTGGGGATCCAGGCCACGCGCTGGAGTCTGAACCACGAGGACAAGACCGGACGGCGCAACCTGTGGTTACGCGCGCTCGATCGCCTCGGTCTCGGCTTCGACAGTTAGATCGTCGCCGTACGGCGATTCAGAGGCGTTCGATGATGGTGACGTTGGCCTGACCGCCACCCTCACACATCGTCTGCAATCCGAAGCGACCACCGGTGCGCTCGAGTTCGTGCAACAGCGTGGTCATGAGACGCGCGCCGGTCGCACCGAGCGGATGGCCGAGGGCGATGGCACCACCATTGACGTTCACCTTGGCGTGATCGCACCCGATCTCTTTCATCCAGGCCAGCACCACCGGGGCGAAGGCCTCGTTGATCTCCACCAGATCGATGTCGTCGATCGTCATGCCGGTCTTGGCCAGCGCGCGCTTGGTCGCCGGGATCGGCGCCGACAACATCATGATCGGATCGTCGGCCAACACGCTCATGTGATGGATGCGGGCCCGGGGCTTCAATCCGTGCGTCTTCACGGCCTGCTCGTTGGCGATCAGCAACGCCGCCGAACCATCGGAGATCTGACTCGCACAGGCCGCGGTGATGCGACCAGTGGGGGTGAGTGTGGGAAGTGAACGGATCTTGTCCCAGTTCGGCTCGCGCGGACCCTCGTCGTGCTGCACACCGTTCAGCGGTGAGATCTCGGCCTCGAAACGTCCTTCGCCGCGGGCACGGATGGCGCGCAAGTGCGACTCGACCGCGAAGGTCTCCATGTCGTCACGCTTCAGGTCCCACTTCTCGGCCATCATCTCGGCGCCCACGAACTGGCTGACCTCACCGTTGCCGTAGCGCGCGACCCAACCGGGTGATCCGGTGAACGGATCGTCGAAACCGAGCGCTTGTCCGGCGGTCATGGCCGACGAGATCGGGATCATGCTCATGTTCTGCACGCCACCGGCGACCACGAGATCCATGGTTCCGCTCATCACCGCTTGGGCCGCGAAGTGCACCGACTGCTGTGCCGAACCGCACTGCCGATCGATGGTCGTACCCGGAACGTGCTGCGGGAGACCAGCCGTGAGCCAACACGTGCGGGCGATGCAGCCGGCCTGCGGACCCACCGAGTCGACGTTGCCGAACACGACGTCGTCGACCGCGTTCGGATCGACGCCCGTGCGCTCGATCAGCGACTTGATGCTGTGCGCACCGAGGTCGGCCGGGTGCACTCCGGAGAGTCCGCCGCCGCGACGACCAACGGGTGTGCGAACGGCATCGACGATGTAGGCGGTGGGGGTGCTCATGTGAAAGACGCTAGTCCCCGACTCCTTGCCCTCATCGATCCGGATCGGGCACGCCCGCCGTTCAGACGGAGACGATCACCGACGAACCGTGTCCGAACAGACCCTGGTTGGCGGTGATACCGGCGCGAGCACCTTCGATCTGCCGCGCACCGGCCTGTCCGCGCAACTGCCACACGAGTTCACAGACCTGGGCCACCGCTTGGGCGGGAATCGCCTCGCCGAAGCACGACAATCCGCCGCTGGGGTTGACCGGAACACGCCCACCGATGGTGGTCGCCCCCGAACGCAACAGTCCTTCGGCGTCACCTTTCGCGCACAGACCCAAGTGTTCGTACCAATCGAGTTCGAGGGCCGTCGAGAGGTCGTACACCTCGGCCATCGACATGTCGTCCGGACCCAGACCCGCCTCTTCGTACGCGGCGTGGCAGATCGAGTCCTTGAACCCGCGCTCGGGCGGGGCCACCACTGCCGACGAATCGGTCGCGAAATCGGGCAGTTCGAGAATCGTCTGCGGATAGGTGGGGGTGATCGTGCTGACCGCGCGGATGCGCGGCACACCGTTGAGCGAACCGAGACGCTTCTCGGCGAACTCACGACTCGTCACGATCATCGCCGCCGCGCCGTCGGACGTGGCGCAGATGTCGAGCAGTCTCAGTGGTTCCGACACCACCGGGCTGTTGAGAACATCGGCCACGGTGCTCTCCTTGCGGAAGCGCGCGTTCGGATTTTCGAGACCGTGCCGCGAGTTCTTGACCTTCACCATGGCGAAGTCCTCGGCGGTCGCTCCGTAGAGATCCATGCGACGGCGGGCGAACAACGCGAAGTACACGGGATTGGTGGCACCGAGCAGATGGAAACGCAACCAATCGGGATCGGTCTTGCGCTCACCGCCCACCGGGGCGAAGAAACCCTTGGGGGTCGTGTCGGCACCGATGACCATGGCCACGTCGCAGAAGCCGGCGAGAATCGAAGCGCGCGCGGTCTGCAGGGCCTGCGCTCCACTCGCGCAAGCCGCGTAGCTCGAGGACACCCGCACTCCCGTCCAACCCATCTTCTGGGCGAAGGTCGAGCCGGCGATGAAACCGGGATAACCGTTGCGAATCGTGTCGGCACCGGCGACGTACTGGATGTCCTTCCACTGGAGTCCGGCGTCGGCCAATGCGGCCCGGGCCGCGATCATTCCGTATTCGGTGAAGTCGTGGCCCCACTTGCCCCACGGGTGCATGCCGACACCCATCACCACCAGATCGCGGTCGTTCACGACGCGACCCCGGCATTCGGCCCCGAAGCTGACTCGACCGCCGGTGCCCACACGTAGATCATGTGCTCGGTCGTTTCACCTTGTTCGTTCGATTCGGCGAACAGAACGTCGGTCTCGAGTTGCATGCGCATACCAACCTTCAGATCGGGCGCGAGTATTCCCTTGGGTGCCTGGCCGAGCACGATGATGCCTTCCTTCTCGAGTTCGACCGCCACGAGTGCATACGGCTCGAAAGGTTCGGCGGCCTTGTAGGGCGGCGGCGGCGCGTAACGGTTCTCGGTGTAACTCCAGACCCGGCCATGGCGCGACAACGTCGTGGGCACGAGTTCATCGGACTCGCACTCGGGGTTCGGGCAGGCTCCGGCGCGTGGCGGGAACACGTAGGTGCCGCAATCCGCGCAGCGACCGCCGATCAGGTGGGGTTCGTCGTCGAGGGTGAACCAGCCGTCGACGGCGGGCACTCGCTGTTTGCTCACGGATTCAGACTAATCGCCGGTCGTGGTGACGACCCCGGTCGCCAGAAGTTGGTCGATGAAGGGAGCGATCTCGGTCCCCGCCAACAGAGTCAGGACGTCGTTCGCCATGTGCACACCATCTCCGCGCAGACTTCCGGCCTTTCCAGCATTCGCCGTCTCGGCCCGCGCCACGACATCGGACCAGTCGAAGACGACGATCTCGGGCCATTTCTCGGCGAACTCGGAAATGAGTCGGTTCCAGCCCCGAACTCGACGCCGATCGGCGAAGTCGGATTCGGCGAACGAACCCGAAATGATCGGCGGAGCATCGAAGAAGACGACTCGGGTCGAGTGAGCATCGGCGAGACCGATCAACGAATCGACCACCTCCCGGTGACGATCGTCGAACTCCGGATCGCCCACCGCGAACCATTCTTCGTTCGTCTCGTCGTTCGCTGCGTCGTTCGCCATGTCACTCGCGTCCGGAGTCGCCTCGTCGTAGCGCTGTTCGGATTGCTCCGGAACCGAGACGACGACGATCAAGAGCTGCGGCTGGAAATCGTCGAAGATCTTCGTCCAGGTTCCCTCGAGTGTCGGACACTTCGACACGTCGAAGGCCATGTCGGGCCACCAACGAACTTCCAACGCTCGCACGAGTGGACAATTGCGACCGCCGGCCCACAACACGTCGTACCGATCTCCCGCCACGGCATCGATCGCCGCGGCCACTCCGTAGGAAGTCGAATCACCGATCACCACTACCCGTGAGCGGTCGTCGAGCCCCTCGAGTCGCTCGATCGCTGCCTTCAGACGATCGGCGAGTTCGTCGGCGGTCGGACGAACGACCATCGACACGTCCTCGGATCGTGCATCGATGTCCGTTAGGTCACCCCGCAGACCATCGGCGACCGATTGGTCCCAGATCAGCAGAGGTACGGACGCCAGCGGAGTGACGAGGTCATCGGCGTAGTCGTCGATGACCCGGAAAGGCCGCTGCGCGATCTCGGGACGTTCGAGCATTGCGCCAGGGCGAGGTTCGCCGATGAGACCGCGCAAGAGAATCCGCTCCGGCCCACCCACGGCCAACACCACCAGATCCGGCGGGCCACCGTCGAACACGTCCGATATCACGTCGTCGTATGGCCGACAGCCGTTCAACACATCGCCGGCCGGACGAATCGGGCAACCCGGCTGGGTGAGATCGACGATCTCGGCGGCCACCGAGTCGGGGCGTGCCGCGGTGATGGCCGCGGCGGCTCCCTCCACACTCCCGATCACCACGATGCGGAGAGCATTCGTCGTAGGTCCTTCCGAAGAGATCGGCGACGGCGATCCCGATGTTCCATCGGCCGACGTTCCATCCGACGAAGTGTCGACACCGAACGACACCACTTCATCGGGTGCGTCGAGCCCGGCCGCCATCACCGGTGCGGGCACTCTCACCGAGAGCGAGAGTGCGCCAGCCACGAGCAAGCCGGAGACCCCGAAGGCCGCGGCGATCCGGGGTCGTACAAGAACTCGCCGTCGGCGAATGGGGTTCTCGAGCAGATATGCGGAGGCAACGGCCAGCGCGAACGTGACCGCCGCTCGCACGACGACGAGCGACCACCCCGACGTCCCGATTCGGTCTTCGTCGAGCGCGACGATCACCGGCCAATGGAACACGTACACGCCGTAACTGATTCGCCCGATGCGCACCAACGGACTCCACGACAGCACGCGTTGTAGTGGGCCGGGGACCAGCGAGCCGATCACCAACGTCGCCGAGACGACGGAGAATCCGGCCAGACCACCGTCGTACAGCCAGCCGTCCGAGGTGGAGACCGTCGCGACCATGAGTCCGAACACCACGAGTCCGACGAGCGACAGTCCGGCGAGGGTTCGCGCCGTGGTGCGGGACACCTCTCGACCGATCGGCAGTGCGAAGGCGAGCAACGCACCGACGAGGAGTTCGGCGGCGCGGGTGTGAGTGCCGTAGTACACGAGATCCTCGGCATCGGTCACGAGTCCGGCGACGACACTCGCCACCAGCAGAACGGTGACGACTCCGATCGGCCCGACGAGTCGGCGCGAATCACCGACGCGAATTCGGCGCGCCAGCCAGAACGCCGCCGCCACGAGCAGTGGGAACAACACGTAGAACTGCTCCTCGATCGCCAACGACCAGAAGTGCTGAATGGGTGAAGGCGTGGTGGTGAAGAGATCGGCGTACGACTGCGAACCGGACGCGAAGCGCCAATTCGCCACGTATCCGACGCCGGCGAGCAGGTCACCACGCAGGCGCCGTCCGTCGAAGACGTCGGTCGTGAGGCTCACGACGGCGACCAGAACGAGCACCGTCAAGGCGGCCGGCATGAGTCGCCGGAAACGACGGCCCCAGAAGCGACCCAACGCGACCCGGCCGGTGGTCGTGTGTTCACCGACGAGTAACTGGGTGATCAGAAAACCCGACAACGTGAAGAAGAGCGACACCCCGAGGAAGCCACCGTCGAAGCCGCCGATTTCGAGATGGAAGGCCAAGACGGAGAGTACCGCCACCGCACGCAGGCCGTCGATACCCGGGACGTAGGGCAACGTCGAACCGGCGTGCTCCCCCACGGCGACATTCTAATTCCCGGGCTCGTTCGACCGAGCGGTGTGAACTCCGTTCCCAAAGGCGTTTCGATCGTGGTGGAGGACTAAGTTTCATTCTCCATGGACCTGCGCGAGACCGCCGAGGAGACTGCCTTCCGGAACGAAGCGCGCGAATGGCTCGCCGCCAACGTCCCCGCCCAACCGCTTCCGAGTTTCGACACCGAAGTCGGCTTCGCCCGCCATCGCGAATGGGAGCGCAAGTTGTACGAGGGCCGCTGGTCGGCCGTCTCGTGGCCCGAGCAATACGGCGGCCGTGGCGCCGACTACATCAAGTGGTTGATCTTCGAAGAGGAGTACTACCGCGCCGGCGCGCCCGGACGCGTCAATCAGAACGGCATCTTCCTCTTGGGACCGACGATCATGGAGGTCGGTACCGAGGCACAGAAGGAGCGGTTCCTCCCGACCATGGCCTCGAGCGAGATCGTGTGGGCTCAGGCGTGGAGCGAACCGAACGCCGGCAGCGATCTCGCCGGAATCCGCAGCAAGGCCACCCGCGATGGAGACACATGGATCCTGAACGGCCAGAAGATCTGGGCCAGCCGAGCCGTGTGGGCCGACTGGTGCTTCGGCATCTTCCGCACCGATCCGAACGCCGAGCGACACCGCGGACTCACCTTCATCCTCTGCCCGCTCGATCTGCCCGGGATCACCGTGCGACCCATCGCCCAACTCGACGGCGACACCGGATTCGCCGAGATCTTCTTCGACGACGTTCGGGTCCCGTTGGAGAACACGCTCGGTGAGGAGAACAAGGGCTGGAACGTCGCCATGGCGACAGCCGGTTTCGAACGAGGCGTGAGCCTGCGCAGTCCGGCGCGTTTCTCCGAGGCCGCCAACCGACTCGTCCACTTGTGGCGCACGTATGCCGACCCGACCGACACCGCGCTCGCCGATGCGGTGACCGATTGCTGGATGCAAGCCGAGGGTTACCGCCTGCACACGTACCAGACGGTGACCGGAATGCTCGAAGGTCGCCCGATCGGTGCCGAGGCGAGTCTGAACAAGATCTTCTGGAGCGAGATGGATGTTCGCATCCACGAGGTCGCGCTGCAGATACTCGGACCCGAGGCCGAACGCATGGAGGGCCCGAACGAGCGGTGGGTCGACGGCTTCCTCTTCTCGTTGAGTGGTCCGATCTACGCCGGCACGAACGAGATCCAACGCAACATCATCGCCGACCGCGTCCTGCAGCTGCCCAAGGGAATGTGAGGTGAAGCCATGAAGTTCTCCTTCACCGACGATCAACGTCTGTTCGCCGAGGGACTCCGCGATCTGCTCGTGAACGAATGCCCACCGAGTGCGGTTCGCGAATCGTGGGACGATCGCTCGGGTCACCTTCCGCGTCTGTGGTCGCAACTCGGCGAGATGGGAGTTCTCGGACTCCTCGTACCCGAAGCCGATGGTGGCATGGGCGGTTCGCTCATCGACGCCGTTCTCCTGTTCCAGGAACTCGGCCGGGCCGGAGTGCCCGGACCAGTACTCGAACACATGGTGGTCGGGGCTCCTCTACTCGCCGCGATCGACCCGGCGGTGGTGAATGGCGGCCATGTCACCACGGCATGGATCGACGGATCGCCTTACATAGCGCACGCTCACGTGGCCTCCACGATCGTGACCGACGGGAGCGTGCTGACCGGCTTCTCCCACGAGGACGTGCACGGCGTCGACGGCGGTCGCCGGATCTTCACGGTGACGGGTGGGCAACGTTCGCCGATGACGACCGAAACCGATCGACTTCGTGACTCGATGGCCGTGGCCAGCGCGGCGTATCTGATCGGCCTCGGTGAGCGCATGATCGATATCGCCGCCGAATACGCCCGCCAGCGCGAGCAATTCGGCAAGCCGATTGGATCGTTCCAAGCCGTCAAACATCTGATGTCGGACGCGCTCCTGAAAGTCGAGTTCGCCAAGGCTCCCACCTACCGCGCTGCGTGGAGTCTGAGTACCGATTCGCCGACGGCGGGGCGTGACGCGAGCATGGCCAAGGCGTTGGCGAGTGAAGCCGCGTACCGCGCGAGTCGCGGCTCGATGCAGGTTCACGGGGGCATCGGCTACACGTGGGAGGCCGACCTCCAATTGTTCATGAAGAAGGCCTGGGCCCTCGGCCGTGCGTACGGCGATCCGGTGTGGCACCGGCGACGCGTGGCCGCTTCGGTGTTGGCACCACTCGGCTGATCAATCGGTGAAGGGCGCTCCCGTCACCGGCAACTGACTCACCGTGACGAATCCGGATTGGAATCCGGTCACGTCGGAAGTGGCCTCGGTCGTCGACGCGCAGTCCTGAGTGTCGTAGTCGGATCCGTTCAACGACGCCACCGGCACCTCGACGGTTCCGCGGATGGTCGTACCCGGCGCGCACGTCGGGATGTTGATGTTCGTGAACGAGTCGATCGCGCCTTCATCATCGAGCAGGGCGGCAACGTTGCTCTCGATCCACGCGAGACCCGCCGCCACTCCACTCGGGAAGTCGAGAAGTTCTCCGAGTCCCTGGCTCAGGGCCAGCGCCGGGATACCGCGTGCCGCCGCGGCGCGGGCCGCGCCGACGGTTCCCGAGAAGGGAATGATCTCGCTGCTGTAGTTCTGTCCGGAATTGATGCCCGAGACGACGAGATCGGGAACGAAGTCGATGCCACCCTGATCGATGGCCCACACTATGGAATCGGCCGGGAACCCGGCCACGGCCTTGGCCGGATAACCACTCTTGGTCGTGGTGTCGGTGACCACGAGTTCACCATCGGTCGTCTTTCCACCCGTGCCGCTCTGATTCTCGAGCGGTGCCACGACCGTGACTTCCACGTTCTCGAGCGTGAGCAGACCCTGCACGATGGCATCGATGCCATCGGCCCCGACTCCGTCGTCATTGGTCACGAGGATGCGCAGAACGATCGGCGCCTCGGTGACGGGTGCCGCCTCCGTGGCCGGAGGATTCGTGACTGCGACTTCGGTTACGGGAGCCGCCGTATCGACCGCCGCCTCGGCGGCTCCGGTGTCGTCACCTCCACACGCGTTCAGCGACGCCAGCGCCACCGAGCCGACGAACAACAAACCCAGACGACGCGACATCTTTCCCCCTCGGATGATGCGACCGAGAAACTTCGGTGCGACTGCGCCACAGGCTAGAACAGAACGGTGACCACCGACGCCGCCACTCGGACGCCTTGGGTCTCCACCATCGCCGTCGGGATCATGGCCGGCCTGTTGTCGGGTCTGTTCGGTGTGGGCGGCGGAATCCTCGTGGTGCCGGCGCTCATCCTGGTCCTGAAGCTCGACCCGCGGCGCGCGAGCGGCACATCGCTCGGTGCCGTACTACCGATCTCGATCTCGAGCCTTCTCACCTATTGGAGTCACGACAACGTCGACTGGGTCATGGCGCTGTGGTTGGCCGTGGGCGCCGTGATGGGCGCGGTGTATGGAACGAAGTTGATCCACGTGCTTCCCCGCAAAGCTCTCGGTTATCTCTTCGCCACGGTCCTCTTCGCGACCGCCGTTCGTTTGTACATCCCGACCGACGCCGATGGCCGGGGAGAAATCATGTGGGTCGCCGCGGTCGCGCTGGTGATCATCGGCTTCGTGACCGGCGTGTTGGCCGGACTCCTCGGCATCGGTGGCGGCGTGGTGATGGTGCCGGTGATGATCGTCGCCTTCAGCGAGCTCCCGGTGGTGGCCAAGGGAGCGTCAGCCGCCGTGATCCTCCCCACGTCGATCATCGGTACGTGGCGCAATTCGGTGAGCAAGAACATCGATCACCGCGTCGCCATGATCGTCGGCCTGGCCGGAGTTCCGACCGCGATCGTCGGCGGCATCGTCGCCGACTACATGAGCAAGGACGTGTCGAACGCGCTGTTCGCGACGCTCGTGCTAATCGTCGCCGCCCGCATGATCCGCGATCTACGCGCCAACTGACTCAGCGTCGTGACGCGACCGCCTCGGCGAGTCGATCGAGCATGCGCGGATCGCTCGTCGCCGGTACCACGATGAACTCGTCGGCTCCGGCATCCTCGACCGCGTCGAGCAAGTCCACCAACGCGCTCGCGTCGTGCAACGGCATCTTGGTGGCCAGACCCTTGGCCAACTCGGGTGAGAAGACCTCGAGATACGCCTCGGCGAAACCGCGCAAGGTGGACTCGGCACCGTCGCCGAGGGCCACGAACGATCCGGTCACGAGACGCGGTGCATCGGTGCGACCGGCTTCGCGCCACGCCGTCTCGGTCGCCCGGAACAGCCGAGCCGCTTCGGCGGCATCGCCGAGCAACGTGAATCCACTCACACCCACGGCCCACTGCGCGGCGCGCGTCAATGACTTCGGACCCATGGCCGAGGCCATGATCGGTGGACCACCGGCCTGAATGGGCGCCGGGCCGACCCGTTCGCCATCGGCCGCCGCGCCACCCGACCACAGTCGCTTGAGTTCGTGCACCGCATCGTCGAGTCGACGATGCCGTCCGGCGAACGGAGAACCGAGGGCCGCGTAGTCCTGCTGACGTCCACCCACACCGACCGCGACGTCGACTCGTCCACCCGACACCACATCCATCGATGCCAGTTCCTTGGCCACCAAGGCCGGCGCGTGCCACGGCAACACCGCGACGTTGACCAAGATCCGGACGCGCTCGGTCACGGCGGCGGCCGCCGAACACAGCGTGAAACCGTCGAGGTTGTGGAAGGTGATCCGCTCACCCGCCGAGATGCTCGAGAACGGACCTTCGTCGATTCCTCGACACCACGCGATCAACCGATCACGGTCGAGTCCGGTGGCCATCTGGGGCAGGGCCACGCCGACGGTCATCGAGCCTCGCCGCGACCCTCCACGGGATCCGCCCTGTTCGTCTGGACCACTCACCATTCCCCCAGTCTGACCGGCGGTCGGGACCGTCCGAAATGACGGTCGAAGTGCCCTCTGACCTGCGTCGGGCTGAATCTGACACACCGTCAGATTCCGATGCTACCCTCGCAGCATGCGCGAACTTCCCAAGATCATCTCGGTCGACGATCACGTGACCGAGCCGGCGACGGTCTGGTCCGACCGCCTGCCCAAGAAGTACCACGACGTCGGTCCTCGCATCGAGCGTCTGCCCGTGAAGGAAATGACCTTCATCGGCGGCAAGTTCACCGCCGTACCCGGCGAGAAGGGTGACGAGGGGCCGCTCGCCGACTGGTGGTTCTACGAAGACCTGCGTCGTCCGCTCACGCGCCTCGACACCGCCGTCGGATTCGAACGCGACGAAGTCACCGTCACCGGCATCACCTACGACGAGATGCGTCAGGGCTCGTACAAGTTGAAGGACCGTCTCGACGACATGGACATCGCCGGCATCGAGGCGTCGCTCTGCTTCCCCACCTTCCCGCGCTTCTGTGGTCAGACGTTCTACGAGGCTCAGGACAAGGAGCTCGCGATGCTCGGCGTCCACGCCTACAACGACTGGATGCACGACGAATGGTGCGGAGAGTCGGGTGGTCGCATGTTGCCGCTCGGTCTCATTCCGTTGTGGGATCCGCTGGCCGCCGCCGACGAGATCCGTCGCAACGCCGCGCGGGGTTTCCGCGCCGTGGCTTTCAGCGAAATTCCGTCGAACCTCAACCTGCCCAGCATCCACGACGCCGACGGATACTGGTTGCCGTTCTTCGAGGCCTGCAACGACACCGGCACCGTCATCTGCATGCACATCGGTTCGGGCTCCAAGATGCCGAGCACGTCGCCCGACGCCCCGGCCGCCGTGGGCTCCACGCTGACCTTCGCGAACTGCTGTTTCAGCATGGTCGATTGGTTGATGAGCGGACACTTCACGCAGTTCCCCGATCTGAAGATCGCCTACAGCGAAGGCCAGATCGGTTGGATCCCCTACATCCTCGAGCGCGCCGACCGCGTGTGGGAGGACAACCGTGGATGGGGCGGCATCGCCGACAAGGTTCTCGAACCGCCGAGTGAGTTGTTCAAGAAGCACGTGTACGGATGCTTCTTCGACGACCCGCACGGCCTGCGTTCGCTCGTGGAGATCGGCGAGGACAACGTCACCTACGAATGCGACTATCCGCACTCGGACTCCACCTGGCCGCACACCGCCAAGATCGCCCACGAGCAGACCGTCGGTCTCACCGACGAGCAGGTCTACAAGGTGCTGCGCGGTAACGCCATCAAGATGCTCGGCATCACGCACCTCAAGTAACGCGTGACCACCATCCCCGAAGTCGTTCGGGGCGCGGCCGAACGTTTCGCCGATCACGAGGCTCTGGTCGACGGCGCCCGGCGCTGGACGTTCCGGCAGTTGCTCGACGATGTCGAAGCGGTCGCGCGCGGTTTCCTCGCCACCGGCTTGGAACACGGCGATCGGGTGGCGATCTGGGCCCCCAACTCGGCTGAATGGATGTTGGCCGCGCTCGGCGCCCAATGGGTCGGCGGAGTGGTGGTTCCGCTCAACACGCGTTTCAAGGGACCCGAAGCCGCCTACGTCATCGAAAAGAGCGGTGCCCGTCTGCTGTTCACGGTGCACGGATTCCTCGGCATTCCCTACGTCGAGGAAATCGGGCGGGCCATGGCCCACCCGCCGAGCACGATCCTCATCGAAGGTGCGGCGAACGACGGTCGGCCGTGGGCCGACTTCGTGGCCGCCGGGCGCGACATCTCCGAATCCGAACTCGCGGCGCGGATGTCGCAGGTGTCCGATGCGGATCTCAGCGACATCATCTTCACCTCGGGTACGACCGGTCATCCAAAGGGTGTGATGTCGAGACACGATCAGACCTGTGAGGTCTTCCGAACGTGGAGCGACGTCGTCGGGCTGACCGCCGACGATCGCTATCTGATCGTCAATCCGTTCTTCCACACCTTTGGCTACAAGGCCGGGTTTCTCGCGTGCTTGCTCACCGGAGCCACGGCGATTCCCGAACCGATCTTCGACGTCCCTCGGGTTCTGCAGCGCGTCGCCGACGAACGCATCACGATGCTCCCGGGCCCGCCGACGCTGTATCTGAGCATCCTCAATCATCCCGAGCGCGACCGCCACGATCTGTCGTCGTTGCGACTCGCGGTCACCGGCGCGGCCGCCGTTCCGGTGGAGATGATCGAACGCATGCGGCGCGAACTGACCTTCCGCACGATCCTCACCGCGTACGGTCTGACCGAATCGACCGGGGTGGTGACCATGTGTCTCGCCGAAGACGACGCCCACACGATCTCGCACACGAGCGGTCGGGCCATCCCCGGGGTCGAGGTCCGCATCGTGAACGAACAGAACCACGAACTCCCGCGCGGTGAATCCGGGGAGATCGTGTGTCGCGGTTACAACGTGATGCCGGGTTACTTCGCCGACCACGACGCGACCCGGGCCGCCATCGACGACGACGGTTGGCTGCACACCGGCGACGTCGGCGTGATGGACGAACGTGGCTACGTGACCATCACCGACCGGATGAAGGACATGTTCATCGTGGGCGGATTCAACGCCTATCCGGCCGAGATCGAGAACTCACTCCTCGCCCATCCGGGAGTGGCCCAAGTGGCGGTCGTCGGCGCACCCGACGAACGCATGGGTGAGGTCGGCCACGCCTTCGTCGTCCGCCGCCCCGGCACCGAGGTAGCCGAGGCCGATCTGATCGAGTGGTGTCGACCCCGAATGGCCAACTTCAAGGTGCCCCGTCGGGTCACCTTCGTCGATGCCCTCCCCACGAACGCGAGCGGCAAGGTCCTGAAATTCGAACTGCGCCAACTCGCTCGTTGACCGGCCGGCCGGTTTCTGACTCGCCGTCAGAAATTCCGGCCTCCTGAACTAGGGTTGCCTCGCTGTTCCGACAAACCGGGGGGACTCATGAAGGGAATCGTCTACGACGGCTCGACGACCGCACTCGTCGACGGGCTCACCTTGCGCGACCCCGGCCCCCGCGAGGTCGTGGTCCGCATCGCCGCCGCCGGTCTTTGCCACAGCGATCTGTCGTACATGCACGGCCTCTATCCGGTGCCGTCACCCGGCGTCTGCGGACACGAGGCCGCCGGTGTGGTCGATGCCGTAGGCAACGCCGTGACCCACGTGCAGCCCGGCGACCACGTGATCGTGGCCACCCTCGCCGCCTGCGGTTTCTGCCAGTACTGCATGGACGGTCGACCCACGGCCTGTCGCGCGACCCTCGGCAACTGGAGCCAACCCTTCACCCTCGACGGTCAGCCGATCTACAACTTCGCGGCCACGAGTGCGTTTGCCGAACGCACGCTCGTGCGCGACGTCCAGTGCGTGAAGATTCCCAAGGACGTGCCGCTCACGTCGGCCGCCCTCGTCGGCTGTGGTGTCGTGACCGGAATGGGTGCGGTGTTCAACCGCGCCAACGTGAAGCGCGGTCAGTCGGCCATCGTGTTCGGTGTCGGTGGCGTCGGGTTGAACGTGATCCAGGCCCTCAAGGTTCAGGGCGCGACCACGATCATCGCCGTCGACACGGTTCCCGAGAAGGAATCGTTGGCCAAGCAGTTCGGTGCCACGCACTTCCTCGACGGACGCCGCGACGACCTCGTGGCCGCCGTGAGTGCGATCAAGCCCTACAACGCCGACACGCCGCGTGGCCCGTTCAATGCCGGCGGTGTCAACTGGGCCTTCGATTGCGTCGCTCACCCACAGGTCACCTACAACGCCCTCGAGTGCCTCGACTGGGAGGGCACGGTCGTCGTGATCGGCGTGGCCGGCCAGACCGCCGAGTTCAAGGGTCTCTACGGTCGCCTCACCCAGGTGGATCGCGGCATCATCGGTTGTCGGTACGGCACGGTGAGTCCGCAACGCGACATCCCCTTCATCATCGATCTGTATCGCCGCGGCGAAGTGCTGCTCGACGAACTCGTGAGTGCGACTTTCCCGGTCGCCCGCTGGGAGGACGCCGTGCACGGTCTCGAGAGCGGAAGCGTCGCCCGCGCCGTCATCACGTTCTGAGGTCGTCTTTCACCATGTCCCGACACATCGACGGAGTTCTCGACGCCGAGGGCAAGACCCTGTGGCAACTCGTGGTCGAGCGCGCGTCGCTCACCCCACAGAAGCAGATGGCCCGCGACGAGCAGGGACACACCCTGACCTTCGGTGAATACAAGAACTGGTGCGAACGTGTCGCGGCCGGACTCGTGCAGCTCGGCATCGGCGAGGGAACCAACGTCTCCTGGATCCTGCCGTCGCGTTTCGAGTCACTCGTCCTGACCGGCGCGTTGTCCCGACTCGGCGCGGTGCAGAACCCGATCCTGCCGCTCTACCGCCACCGCGAAGTGGGTTTCATCACCCGTCACTCCGACTGCCGGGTGATCATCGTGCCCGGCACCTTCCGGTGGTTCGACTACCCGCCCATGGCCCGCGACGTGGTGGGCGCGCTCGATCACGACGTGCAGGTGATCGTGGCCGATCCGCATCTGCCCGAAGCCGATCCCGCGGTCGATCCTCTTCCGCCCTATCGCGCCGAACTCCACGGCCTGCGCTGGCTCTTCTACTCGTCGGGCACCACCGCCGATCCGAAAGGTGCCAAGCACAGCGACTTCAGTATGTCGGCGGCCAATGACGGCATGCAATGGAGCATGGAGGTCGGACCCGACGACCGTGCTGCGGTGGTCTTCCCGATCACACACGTGGGCGGACTCGTGTGGCTCTTCAACGCGATGCAGACCGGTGTCGAACTGCTGATGGTCGAGACCTTCGATCCGGCGCGCACACCCGAGTGGCTCGGCGCCAACGGTTGCACGTGCGCCGGTGCCGGCACGGTGTTCTGGCTCACGTACCTCAACGCCCAACGACAACTCCCGGCCGGCCAGCGACTTCTTCCCGACGTGCGCATCTTCAACGGTGGTGGAGCACCCAAACCCAAGACGCTTCACGCCGAGATGATGGAGGCCTTCGGCGCTCCGCTCATCGGTGGTTGGGGTCTCACTGAAGCACCGATCAACACCATGGTGCATGTGGACGATCCCGACGACAAGAAGGCCACCACCGACGGCCGACCGTGCCCCGGCGTGACGATTCGCGTCGTGATGGACGAACGCCTCTGCGGACCGGGCGAAGAGGGTGAGCTACGCGTGAAGGGTCGCCAGGTGTGTCAGGGCTACCTCGATCCGACGCTCGACCGCGAGGCCTTCGACGACGAAGGTTGGTTCCGCACCGGTGATCTCGGAGTGGTCGATGCCGATGGTTTCGTGAGCATCACCGGTCGGTTGAAGGACATCATCATCCGCAAAGGCGAGAACATCTCGGCCAAGGAGATCGAGGATCTCCTCTTCGCCCATCCGGCCATCGCCGACGCCGCCGTGGTCGGACTCCCCGACGCCAAGAGCGGTGAACGCGCCTGTGCCGTGGTGGTGTGCAAGCCCGATCAGTCGATCACTTTCGAAACGATGGTCTCGTACCTGCGCGACGCGCGGCTCTCGGCGCACAAGATCCCCGAGCAACTCGAAATCGTGGAAGCCCTGCCGCGCAACCCGAGTGGAAAAGTGTTGAAGAAGGACCTGCGAGCGCAATACGGAGGCGCATCATGAGTACCAAGAAATCGACATCGGCCGGCTCGAAGCCAGCCGCGAAGCGAGTCGTCAAGCCGGTCGTCAAGCCAGCTCCGATCTACAAGCGCGCGAAGGGCCTTCGCGTGTTCGTGACCGGTGCCGGATCGGGAATCGGCAAGGCCACCGCAATTCGCTTCGCGGCCGAAGGAGCCAAGGTCGCCGTCGCCGATCTGAAGGGTGCCAAGGCCACTGCCGCCGAGATCAAGAAGGCCGGTGGTGACGCCGTGGCCTACGACCTCGACGTGACCGACTCGGCCGCCGTGAAGTCCACGGTCGACAAGGCCGCCAAGTCGCTCGGTGGACTCGACGTCGTGTGCAACATCGCCGGCATCGGGCACTTCGCCAACACCCACGAAGAGACTCCCGAGTGGTTCGACCGCATCGTGTCGGTCAACCTCAACGGAACCTTCTACGTCACGCGCTACGCGCTCCCCCACCTCTTGAAGACCCATGCCGCCACCGGCCGGGACGGCGTTATCGTCAACACGGCATCCACGTCGGGGCTCATGGGCGCACCGTGGAGCGCCGCGTACTGCGCGAGCAAGGGTGGCGTGGTGAATCTCACACGTGCGCTCGCCTACGAGTACCGCGGCAAGGGCGTGCGAGTGAACGCCATCGCACCCGGCGGAACCAACACCAACATCGTCCACTCGTTCATGAGCCTGCCCGAGGGCGCCGACTACAAGATGATGGCCAAGATCATGACCCCGATGGATCAGGCCGAACCCGACGAGATGGCCAACATGTTCGTGTTCATCGCGTCCGAAGAAGGCCGTTACATGACCGGATCGATCGTCGTCATGGACGGCGGCATCACGTGCTGAGGAAACGCCATGTCTGATTCACTCGTCCGCAATCCCGACGGCATCTGTGCCGAACGCGTGGTGATCGTGACCGGCGCCGGTCGGGGACTCGGCCGCGCCCACGCGCTCGCCTTCGCCGCCGAGGGAGCCAAGGTCGTGGTGAACGACGTCGGTGCCTCGCTCGGGGGCGACGGGCACGATCTCGGACCGGCCGCCGAAGTCGTCGAGGAAATCCGCGCCATGGGTGGCGAAGCGATCGTCAACGACGACGACGTGAGCGACTGGGACGGTGCCGGCCGCATGATCCGTCAGGCCATCGACACCTTCGGCAATCTGCACACGCTCGTGTGCAATGCCGGCATCGTGCGCGACCGCATGATCGTCAATATGTCGGTCGACGAATGGGATGCGGTCATGAAGGTGCACTTGCGCGGCATGTTCTGCCCGGTCCGCCACGCGATCGACCACTGGCGTTCGCTCAGCAAAGCCGGCACACCGGTGGACGCGCGCGTCGTGACCACGTCGTCGGGGGCGGGTCTCTTCGGCAGCGTGTCGCAGGGCAACTACTCGGCGGCCAAGGCCGGCATCGCGGCGTTCACGATCGTGTCGGCCGTCGAACTCGACCGCTACGGGATCAAGGTCAACGGCATCGCGCCATCGGCCCGCAGCCGTATGACCGAAGAAGCCTTCGCCGACATGATGAAGAAGCCCGAGTCGGGTTTCGACGCCATGGATCCGGCCAATGTGAGTCCGCTCGTCGTGTGGCTCGGGTCCACCGCGTGCGACGTGAGTGGCCGGATGTTCGAGATCGCCGGCGGTCAACTCTCCGTGGCCGACGGATGGCAGCACGGCGCCGTGGCCGACAAGGGCGCGCGCTACGAACCGGCCGAGATCGGTTCGGTGGTGCATCGTCTCGTGCAGGAAGGACCCCGGCCGGCGCCGGTGTACGGAGCCCCCCAATGAGCAACGAGGTCCTGGCCGCCGACGGCCGGGTGATCGGATCGCGGGCCCAGGCCACGCGGCGCCGTCTTCTGGACGCCACCGCCAAACTGCTGCGCGAACAAGGAATCCTCGACCTGCGCGTGGTCGACATCACGCGCGAAGTCGGTTCGTCGCCGGCGACCTTCTACCAGTACTTCAACGACGCCGACGCGGCGATCCTCGCCCTCGCCGAGGAGGCAACCGATGACGAGAAGCCACTCGTCGAGCATCTGCGTCCGGCCTGGACGAAGAACGACGGACTCGAACGCGCCGGCGTCTTCGTCGATGCCTACATGGCCTACTGGGACGCCCACGCCGCCGTCCTGCGCGTGCGCAACCTGAAAGCCGAAGAGGGCGACAAGCGTTTTCGCGCCGTACGCACCGAGGCCAACCTGCTCATGATGGACGCCCTGCAGGGAATGATCCGCGAAGGGGTGTCGTCGGGACGACTGCCCGAATCGCTCGACCCGCTCACGACGTCGGCCGCACTCGTCGCCATGATCGAACGTCTGCTCGCCTTCCAGAGCGAGATGGGCAAACGTGGCGCGTCACGTCAGCAGATACGCGACACCCTCGCCACTCTGTTGTCGCAGACCCTCACGAGCCGCGGCTGATCACTCCCCGGCGTCCCGTCAGAGCGACGGAATCAGACTCGCGAGTTCGCGGAACTCGTTCATTGTGACCGCCGTCGGGTCGGCCGACAGCACTTGCACGCACACATGATCCGCGCCACCGTCGAGGTGGGCCTTGATGCGCGCGTGGATGTCGTCGAGGGTGCCCCAGGCGACGATGGCATCCACCAGCCGATCACTCGGACCGGCGATGTCTTCTTCCGACCATCCGAGACGACGCAAGTTGTTCGTGTAGTTCGGCAAGCCGAGATACGTCTTCATGAAGCCCCGGGCCACCGCGCGGGCCTCGGTCGCATCGGTCGAGAACACCACGGCCTGTTCGGGAGCCAGCAACGCATCGGGACCGAGGGCGGCTCGCGCGATGGGCGTGTGTTCCACCGGCACGAAGTACGGGTGAGCACCGAGTGTGCGCTCCGCGGCCAGTTTGAGCATCTTGGGTCCGAGTGCGGCGAGACAACGCGCCGGCGGTGTGGTGGGTTGCGCGGCGAAGTAGAGACCGCGGTCCATGGCGTCGAGGTAGTTCACCATGTTGGTGTAGGGCTTGCCGTAGTTCGCGCCGTGGAAACCCTCGACTGCTGGCTGATGGCTGACTCCGATACCGAGCAGAAAACGATCGGGGAAGGCTTCGGTGACGGTCTTCCAACCGGCCTGCATCGTCATCGCGCTACGCGCGTGCAGCGACGCGATACCGGTGGCCATGATCAGCCGTTCGGTGGCCGACAAGAGAAGTGACGTGGATGCGAAGGGTTCGCGGCCCACGGCTTCGGGAACCCACACCGCGCGAAAGCCGAGTTCCTCGATCTGAGCCGCGTACTGCTGCGCGTCGCGCATGGGCTTCATGTCGAGTTGGAAGGTCCAGAGACCGAGTTTGCCGAGGGATTCACGCTGGAGGGTCATGCGTGAAACCTAGGTTGCCGACCGCCACCGGACGCCATCGGAAGACGTGCGAAAGACGAGGGGACGAACGGGCTTTCAGGACTCCTGGAGCCAGTGATCGATCAGTTTGCGGGCGATCGAGATACCCGGCGGAATGGGTGGCAAGTCGTCCTTGCGATACCAGTTGGCCTCGAGGATCTCGTTCGGGTCGCACACGATGTCACCCGAGTGCCAGTCGGCCCGGAAGCCGAGCATCAGGCTGTGCGGGAACGGCCACGGCTGGCTACCGAGATACCGCACGTTGTGCACGGCCACGCCGACTTCTTCGCGAACTTCGCGCACCACGGCACCTTCGAGGGTCTCGCCCGGTTCCACGAATCCGGCCAGACAACTGAACATCGGCGCCCGGAACTGCACACCGCGCGCGAGGAGCGCCTCCTGGTCGGGGCCGGGTTCGCCGCGCGTGACGAGGGTGATCATCGCCGGCGCGAGACGCGGGAAGGCCACGAGTCCGCAAGCCGGGCATTTCATGGCGCGCTCCCCGCGTGCCGATTCGGTGGCCGTTCCGCACCGACCGCAGAAGCGATGCGTCCGTGCCCAGTCGACCAGCTGCACGGCGCGGCCGGCGATCAGCCATTCGTCCTCCGACGCGCGTCCGAAGAAACTGAAGAGATCGAGCGCGGCACCATCGGACGGGTCGTCGTGACGCGGGACGTCGATGCCCCAGTACGCCTGCCCGTCGAGGTGGCCGAGGAAGTGACGATTCCACGAGTCGTCGGC
>Ga0129333_10000952_pt1 | contig 25555 bp, 20 predicted proteins | sample CPB6_08_DNA_FD_94474 | JGI IMG/M metagenome (GOLD analysis project Ga0129333, IMG submission 94474) | Freshwater to marine salinity gradient microbial communities from Chesapeake Bay, USA - CPBay_Sum_0.6_0.8_DNA | ecosystem: Environmental > Aquatic > Marine > Coastal | place: USA: Chesapeake...
CACAAACTGGCTTGGCAGGACAAGCAGAGGGCGGCGTTTTTAACATGTTTGGTGCAGGTTTTATACATGAAAGCGCAGCAAAAAAATCTGAAAACGTAAAAGAAATGTTTAGAACTGGAATTCAGCGTAAAAACGAAGAAAATCAAAGAATGCTTATGGAAAGCGAAAAATCAAGATTTGAAGCTCGTCGCTTGGCTATGGGTATTGATGAAAACTTAGCTGTATTAAGAATGCAAGCATCAGCTACCGCAGCAGCAGGTGGGGCAGCAGCTACTGGACTTGAAGCAATTGCTCCTTTTATCAAAGCTGAAAATAAAAATATAGCACTAACAGAGGGATTTAAAAATACGGCAAAATCATTTGGTTATAATATTCCAAATGTTGAAAATATTATGAAATTTACTTCAAGTGCGGCAATGACCAAAGCAAACAATATAGCAGAACAGTACGCTAAATTAGGGTATACTTTTGCAGAAGCGGGAGCACTGAGAAATACTTTAGCCGCAGTTCGTCCAAATATTACAAGTGGTGAGCTATTTAAGGTAATGCAGCTAACACGTGCAGGAGTGGGTACAGGTGAGCAAATTGCTAGTAATATTTTAGGCATCTCCGCTGTTTCTGGCAAACAAGGCGATGTTAAGCAACTTGAAAATATTTTTGCCAAAGCATTTGAAGCGGGCCTTAAGGGTGCTCCCGCAATTCAAAGATTTACTCAGGCGGCTACGGAAATGTCAGCGGCGGTTAAGTTACAGTCTGCAACTGGAGCGGCAAATATGCTTTCAGCGTTGACTGCTGCTATGGCTGGCAAAACTGGCTCCGCAACGATGTATATGGAAGAAGCTAGGTCTGGACTCATGGGGCTTGCTGCAGCTACTGGAACCAGAACAGGATTAATGGGAACATTAAAAGTTTTATCTGCGGCATCTCAAGGTCTTGGAACAGGCTCAACAGGGTTGGTTGCTGGAGCAAATTTAATACAAGTCCAAGACGCTATGTCGCAACTATCTGGAAAAGTTGAAGATTATACAAAACTTACTGGATTAGCAAGACAGTTGGTTGGAGCAGAAATTAGCGGCGGCTTAACTCCTGAAGAAGCAATAAGAAAAGTTAGGGGAACAATTAAAGCACAGGCCGTAGCACAAACCGCTCCTTTTGCTGCTGGATATAAATTAGCTACGGGGGGTAAAGATTTTTTTGCAGTTCGAGCGCAGGCCGCTGCTTTATTAAAATCAGGAAAATCAGAAGAATTACGCAATTTATTAGCTCGTTTTAAAGGCGAAACATCGGGGCTTACTGGTTTAGAAACAGAAGGAGCCGCTGAAGCCTTTTTACTTTCAGGATTGTCCCCCGCCGACACAAAAAAAGGTCAACAAATGTTGGCTGCAGAAAAAGGAAAAGGAGCTGCAAAAGCCGCAGAAGATTTTGCTACTAAAAATTACAAAACAATGTTAAATAAAGCCGCTGCAGAAGCTGCTGTAGGAATGAAAAGAACAGAAGTGTCAAAAGAAGAATTATTAAAAACAGCAAATGCTCTTAATTTAACTGGAAAAGATGATGAAAAGATAGAACAATTAAAAGCAGTGGTCGGTGTAAAAAAAGACGCCCCAATGAGTTTTGCAAATTTAACAACCGCTATGTCTTTATTGTCAGATACAGAAGGAGTGCGGGCACAAAACACAGTAATTCAGGATTTTAGCGATAGGGCATTACAAAGACTTGCAACCGCAATAAATGGCGGGTATCAAGAAGGAAGTTTTGAACGCGCTGGTGTGGGTGCCCCAATAACACCAACACAATAATAATATAAGGTATTTTATGAAAGTTAAATACGCTACTAATTCAACAAGATGGGAAGTTATAATATTTAGCTATGCTGAAGATATTCCTTTATCTGAAGAAACAGAAGTAGAAGTAGTTAGCGGAAATCATGGCGTGATTGGTGTTAATATTTCTCGCTCAAAATCATCTATTCAAAATGCAGCTAGTATTCAAATTATAGGAGATGTTAGTCCTTATTATACTGTAGGAAATTGGGTTATTATTAAATCAAAGGTTGGAAAATTTGTTGAAAAAGATGAAAATTTTAAAAAAATATCTCCTTTAAAAGAAGGTATGATTAGATTTATTGGACAAATTACAACTATAGAAAATAGTTACTCAGTGGCTTCAAACGGATTGTTAAGCAAAAAAGCAACCGTTCATATTCGTGAATGGTCCAGTGTTTTAAATATTCCAATACGTTTGGATGCTCTTGCTATTTCTAGCTATGTTAATCAAACAAGCGAATCTTTGGGCAGGGTTGGATTACTTGGAAACTCCTTAAAAAATACTGATACCGAAATAAACATTTCAGAGCTTGCTTCTGATTTGGTAGATTCTTTTACTAGCGCCTCTATAGTTTTAGCTATTATTGGAGGGCTTAATACAGACAAAGAAACCGGCGTTAATTTAGAAGATGCTCTTGGAAAATACTCAGGATTAATTAATCTTTCAAAATTAATTAGCAGAATGCCAAAACTTCCAAAAGAACTTTTAAAATATTTAGAATTACCTGATTCTGTTTCTGCAGACCAGCCATTTTCAACCGGATTTGTTAATACTCTCATAGGAGTCATGAAACCCGAATCAAGCTGGTCGTCTCCAATGGCTCCGGCCTCTCAACAAAAAGCCAATGCAATGAATGGATATGGTAAAGCATCTAAAGACAAAGGATCTTTCAATGGTTATTTTTCAAGTTATAACAATTTAAAATATTTGTTTAAAAATTATAAAGACAGACCTTTGTCTTCAAATTTTTTAGCTGGTTTATCAAAAGGTCTATCTGCTTGGAACCTAATCCTTCAGCAACTCGATTTAACAACAAACGAAGCGTTTACTGATATTTGGTATTTTAAAACTGATTCGGGAGCTGTAACATCTTTACCAATGGTTGTTTTGCGAGACAAACCGTTTGCTTTAAAAGTTTTTTTAGAAAATCCAGAAGTTCCTATTGAGAATTCAAAATGGACGGCATTAGATGACATTCCAAGAGTTTTTGTTGATAATGTGTTTATTCAGAGCGTCTCAACTGTAAATTCTTTTTTTAATTCACCTAATTATATTGAACCTGATTTTCAATCTGGCGAAGTAGGCTCTGTGCGAGGAGATTCTCCCCAGGCAATTTATGCCAAAGCGGTTCATCGTATTATTGATAATCCTGCCATTGATCGTTTTGGTACAATTGAGCATTATTGGAACACGGTATATAGTGCCCCAATAAAGCCGGAATCCGGTCAAATTATATACGTAGATTGGTTTAAAGATACTAAAAAACTTATGTATTATTGGCATACTTTAAATTATCGTTTTGGAGAAGCTAGATTAACTTTAAAAGACAATAACTTGCCAATTATGGTCGGTTGTAATATATCTTTTGAGTTAGGCGAAAATGTTTTATGTGGCCATGTTGAATCAGTAAGTTGGGGTTTTGTTATACAAATGGATGGCTCTTCGTCAACGGTAACAAATGTACAATTATCTTATTTGTGTAAAGTAAAAGAAAATGGTCAGTTGTCTCCAATTGGCCCAACTGGTTTTACAGATTTAACATACGAAGGTCTTATTAGCGAATCCGTAGAATCTACATTAATGTTCCCTAATTCAAATATTGAAGAGCCTTCTACTATAAAATTATCCGCTAAACTTAAAATGCCAAAGGTGCCATTCTAATGAATTTAGCAGTTTACACACCAGCAATTACGGTTGGAGAGATAGTTTCTGTCCAAAAGCCAACTTCTGATTCTGATACAGTAATTAAATATATCGTTAGGGTAGAAACAGAAAACGCTACATCGACATTTGTATCAAATGTTGTGGCCTCTACATTTATTGGAGGAATCGCCGATGGATTTAAAGTTTATAGACGAGCAACATTAACAAATAATAAATCATATAAAGTAGATGATAAAAGTCAATTTGGTGTAGGCGACCGCGTAATTATTGCTTTTATTAATAATGATTTAAGGCGTGGTATCATTATCGGCGGATATAACAGAGTTATTGATTTTGTCGAATTACCAGAGCCAGAAGAAGAAAAACCTCAAATGCGTTTTCAATATTTGGGTATGATTTTTGATATTGATACAAAAGGACAACTAAAAATTACTCATACCGGCGCACCTGAAATAACAGATGACCCAAACAGCTTACCAGAAATTAATGAAAATAAAATTTCAACCATAACCCTTAAAGATGATTCAAGTTTTATTTTTACGGATGCAAATAAACAAACAATTACTGTAGATGCTTCTAAAAAAAATATACAATTAGTTTCTAAAAAAGAAAAAATAATTATTAATCAATCAGGAAAAATAGAAATTGAAGCATCTGATTTAGTAACTATAAAAGCCCCTAAAATTGCTTTTGGTACATCTTCTACGGAATTACTTGATTTAATTGATAAATTATTAGAGGCATTGCAGCAGTCGGCACCTCAACTTGTTCAAACAGCGGTTGGCCCTGGAGCAATGGACCCAAACTTAATTTCTTCAATTATTGATATAAAAACAAAACTTTCTCAAATTAAAGGAAAAATAGATTAAGAGTTATCTTTTAAAATATATAATTAAGAAGGGGGAAATAGTAAAATGGCTGGATTGCCTGATATATTTAACTTATTTCGCAACAAAAATATTTCAATTAATGAGCTTTTTAAAAAAGCTGATAATAATATTTATTCAGTTTCTTCTAAAGATTGGTATAAATCATTCCCATACCGTTTTGTGGTTGTTATTGAAACAAAAAAAACAGATGAAATAACTCAGGAAGAAAAAGTAGAAAAAACTGAAAAATGCTATTATTCTTTACCTATTCCTCCAGAATCTTTAAGTTATCAAATGATACCAGCTTCACAGCTTACTCCTACATTAGGGGGAGTTGTTGAAGAAACTTCCGCCAATGTTTTTTGGCAAATTGCTTTGTCCGGAACAACAGGTATTTCAATTGGTCGTCAGTATTATAATGTTAACGATTCGTTTGCTCTTTATAAAGATGGCTTAAACAAACCGGCAATTAAAGAAGAAAATTTTCGTGCTGTGTTAAAAGGTGGAATATTTGCAAATAATTTTAATAATATCAAAAATTTATATGATGCTGGAGTTGATGTTTTTGATTCAGATACTAGAACAGATGCAGCTTTTGGTTTATTAGAAGAATTAGCTACTACATCTCAACGTTTTAAAAGGTCTGGGGTTATAGTTGATACTATAGATACTGACCTTCCAGGTGCTTTTTTAAGAAAAGCAAGCAGAATGTTAGGCATTGATCCGAGAACGGTTGGAGCAGTCGATGCAACTAATGGTTATGTAGAAATTCATTTATTTCATAATTTTTTAAATGTTTATTCAAAAATAAAAGAAGAAAATCCAGACACAACTAAATTATATTTTGAATCACAAAAAGATAATATGCAGTGGCAAGTTGCTATAAAAAATTTCGCATTTCAAAAAAACGCAAACCAACCATATTTATATAAATATAATATTGTTTTACAAGGATTTAATTTGTTGCCAGCGGGAACAGATGAGCAAAGAAAAAAATTAGTTACCAGTCGGTTTGGCGATGAAGGTGATTTGGCGTCCATTAATTCCATTACAATCACTGGAGCCATTACAAAAGCTAATCAATTGGCCTCTAAAATCAGAAAAATTGGAAAAACAGGTGGCGAATCATTAATTTCAAAACCTCCGGTAATTTAAAGGTTTTAATATGGCTTATACATATTTTGAACAAGTTTTAACAGATTATTTGGGCTATTTAAAAGCAACGCAAAATGCTCAATTTACTTTGGCAGATATACAAACAATTGCTTCGGATAGATGGGGGTGGTTTGTTGATAATTGGGAAAAAAGATTTTATCCAAATTTTAAACGTATTTTGCCAAAATCAGATTTTTTTAATTCTTTACTAAAAGATTTGAATAATGAAGTAGTTACACAAAAACTTTTTTTAGATAACAACATTAATCCATTTTTGAATTCAATTAAATTCATTAATTATAAGCCAATTTTGTCTTATATTGATTTAAATGAAATTTCACTTACACAAACAGAAGTTCTTATTTTAAAAGAAGAGCAAAAGAGACTCAAAAATTTATCAATTACAGATTTTGAGGATATGGCTTACTTTTTAAGAAGTACAGCATCAGATGCTGTGCAAATTGTTGGGTTGGGTGATGTTGATGGGGTTGCTGTTCAAGGTTTTGCTGTTCTTGACCCTCAAAGGAAATACGCATCAAATGAACTGGAACAAATAAACGATGTACTTGAATTAGCCGATGAAATTGATGCAATTATTTTTAATTTACAACAAAAAACAGAAAAAAATCCTAATTTATTAGCAGTAGCTAATCGTAATATAGATGTTGATAGCCCCGTAGTATTTAATCAAACGTTTGCTGCGGCAATATCAGCTCCATTTGTAGACTCATTGGAATATATGTCCAATGTTTTTTATGGTTCTAAAGATAGATGGTTTGAAATTGCTGCAATTAATAACTTGCAACCGCCATATGTCGATAAAACTGGAGAAAAAGAATATTTACTTGGACCGGGAACTTTATCTTCTGTAAAAATTTCCTCAAATAAAGCTAACTATTTAAAAATTGGAACAAAAATTAAAATTGGTTCATATACTGTGCGAGATGAAATTCGTTCTATTATAAAAATTGTTAATTTTAATGACGGAACAATGATTTTGTCATTATCTGGCGAGCCAGATTTAGCTAAATTAAAACTTTCAGAAAAATCTTACGTTAAAATTTATAAACCACAAACAGCCAATGAAGATTCTTTGTTGTTAATACCCGTTGATGGAGCATCTTTACAAATCCAAAGTAAACAGCCTAATTTAGATGTATTAAAAAAATTAAATAAAGGACTTTTAGATTTTGGTGTAGACATTAAACGAGATGAAAAAACAGGAGAGCTACAAGTTAGTAAAAATGGCGATTTTGACCTTATTTATGGTATGCCAGCAGTTCGACAAGCTTTATTTACTTTATTAAACACTAATATCAATGAGTTACCGTTTCATCCCAGTTACGGAATTCCTTCAGTAGATGTTATTGGCAGTAGTTTTTACGGTAGTATAGGTTTTGCTACTGCTTTTTCTCAAATAATAAGAGATGTTATATTGTCAGATGTAAGATATTCAAATGTTCTTGTTCAGGATTTGGTTGCTACGGAAACTACAATGTCAATTAATTTAATAGTTTCTATAAATAATTCTGATACAATAATTCCATTAAGTTTTGTTTCAAGCTAATTTGTTCTTGAAAAATAATACTCTTCATTTTAAAATAGACTCACCTGAATCTTATTAAGGAGTTGGGCGTGACTGTTACGATTAAGTCTAAAGAGCAACTATTAGGCGCTTGGGTCAGAAGAATAAAAAATAATACTGATATCACTGACTTTCAGCCAGGTGGTGCGTTAGTTACGCTTATGGAAGCAATCGCACAGCAGGTTTTTCAGTCACAATTATCTGTATTAAAAGTGCTTGAATTGACAGAAATTGATAATTTAACGGATACAAGACTTGATGATTTTGCAGAGTCATTAAAAATCCCCAACGGTCAAGGCGGAATTGGAAGACAAGCTGCTCTTCAATCCACTGGTTCAGTAGTTATTGGTTCTGCCTTTAAAAAAATTTCTACCCGCGCATATGCTGGTAAGCCAGCTCCTTACGCAGGTTCAAAAACTTTATATGTTCAAGATGCTTATGAGATGTCTTTAATTCTTAATGCGGCTAACAAAAAAATTTACATTGGTCGCAACACGGTCGATGCTTTTGAAGGCCCAATTTCTTTTTCAAATATTACATCTACAGGTTCTTATTGGATTATTGAATTAGTAGATCCTCTTACTAAAGACCATTCATATACCGATGAAATTGTGTTAGCTCAAGGGGGAGATCGCACAATTAACGCTTCGACGGTTGTGCAAGTACCAGCTTATTCTGATTCAATAGCAATACAGTTTACGACCGATGTGTCGGTTGTAATGCCGGATGGGGAAGATTCTGTTACAGTTCCAGTAACTTGTACTCAGTTTGGCGTAGTAGGAAATGTAGCATCAGGTGCTGTCACAGAATTTGGTTCAGTTCCGTTTAATGGAGCCGTAGTTGTTAATCAGCAGGCTTTTGTTAATGGAGCAGATACCGAATCAGACGCTTCTTTGCGACAAAGAATAAAAGATTATCCTAATACGTTGGCTCGCGGCACTGTAGGGGCAATTAAGTCGGCGCTTCTTACGGTGGTCGATGCAGATACTAAGAAAAAAGTAACTTCGGTTTCTGTTATTCGTCCCCTTGAGCAAGGAGAGCCAACCACCGTATATATTGATGACGGTACTCTTTTAGAGCCAATTTTTTCTGGCCAAGATTATGAACTATTATTAGCAAAAGCTTCTGGATTGGAGCAAAGTTTTAAAACCGCTCAGGCACCAATTACACCCGCCGTTGTGGCGGCGACAAAAGCTGCTCCATATGTATTACAAGCAGGAATGACGATTACTTTTTTGATTGATAATATTCCGTATGTATATACAATCACACCTTCAAATTATAAAGATATTACCGCTGCTACTGCATACGAACTTGTTCGTGATTTAAATTCAGATGCAGAAGGAATTTTAGATTTTCGAGTTATTGATAATGGAGCAAAAATAGTTGCAATTGATAGAACAAATGAAGCCGAAGAAATTACTGTAATTTCAGGTACTTTACAAAATACTCTTGGCTTTTCGACTGTTTCTCAAAGACCAATTTATTTATACAAAAATGGAGTTTTACAGTCATTTAAAGGAAAAACAGCAACAATTTCTTCAAATCCTTTTACAAATTGGGATATTGACGGAAGTTCATATACTGGATTGCAAGCAACAATTGATAATGTATTAGTCAATATTTCTGATATCACAGAACTTGATTTTCAAACACGGTTTGGCGTTTCTATGATAGTTGCTACCGCAGATAATTGGCGCGAAATTTTGCAATCAAAAATTCCTGGTGTAACTGTTATTTTTCAAGATAATAGATTTATCATTACTTCTAATAAAGAAAATAACTCATCAAGCGAAATTATTATTAATAGTGGTAGCTGGATAGGCTCGGCATCTATTTTTAGTCAATCTCTTTCAGAACGCTCCTCTGTTGGTTCTTCGAAAAATTACACATTTAATAGATATACCGGTGACATTAGATTTGTTTCTAGGTTACAAGCTAATGATATTATTGAAATTGCATCTTTAAGCACGAGGGCTTTTGCTCAATCTGCAAATACCAGCACTGGAAAATATGACACTTCAAATGATTATCCCGGATTTGGCCAAGCAAAATTTATTATTGCTGTAGATGATTTCGCTGTTATTAAAGATACTGGTAACACTAACACGGGACTTATTAAAGTAATTAATGTAGATACTAACCAATTAACTGTATCGCTAAAAGATGAGCTAGAAAATAGCTTATTTAATGCTGCCGAGGTCGGCGATTATCTATATTTAACTTCATTAAAAGAAAACGACACGACTTTACTGCCAAATAGCATCCCCAATGATGCTGTTGGTTTTTATCGTATTAAAAAAATTATAAATAATTCTTCTGCGTCTAAAACAATAGTAATTGAAACTTCCTCTTATCAAGCAACGGTTGGTTTTGCCTTGAATGATGAATATGTAACTTCCTACAAAGGAAATGCAGTATTTAGGATTTTTTCATCTAAAGCAACGCCACAAGTAGTAACTTTGCCAAACTCAACGGCTTTGTTAGTAGAAGATGCCGTTAATTTTATTAACGAACAAATTGTGGGTGCAGCTACAGAAAGAATTTCTGGAGAATATTTTCTTTTAAGAACAAATACTTATATTAACGGTTCTTTATCTGTGCTCGCTACATTTGGAAAAGCAAACAACGTATTTTCCGTTGCTAACTCAACCAATCTTCAGGCACACGTTGGTTCGTCCAATTCAGCAGAATTAGATGGTATATTTCCAGTTGTAACTGAATCTGTTTTACCGGATTTGCCAAACACAGGACGTGCTTTTAGAGATTACCTAAAAATACAAAAAAATTATACAGAAATTACACAAACATCTGAAAATCCAATAATTGAAGCAGCTACAAATATTACAAGTTATCCAATGGGTTTTCAAGAACTTTGGGTTACAGGAAAACTTTTAGGATGGACAGGAAGAACTTATAACAATGAAACAACTGCGCCATTTGAGGGTTTTTTAAGAACAGATAGCGCAATCAAACCAATTGGTGCGATTAGCGTTACGGACGATAATATTAACAGATACACAAATATTTCTTTTCGCCTTGAAGATTTAGCGGCAACGCCATATGATAAATTTATTGTAGAAATAGATTTAAGCTCAAATAAAACAGTTACTTTGCCTCTTTATAAAAAAGCAATCATCTCCGACGAACAACTTTTAGGCACTTCTGGTAAAGGTCAAAAATATCAATTTACTTTAAAAGATCCTGAAGATTTTAATAAAGAATTTTTTGATATCACTAGTCCTTTTAAAAATTTTGATTTTAATGATTTTAAAATGGTTGGTAAATCAGTTGGGATTTATAAACTTAATAGTTCTGGCTTAGGGCCAGCAGAAACTGCTTTAGTTGTTCGGTCTGCTTCTTTTGGCGGAGCAAATAGAATTAAATTGAATATTTTATATCCACAATCTCCATCTCAACCAGATATTAAAATATCGCATTCTAATTCATACGGAACCGAAGAGGTAATTACTGCTGTAAATGTTGAAATGCCCTCTCAATCTGTTATTCCTTCAACTATTTTTAATAGCGGTAAATACAAAGTTACAAATGTAACAAGCGTTAATAATTTAACAGATATTACTTTATCTACTCAAACAGATGCAATTACGGCAACAGCGAATATGCAAAATATTGGTTTATTTGATATTTTGTTTTTTGCAAGAGCAGTTGGAGTGCCGAGTTTTCCAGGAGTTTTAGGTAATAATATTGAGCTAGTTATTCAAGATTCTGGACATACAGGTTCACCTGGAACCGTTACAATGATAGCTCAATCAACTAAAAAAGTTACATTAGATTTAAACGGTTCGTCGCCAGACGCTTCCGCTTTGTCTAGTGCTTTATCTGGTAGCACGTATTTTGCATCAGCTAGCGGTACAGGTTCATTAAGTTTAATGCCTACTGCTTATAACCCTATTTCAGAAATAGCAGCAAAAATTGATAATCCTTACTATACTTTGACTTTTAATCAAATTAACTTTAATCCTAAAATTCGCGGTGCTTCGGGCAATGCGTGGTCTTTTAAAGTCATTAATACTGGTTCTGGCAGTGTCGTAGCTTCTGTGGATACAGTAAATAAAGTCATTACTATTGATTTAAAAGGAAACTTAACCGTTGGATTATCTAGTCTTCAAGGGCTATTAGATGGCATTTCTGGATTTAATGGAGCAGTATCCGTTACTGTTAAAAATACATCTGTATATTTAGCCGTTTCTGGGCCAACATTTTTTTCCGGAGGTGTTACTAAACAAAATACATTATTTACGTCGGGCGGTGCCGATGCAACAAGCGGTGTTTTTGAATCAGGATTATTTTTAGTAAACAATTTATTGCAAGTACAAGGAATTCAGTCAGAAGCTGGAGCCATTGACGGCTCAATGCCAATTGGTGTTTGGCCAATAGTTGAAAAACCTTCATTAGGTGAGATTAAAATTCGCGTACCAGATTATATTGGGTTAAGAACAATAGGACCAACACTTGGCGCGGTTTATGTAGATAAAGAATTTGATGCGGCCACATATCAACTTCAATCGTTTCCAATATTGTCTAAAAATATTCAAAATCTCGCCGATGCTATAAATCAATATTTGGTAGAAGCTCCTATAGTTACATCACAAATTTTAGGAAATTCAACTGCAGACGTTTTAATGCCCAGTGGTGTAAGTGAATTGCCCAGGTCAACATATATTAATTATACAAATGTTTCTTCTTTGCCATCTTATGTAAATTCTCCGTCGGAGGCAATAAAATTTCATTCTTTTTCAGCGAATCGCTCAGAGGGAGCGTCTATTTATGATTATAATCCAACTAATGGATGGATTCATTCAGTTGTTCAATCTGTTAATTCTATTTTTCCAAAAGACTTAACTACCTCTTATTCATCTATAGGAGAAGAAGTTTATTTGCTGCCAACAAATGTTGCTACTTTCAGTAGATGGGCAAATTTTGCTCCAGCTTCGGCTATGCCAACTCAAGCAATCGTAAGTCGAGCAGAAAAAGCAACCAAAGTACAAATTGCCTCAAAGCTTCGAGGCACTAAAGGCGTTGTTTATCCAAAATCAAACTTAACCAACAGGTTTACAACAACTTTATTGGATTCCGCTTCCGCAGAAAATGGTTCTGTATATTTTTCATTGCTTACATCTCAAACAAAACAGTTGCCTAAAAATTCATTAGTAAAAATATCTAATGCTCTAACTACTGATTTGTTTAGGCCATTTCGCGTTGCATCTCCAGTTGAAAATATTACTGCAGCAAACACTTTGGATGAAAAAACTTGGTTTCGCGTAAATACCAATATAATTTATGAAAAAGTAAACGACCCAAATAAACCTAATATTGGTCGTTTATATTTTTTAAGAAATGGTCAATCCGCAAGTTTTACCAGCGGCTCAACCACAATTACTATACCATCTACTGAACCTTTAGATTCTGGCAGCATTCAAATACAAGCAGGTATACCATCAACAGGGCTTGCGACAATTACTTATACTGGTTCAAAAACTTTATCCGCCAGAATTGGCGATATGATGTACATAAGCCCAGGTTCAAGTTTTCCTGCAGAAGTTAAATGTCCTCAAATTCCGTTTGGTCTTTCTATGCAAACAAATGTATATGCAAGTGGACTTACAGGATATCCCGGATATCCCGTGGTACAAGTCACGGATGAAAATGAAATTATTGTAATTGCTCCAAATATTACAGGAAACAGCACAACTACAATTAGCACAGAGACTGATTTGGTGTTTGTGCCAAGTTTATATACAGAAAAAAACATTAAAACTCATTACAGTGCAGGACCAAATGGTGTTGAAATTGTTGGCACCACATCTACTTCTGGGGTTTCTGCTACATGGATTAGCGATAAATATTCATATGGTATTCTTAAAAAATTATCAAATGGTTTTTCAGCCGTTATTCTTTCAAACACCTCTAATGATATAGTAGAACCAACTGCCGCCTTAGATTCAATGATGCTAAACGAGTGCGGCGTAAATTCCGATGACTATGTGTTTTTAAATGGTTTTGGTTCGGGAGCAGATGGTCAATATCAACTCGTAGCTCATGATGGAAAAAATACAATAATTTTATATAATTCAATTTTGCCATTAGAGGACGTACTAGACGATGGAAAAATTTGGTGGGGCAAAAAATTAGGTGTTACTGGATATTCTAACCCGGCATCGCCTCCATCGATTCATTCTATTGACCCTCGTCCTATTAGAATAATAGACGCAGAATCAGTTGTAGTTGGCAGTAAAATTAAAATTGCTTCCGCTGCTCTTGGCTCGTCAAATTGGTTTGAGCAGTCTTTAATTGGAATTTGGTCAATAACTAATATTGGATGGTATAGTTCATCAAGCGGTGTTTGTCAGTTTATTGAATTTGAAATACCAACTGGAGCACCATCTGGCATAGCTCAAGTTATAGTTGGTTTAGCTAATACTGAAAATATTTCTTTTGTAGAAAAAGAACCGTTTAGTGCTTTTAGACTTGTGCAAGGTTGGTCCGTTGATCCTAAAAATACAGAAAATTCACAAATTTATATGACACCGTCTAAGTCTTATCAAAAAATTTCTTCATCTTTAGGCACAGAAATAGAGTGTTTAAATAAGTTAAATTACGAAGCTGTTCCTAAAACAGGAATTGATGGATATAAAATTTTTGGGGGCTTAATTCGAGAAGCTCAAAGAACCCTTGATGGTGTTTCAACGTCGATTAATCGTTATCCGGGTGTTAAAAGCACAGGAACAGATGTGTCGGTGCTTCCGCCTATCCCTAGAGCAGTTGCTGTTACATTTAAAGTAAGAACGCGGGACGGCTTATCTATCAACGTTTTAGCTAATTTGATTAGATCGTCTGTTACAACTTTTATTTCATCATTGGGACTAGGCGACTCAGTTATTTTGTCAGAACTTATTGGTTTGGTACAAGATATTCCGGGAGTTGTATCAGTAGAAATTATTAATACGTAGCCACAAGCAGTTGACGGGAAGATTCCAGTAGCAGATAATGAAAAGGCAATAGTTATTGACCCAGCAACTAACATTAACGTAGGACAATAAAATGTCTAATGTTCGTCAATACTTGCCAAAAATCTCTAAACCAAACAAAGAATCGGCACCATTTTTAAATGCTTTTTTAGATGGTGCTGATGAGCTTATTGAAAGTTTAGAAGTTTATACTTCTTACGCCCAAGACCAGTTCTTTTTTACCACTGCTGATGCAGAATATATTTTTAAGTTAGCCGCAAGAAATGGTTTTTATCTCCCTAAAGATGCTGGGTTAAATATTGATGGGCTAAAACCACTTGCACCCTTGATGATTAATAAACCTAAAACAACTTTAGAATTATTAAATCAAGTTTTAGAAATTTATTTTTCTCAACAACTTTGTCGTCCAAATTTAACCTGTGCCCAAACAGAGCCATATAGGCTAAAACAAAATGATGAATTAATTGTAAAAACTAGAGAAACTATTCATAAACTAACCATTGACGCAACTTTATTTTCAAATCTAAATAACGTTAGTGCCACAGAACTATCTACTTACATTAACAGTGTACAGGGCGATTATTTAGCAACTGTATATTTTGACAGAAACATTAATAAAAATAAAATTCGCTTGATTCCAAACGGCACAGGAGCAAACGAAATTATTCAGGTATTGGGTGGAACTTTACAAAATTTATTGCTTTTTCCGAATGTTGTTGAAACCACAAACACAACTCAAACCGCTTGGACAATATCTAAAATTGCAGATTATTCTGATATTGTTAAATTTACATATTCTACTGGACCAACGCCCAGTGTTTTTAAAGTATCTATAGGAGATATAGTTACTTTTCGAAATCAATTTGATGTTGGATCTTCTGGAGTAGCTAGTCTTTATTTGACTGATGAATTAGGTGAACAAATTATAGACAATAATGGCAATTTTGTAACTGTAGAAGTAGATTTAATTGAAGGTAATTATTCAACATTAAACGGTTCTTTTGAAGTAATTGACGTTGGATACGATTACTTTAGTATTAGAAATAAATATTTAAAACTACCAGTAAATAACGAAGGAATTTTAATTCAATTATCTTCAAGAGATGTAATTTTTACAAAAAATATTCCAAGCAGAGTCTATCAACAACCAAATTTTTCATATTTAACTGAAATGACAGATGACCAAATTACGGTTACTGTTCCTGCTGTGCCTCCAATTGTAAAAAGATTTTTAGAGGGCTCTTGGCATATTTATGGAGCAAAACATACAATATTAAGTTTTACTCGAAACTCTGTGCAAATCAATCCTCTTACATTGACACAATTACCTCAAAATAATAATACTTTTAGGCTTCAATCATCGTCCATGGCAATTGATTTTTTAAAGAAAAATTTTCAAATTAACACTATAAATTCAACTTCTGGTATAATTTCAATTAGTTTAGCCGATGAGTATGATGTATTTCCTTATACTACACCATTTTTAATTGGCACCAATCCATTTTATTGTGATTTTAATAGCAACTTAGTAGAAATTACATTCCCTTATAGGCACGGTTTATGGGTAAATTCAAAAATTATTTTAAACTCTACAGCAACAAACTCAGACAGCGGAATTAACTTAAACGGTTCGTGGCGAGTAGAAAAAATACTATCACCTACCAAAGTTGTTATCAGAATTAATTCAAAAAATATAGGACAGCCCCCTACAGTTACTGGCTCTTTGTATAGTTTGGGAAATAAAAAATATAGAATTGTATACACATCTGGCACTAGTTTAAATTTATCTAAACTTAATACAGTTGGTAAAAAGTTTAAATTTTTTGACGACGGGTCTTCAACTATTTTTAATAACTACATATGGGAAAAACTAAAAACACGAACTCACATTGTTGCCGCTGTAGGTTCCAACAGTATTGATTTTGAAGTTTTAGATAATTTAAGTGTTTTACCAAACGAACTAATAACTACTGGTGTTAAAACACAAACTTCAGTAATTGTGTGGGGCGGTTCTAGCTCTACCTATTATTTTAATAAAAACGATCAAGAAAATATTGATTTGTTGAAAAATTTAGAATTAGTTGTAACTGACTTTTTAAAACCAACTAGTGAATTATACTTAGGTTCGTATCTTTACGATCCACAAGGGATATACTATAAATTTTTGCCAAGCGAAGTTGGCACAAAAACAACAGCGCAAATATTTAAAGGCGAAAGCGGAATTATATTGCCCGTATCTAATGTCGAAGGTTTTAGTACCGATGGGGGATATTTGATACTTGATTATGGGACAGCAAAAATTGAAGGTCCATTAAAATATTCAACAATTTCAAGCAATCAAATAATAATTGACCCTTCTTATATTTTTACAAAAACACATTTAGTTGGAGCAACAGTTAGAGATGTAAAACAATTACAAGCTGTAGTTCCAAAAGAAAATGGGAAACAATATCAACCATTTTTGACTGGCACTTCTGCCGCTAGGGCCAGTTTTTTTGAAATACTAAATTCAATTATTTCCGCTGGCGTATTTGTTAAAGAAGATGTACTCTATCCAGAACTACGATACTCAGATGAGAGTTTAAAGCCTTATGAATAGTAAAATCAACATATTGTATTCTTAAGAGGGTTGTATGTCTGTTTTATCAAGAGTAAATTACGTTGGCGGATTGCGGGTAGATTTGCCTGATTTATTAGCTTCTGATTCTTACATTACTAATGATATTAGAAATATTATTAGTAGTTTAACAGGCAATACATCATATACGGTACAAGGACTTGAAGTCACCAATTGGTCTGGTTTAACAGTTTTTGTTAATATTGCAGATGCGTTAATTTTTTGTCCAAATAACCCCGTTGCTCCCTTTTATAAAGGATTAGTCGGAGATACTGAACTGACGATTACACTTCAGTCTAGTTCTGAAATTTACTTAGAATTAATATTAGAAACAACAACAAGTGGCCCTGTCACAAAAGGGTTTTTTGATTCACTTGCAATTACAGCCGATTCTCCAGCAGGGTCAGAGTTTACTGAAACAATCGACTCACAAGTTATTGTTGTGCCAAAATTAGTTCAAAAATTTGGCGGATTTACGCCTAATTCTATTAAAATAGCTTATATTGAAACCAATGCTTCTCAGGTAACCAAACTCGTAGATTCACGAGAATTATTTTTTAGATTAGGCACGGGCGGAGCTGTGCCTAACAAATCGGCAAATTTTCCATGGGATTCCTCAGTTAGGCAAGAGCCAGTAGAATCATCAACTTCTCCGTCTCAACTAACTAATATTAATCCAAATTCTGTTTATTATTCTAATACAATAAACGGAACTATTTTAAACGACAAGGGCATTAAGACTTTAAAAGATTGGCTTAATGCAATTATGACAACTTTTAAAGAAGTAAAAGGAACTCCAGTTTGGTATCAAAGCGCAGGAACTTCTGCAGGATTTCCCTTAAATCTTTCTTTACTGTCTCTTTTTAGAGATAGTACGGCTGGACATTCTATAGTAGCTGATTCTTCTAATACTATTTATTGGGGGACAACTACCGGAGTTATTGAAAATTATTTACACAGTCAATGTACTGGCTCAACAAGGGTGCGTTGGCAAGCGAACTACGGTTACCCAATTACATGGGAGTTGGGCGGAACTTATTCTTCAAATAGAATTTATTCAAACAACAATTTTCAATCTCCTGCGTTAAGCGAGGGTGATTCTTTATATTTGGCACTGCAGCGCGATGTTGTGTTAACTGACGAAATTGTAGAATGGTGGCCTATTTCCTCACCAGGAGGCTCATTGCCAGTTGGCGTAACTCCTTTAGACCCAAATAAATCTGTAAGTGGATTGGGACATTTTGTATCAGTAGCGGTTGGGGATTATATTAAACGGGAGTCTGAAGGAATTTTAGCGTATTACAGAGTAAATCGCCTTTTGTATAACGACGATACCGTAGTTGATGTAGAGGGTACGGTTGCAGATAGTAGCGTTAAAGCAGTGGAGCTAGATCGAGCAAAATTGCCCTCCATTTTGTCAGGAATTGAAGAGAAATACACTTATTTTCGAGCAAGATATTCAAATGCCGATTTAATTGTGCGCGGCCCAATGTCTGCCGAACCGGCTAATGATGTTGATTTGTATTGGTTAGGCAGAAGAACTGGTTCTTCTTTTTATTTTAGGGATTATGGCACCTTATCTCAAGGCGAAGAAGTTGAAATTTTAGAAGACAGTGCTCAAGACCAAAACGAAAATAATTTTGGCTCAGAGCCTATATTGGTATTAAACCCCGATGTTGCTTATGCTGCTGAAGTTTTGTCTTTAAACCCTAACGGAACGGCAATTTCCGGAACTTATTTAAGTATATATAAACGCAAAACCAACAACAGAACAAACTCCGACTTAACAACAAACCAAACAGTTTTTGTTTATGAAATTGAAGATTTAATTTCGTTAGGCGCGAATCAAGAATTATGGGTTAAAGTATCAGATGAATACTCTGCAACACCATATACGCTTATCGCAGGAAATGTAACTGATTCAAACGTTACTAACAAATATGAAGTAAGAAACGCAAACGACGCCCCGTTAAGAAATTATGACAATAAATCTGTTTTTATGCTTTGTAAACAAGTAACAATTAATAGTAAATCTTACGTTGTGTTTTTTGATGGCACAGTAGTTGGCGAGGTCGGCAGAGCAACCCCCCAAAGATTGCAAATTGAAGACGTTTGGATTCATGATACTGATGTCGATGTTATATCAACATCAACTCCAGCGAGCCTTTTTGCAAGTGCAGATAATATTAAAATTGGACAATCTTCAAGCATTACTAGAATAGAAGGTGCCCAATCAGTTAAAAGAAAAAATGTATCAGGTTCTTATACTGTAACACCGACCGATTATATTCTTTCTGTTGACACTTCTAGCATATTAGCTACAATTTCTTTACCAGCAATTAGTGCGGTGGAAGATGGGCATACAGTAATTGTGAAAGATAAGTCAAATAATTCATATACTAATACCATTACCGTATCCCCTAATGGTACTGATAAAATTGATAATGCTGCAGTCGGATACGTAATTCAATCCGACGGCGCGTCTTATATTTTTGTAGCAAATAAAGAAGATGGTTCTCCATATAATTGGGAAATTATTTAATATTTTGGAGGCATTATGAACAATATAGTAGATTTTAGTGCAAAATTAAAATTAAAAAAAAGAACATTATCTTCTTTAGTTAGAGAGCAATCTTTTGGAATAGATTTAACGCATTATCAAATTTATAAATTAAGAGTTGGAACCGCTACATGGTTTGATGCCGACGACGCTATTGTTGCAATTCAAAAAACAAACAATGATTATAAAATTTTACTTTGTCCAGTAAATAAAAATTTTTTAGAAAATAAATGGAATGTTTTTGGTCTAATCATGTGGATTTGGTTGCGATATTTAAAACACAAGCGCGTTGGTAATTATAGAGCATCAACGGATGAGTTTAAGTTTATGCTTCAAAAAACATCTAAAATTGATGCAGATATTGAATTTGTTAGAAATATTCCCCATTTACCTGAAATTAATCCTAAATATTCGATGTAAGATATGGCAAAATTTACAGAACAACAGCTAGCTCAACAAAAAATTTTAAAAGAGCTTCAAGAAGCATATGAACGTGATTACCAATGGCTCACAGAAGAGGAAAGGTCTATTGCTGAAAGATCGTTTTCTCAAAATAAAACCTTGTTTGTCAGCCCCTCTCAAGAAGCTGCTTTGTTCGGTGTATATGCAATGGGCAGAACCGTAACTCAGATTGCCAGACAATCTGGACATCTTGTTGAAACTATTGTATGCAGTCTTTTGAAATATAACTGGTGTATGAGAATGCAGATGGCCAACCAACAGGCCGATGGTTCTGTGTTAGAAGTCTTTGGTAAAGAAGCCATTGATACAATCTTTACAATGACAAAGATTGCTATTGAAAATGATTTAAAAAAAATTTTGGCTGGTGAAATGGCTGCGGGTGAATCCGGTTTTGTGCCAAAAAACATTAAAGAAATGAAAGAGTTTTTAGGAGTTGTTGGCGAAGTTCATAAAATAGATGCTTTTATGAGATTGGGGGCCAAACAACCTTTAGTTAATGTTAGTAATCAAACATTAACTCTAACAAATGGCCAACCACAAAGCCAAACACAAGTATCTGATGCGCAAACCGTAGAATTACTTGAAACTTCTGAAAAACGCATTGAAGCGTTAAAAGCACTTGAAGAAGAAACAAAAGACAAGTAATATTATTTTTAATAAGGAGAGTTTATGAGCAGCAAAATTAATATTGGTATTACTTTTAGCGTAGAAGATTATAAAAAATCAAGTTTTTTTAATAACGGAATTATGCAAAATGTTGTCACTTTAAAAGAAATTTTTCAAAAATGTCAACAGGTTAATAAAAGTTATTTTATTAATACTCATTCTCAGGCAACAAAAACTTCTCCGGAATCAACAGCGTGGGAAGAGTACGCTCAAGATATTATTACCAAAGAAGAAGCAAAAGAAAAATGTGATTTGATCGTTGTTTGTCAGGGTTCTCTGTATCTTGATGAATACAAAGTATATAAAAAATTAGGAAAAAAAATCGTAAAACAAATACTTGGCGCAGAGCTTGCGATTTTTCATGAACGATGTCTTTTTGATATCCCAACTGGGGGTATATATAAAAGAAATGATAATGTTGATGCTGTGTGGATGAGTGCGCATTATTATAACAGAGATAAATATTTTTTTAAAAGCATTTTTAATAATTGCGATGTTGTCGAAGCTCCGTATATTTGGGATTCAAGATTTATAGATAAACATCTAGATACATTAAAAAAATCAAAACAAAATCTTACTGGCACTTATGCTCCAAATGGAAATCTTAAAAAAAGAATTTCAACCATGGAAGCAAATTTAAGCGTTGTAAAAACTTGTATCACTCCAATTATTATTGCTGAGCTATTAGAAAGAAAATATCCCGAAGTTTTAGAATTTTTTAGTATTTTTGGCGGAGAAAAAATTAAAAACAAGCCCGATATGATTGATTTTGTTCTTAATTTTGAAGTAAATAAAAATAAAAAATGTTTTTTTGAATCTAGGTATCCAGTTGTTTGGACTTTGTTTAACCACACAGATATTGTATTGTCCCACCAGAATCAAAATGAATTAAACTATTTGTATTTAGATGCAGCTTGGCTTGGTTTTCCAGTTGTGCATAATAGCCCAATGATGAGAGAGTTAGGTTGGTATTATCCAGACAATAATGCGGATGTAGCGATTGAACACATTAAATATATTGCAGAAAACTTTGATACAATCGACTATGTTGATGAAAAATATCTAAAGAAATCTAGACAATTTGCTGAGCGATATTTTCCATCAAATATTCAAAATATTAAAGAATATGAAAGACTTATAGAAAATGTATATTCATAAAACAAAAGCAATACAGATGTTTAAATATTTATTTTTTATCATGTTTTTATTAAGTTGTAGCACAACAGCGCCTTATTCTTCTGTTTTTGTTTGCACTGCGGAATATAATCCTCATTTATGTACAATAACAATAGATGATGCCTTATATGCTGGATACGGTTTAAATAGATGTAATGCTTTAAAATCACTAGAACAATCATTAAAAAATCAAAATCAAAACCCTTTACTCGCTTATAAAGCTCAGTGCGGCAAAGTATATAAATAATTTTTTATTAAAGTTTTTTTATTATATGTCGATATGTATTATATAGGGGGTGTTTATGAAAACAATCCAAGTAGATTTGTTTTTAGAAATTTCTGGAAAAGAACAAATTACCCCCATTGATGTAGGGCTAATTCCAAAAATGGAATTAAACCATAGTCAAGAATTTGTTCTTGATTTAAAGTTAGTTTTTCCAGAAACAATCATTGTTTTTGGAAAAACATATAATGTTTTTAATAATTTATACTACTCTCCAAGTTTAATCTGGAGAGGCAATGAAGGTGAGTATAAGACTTATTTGTCTCTAAAACGTTGTTTTGGTTTTTTAAATTCAGACAATTCAATTGAAATTTCCTTAATTGAATAAAGGAGGCGATTATGTATATTGTTATGGTTGAATTGAATGGCGTCCCCGCTTCAAAACCTGAATGGACTGTAAATTATTCTTATGAAGCTAGTTTTGATAGCCTTGATGAGGCGCAAATGTATTTAAGATCTTTAGTAAGATGGTCAGCGGTAGATTCATATGATAAAAAATATGCAACCGATAAGCCTTCTTTTTCAATCTATTCTGAAGAGTTGGGTGAATACGTATAAATTTTTATAAAAGGGTTAAGTATGACTGATTCAAAATGGCTAGAAGCACAAAAAATATATGGCCGAGTAAGAGAACTTTTAGTTAAAGATGGTATGACAATGGAACAGGCTCAAAAAACCTTGGAAACACTCATTATGTTTGTTGCAGGCAGCGAGCTTTCAAAAGAAGAAACAAATATTTATTTAGCTAAATTTATTGAGGCAATGTTAAAAGGCGATAAGCCGCAATGCTAGGAGGCTTTTTGTGGACCAATGGATTAGCACAAGCAAAGTAAAAAAAATGTTTAATATTGATACAGAAACTTTAAATCAATTAGAAAGTGAAGGCAAAATAAAAGCAATGTTGGTTATGGGCAATAAAAAGTTATATCTTTTGTCTGAATTAAAAGATATAAAACCAGAAAACTCAATTATTGTTACTAAACCAGTAAGTTTTTTTAAAAGATTTTTTTCTTGGTTTAGGCGAGGGAAGTGATGAAGAGTGTTTTTATTTTTTTTATTTTTTTAATAAATTGTGTTTCATCTCCTCAACCAATCGTTTTACCAAAAGAAAACAAAATACAGCCTAAATATCAAATTGGTGATTGTTTAATGATAGTTGATTTACCATCGGGCCAAACTTATTCACGACACAGAATAAAAATAGAAAAAATTACTGATAGATATTGGTATAGATGGCTTTTAGATAACAATAAGTGGGATAGCAATTTATCAACAATCGTTGGACAATTTGAAAAATTAGAAAAAATTTCTAAAAAAGTAAATGATTGTCCAGTTCCAGTTGCATTAAGAGGTAATAAATGAGTGAATATCCATTTTTTGTATTGTTTGGGATAGCAAGTTCTTTAATTTTTGGAATAAGTATAATATTTAACGTTTTCAATGACTTAAGAAGTAAATGAGTTTTTATGGCAAACCCTAAAGTTATTCAACAAGCAGCTACATTTTTTATAGAAAATGGGATTAAATACAAATCTATAAAAATGTATGGAAAATTATTAGTTATTAATGTCTTTGATTACAAAACAGCTAAAGATGTTCAAGATATATTAAATGGCTCGTATGTGCAAAAAACTGGGATTGAAGGGCCAACCGAAGACGATGATTATGATGTTACTGGATTAATTGAAGATGCGCTCGCTCAACACATTAAAGAGTCTTCTGAGTGGAATGAAAAAGAATTAGAAGAATAAAGTTTTTAAAAAATTTGCCGATAAGCTGTATATGGAGGCAAATTATGGATATAATTTTAAATTTAATTGTTATTTTTGGCGGTGGAATTTTATTTATTACTTTTAGTGACTATCTTTTAGGTCTTTTCTTTAGGATAAAAAGATGAAATTTTTTATTTATACTATTTTATTGTATCAAATTTGCGGCAACGAAATTGTTTATATTAAAAATAGTATGCCGTATGCTACTTGTAATATTGTGACTCGCAATTGTTTTTTATTAGATGAACCTGGGTTAATTCTTCTTAGAGAAACCACTTCATGTTCGCGTCTTAAAAAATTTAACATTATGGAGTAATTATGAATTTTTCTTTATGGATAAGTCACATGCGCCAATCATCTGCCAAGTTTTTGATGTTCGTCGTTGCTGTTTTTTTACTAGCTAGTTGTGGAGAAAACACAGAAACAAAAATAATTGAGCTTGAAAAAAAAATAAATACTCCGTTTTATATTGATAAAGTAAAAGTAGATTCACAATTACTTCCGCATGTTATGGAATTTGCTGGATATTGTGAAAGATTTAAAATTTCTGAATTATGCCAAAAAAACTTTAATAATACTCTTTCAGTTCGTTTAGTTCCATCATTTAAAGAAAAAAACGTTGTTGGCAAATGTTTTGTTGATTTTTATACTGGCAAAAGATGGGTTGAAGTTCTCGATTGGAAAGATTATGAGTCTTTATTAACTAAAACGCTTGTAATGCACGAGATGGGGCACTGTGTTTTGGGCGACCCTTACCCACATTTTGATAATGATTATGATATTATGAATTCTTATCTGCTTCCACAAAAAATTATACAAATGTATTGGCCAATACTTATTCAAAATATGTTTTTAAGGGTAGGCGGCAGTTTGTTGACAGAAGACATAAAAGATTCTAATGTAAGTAGTGTTATTTTGGATGAGTTTGGCAATTTTTCTTGCGAAAAAGAAAAATTTTAAAACATTTATACATAATAGGAGTTTTTGTGTCAAAAAAAATCAATATTGGTATTACGTTGCAAGTCGAAGATTACAAAACTTCTAGTTTTTTTAGCAATGGTATTAAACAAAATATTATTACGTTGAGGGAAGTTTTTGAAAATTGTAAAAATGTTAATAAAAGTTATATTATTAACACTTCGTCAAAGTTCAGCGCAATTGCCGGCACACATTGGGAAAAATATGCTGAATATATTATTACCAAAGAAGAAGCAAAAAAGAAATGCGATTTAATTGTAGAAGCGCACGGGTCGTTATTAATAGATGAATATAAAAAATATAAAAAATTAGGAAAAAAAATCGTAAAACAAGTGCTTGGCGCAGAACTAGCAATGTTTAACGAACGGGTGCTTTTCAATATTCCCGCTGGTGGTATTTATAAAAAAAATAACGACGTTGATGCCACATGGATTAGTCCTCATTTTTACGAAAGAGATAAACATTTTTTTGAATGTTTATACGAATGCAACGTTTTAGAAGCCCCATATATATGGGATTCAAGATTTATTAATATGCACATTGAGTCTTTAAAAAAAAATAAACAAAATTTTACTGGCACTTATGCTCCAAATGGAAATCTTAAAAAAAGAATTTCAACCATGGAAGCAAATATTAATATGGTAAAGACTTGCTCTGTGCCAATTATTATTGCTGAGCTATTAGAAAGAAAATATCCCGAAGTTTTAGAATTTTTTAGTATTTTTGGCG
>Ga0129333_10000953_pt1 | contig 25546 bp, 14 predicted proteins | sample CPB6_08_DNA_FD_94474 | JGI IMG/M metagenome (GOLD analysis project Ga0129333, IMG submission 94474) | Freshwater to marine salinity gradient microbial communities from Chesapeake Bay, USA - CPBay_Sum_0.6_0.8_DNA | ecosystem: Environmental > Aquatic > Marine > Coastal | place: USA: Chesapeake...
TCAGGATTTTCACAAAATCTACTTGAGAAATTACAAACCTTAATACGTCTCCATGTACCACCATCATCACTTGGAACTTCAGGTAATTCATTACAAGTTAAAATCATCTTAAATTGTGGTTTAAATTCATAAGGTTCTTTAAATAAAGTTCTGACTAATATTCTATCTTGTCCGGAAAGTTCCTTCATAAGACCAATATTTAATCTTTCATTTTCACTAGGTTCCTGCATTACTGCAAAACGACGCCCTTTTGTTCTTTCTAATTCACTTTGTGCTGCATTACTCGCTGCTCTTTTTTGTGTTAATAGAGCAATTGGTAATATACAATAATAATCACCTATTGCTTTTTGAATTAAATCTAATAATTTAGATTTGCCATTACTTCCTTGACCAGTAAATATATAAAAACGCTCTTGGGAAATACTACCATCTAATATACAACTAAGTGTATCCATTACATAATTTCTAAGGTTTTTATTAGTAAAAATTTTTCCAAAGAACTCATTAATATCAGCTATTTCAGGAATATCACTATTATATTTTATATAATTATTTTTTGTTGAAAGTAATATATAATCATCTGGCATTCCATCTCGAAATATATGTAGTTTTAAATCATATACTCCATTCTCAAAACCAATTAGATGTGACCTACTATCTAGAAGTTCTTCAAATTTATCATCTACAAATAATGTCCTACATTCTTTCATAATAGAATCCTTAAAACTTGCATTTTTTAATTGTTTAGATATATTAATACATTTTTTGCTTTTCTCTTCATTTATGTTTTTCATAATAGGGTCTTCACAATGTTCAGCATAATATTGACTTCTTTCAAGAAACTTTCTACAAATATCTACACTTAAAATTTTTCGCAATTCTAAACCCTCGCGTGCTCTTACCCATTTATGTTTTTCTCTATCATATTTATACCAATTATCTTTTGATATTGCCTTAAATTCATCTTTAAATATAGCATGCACTACACATGCTATATCATAATGCGAACCATCACTTCCTAATGCTTTGTCAATTAAACTGATAATTGATTTATTAACTATATCATTATATTTTGAGAAATTATCTTGTTTTGCCCACCATCTTAACGTACCAATGCCCATATTATCTTTTCTCATTTTATCCCATAATTGCTGACACTCTCCTTCAATATATACACTGCTAATTTTTGAAAATTCAACCCACGTTTCAAGTAACCTATAATCAATATTTCTTAGTACCCATCCCAAATTAATCCAATCTGTATAATTATCTGCTCTACTAGATGATAAACATTCATTAACTAATTTTTTAATAAATATAAAATCATCTTCCGACACATATTTTTTATCATTATTTAAAGCTTTTCCTAAAATGTTATTTTGCACTTTTGATTTTAATTTATTATCAAGTGCCGGTAAAATATGTTTACTATATTGATTAATTTCTGTTATAAATTCTTCTTTAATAGTATTAATATTTATATTATATTTATTTCTCATAGAAAATAATTTAATAAAATTAATTTCATCAGAAGCACTTAATGAATAATTAATTTTAGTTGTTTCATTATTTTCAAATTTATATATAGAAGAAACTCGATATGTATCACAATCAGGTTTTTTACTTCCATACATTTGCCAACAATTAACATCTATTATTGCTTTATCAATAATAGATTCATAATCGTTACATATAGGCAAATCTTTAAAAATAGTATCAGCAATATCAATTATCTTTCTTCTAATAAAATGTTGAACATTATTAGAAATAATTATTTTTGGAAATATAATATGTATTCCATCTTTTAATTTATTGCGAAATTCAACAGGATTAGGTTTTTCCATAACATATGCTGTTGTATCATCATCTGCAATATTGAGATATTTTGAAATTATATTATAATATCCTTCTATAATTTTAAATATATGAGATTCATTATATAATCTTTCATATCTTTTATTATTATTTAAAGAAGAATTAGAAGTTTGTGAACTGTAAATTCCTGATTTATCATCAGGGATAGCAAAACGAAAATCAATATCAACGCGTAATGGACTTGGGTCTAAGGGTTTTTCAGTAAAATATAATTGTATACCATTTGTAAGTGCTAAACTATACAAATTAATAAATTCATCATATATTTCATCAGGAATATTTAAACTAACTTTTGGTGAACCTATACTTGTATTTGTAAATATTTTGACCCCTTTTTCAACACGATATTTATTTATAAAAGAGCGCAAATCTTCGTTTATACCCATAATTATAAATAATATTACTTTTATATATATATCAATTTTTATTTTTATACATATTTTACAATTCAACTACTATAATTATTACATATTTAACTTAGTATAGTATGTATATTATATAATATTTTTATTATAATAATATAGACGATAATATTATATAATGAGTGTTAAATATTCTAGTCCAAAAAATATTAAAAATCCAAATTTATTTAGCAAGAAATCTCTTATAAAATTAATAGATGCATGGAATGAAAATAAAAATGATAAAATTTTATATAAAAAAACATATACTATTGGAAAATTGTCAGAACTATTAAATGAAAAAATTAAACCAATATGTAATGATAAAGAATACTGGTGTTGGCCGGGTGCCATAAAAGAATTAACAAATAATAGAAGAACAAAAGAAATAATAGATAATATAGAAAAAAATGAACTTAGACCAGAAATGCCTGAAGAATGGTGTAAAAATCCTATTGAATGGTTATCTAATTATGATATAGAAGATGTAATGATACAATATAATAATGATAAAAAATATAAATTCTGTTTTTTAGGTGTGTTTCCAATTGATTTTTCAGTAGAAGATAAATTTGGCAAATGTTTATATAGTGAAATATGTTCAATAGATATTAATAAATATATTAATAAAAATATAAAATATATAGGTTTAATAACAAATTTGGATAAACATAATGAACCAGGTTCACATTGGACATCTACATTTATTATAATAGATCCTAAAATAAAATGTTATGGTGCTTATTATTACGATAGTAATGCATCACCAATTCCTACATATATTGTTAAATTTTTAAAAAATATAAAAACACAATTAAATATTAAATATCCTAAAAATGAATTTAATATTTATAATAATAATATTAGACACCAAAGAAAAAATACAGAATGCGGTATGTTTTCTATGGCATTTCAAATAAGATGGTTAAATGCATTATTAAAATATAAAGAATTAAATTTTAAATCTCCTTATGAATATTCTAATTTTATTGAATATATAATAAAAGCAGAAAATATTAAAGATGAATCAATGGAAGAAAGCAGATCATATTTATATAGACCTAATTTTAAAAATTATTTAAAAACAAAAAATATAAAAATATAAATGCAATTATAAATAAAGTTCTATTTTCTTTCTAATTATTAAGACAATTTATCTTAATGGGTGTTATAGATGAATTTAAACAAGAAAAAAATAAAAAAACTATAATTATTGCTTGTGAAAAAATGATTAATGATAAATATAAAATTAATATAGATAGAATTGATTTAATTAAAATTATAGAAAATATAATAACGTCGATATGTAATGATGCAATATTGATAAAAAATGTAGTTAAACTAATAGAATTAAATACTATTGCATTAACAAAAATTAAAGATTATATAGAAAAAAAAATAATAAATAAAAATGAAGAAATATATCAACAAGAACAACCAATAATAGATAAAGAACTTATAAATAATAAATATGATACTGACGATTTATTATCTAAGGTAATAGAATTAGAAGAAAAACGAAAAACACTAAATACAATAGTAAATTTAGATTCTATAAAAGAATCAGAAATACCAAATATTAATCCAAATATTAATAATACAGAAAATAAATTAAATAAAAATTCTACATATGCTCTTATAAATAATCAAGTATATGCTAATACAAATGATAATATTGAATTAATTGCATATATTATTGAAAAATTAGAAAATATAATTAACAACAAAAAAAATATTAATTATAAAAATTTAATCATTAATAGTTATAATAGAGATTGGTCTATATATAATAATAGAAATGATTTATCATTATCTATAAATATTGATTTAAATAAAAATATCATAGAACCTAAAAAATTATTAATGCCTAAATATATTAAAAATATTACACCATATATTAATATGATAATAGATGATGGGAAAAAAACACAAAAATTTCAATTTATATTAAGTAATGACAATAATGGATCCTGGGATACATGGGATATTATAAATAGTGAACAAGAAAATATTAATAATTATATAAATTTAACTAATAAAGATTGGATTATTACTTTTACAGATTTTTTAAATAATAAATTAAATATGGGAACTGATAATATTAATATCAATAAAATTTCTAAAACAATAGATGATAATCAATATAATATTACTATCGATATGAAAGATATTATTCTATTCAAAGAATATTATTTAGAATATAATAATAAATTTGATAATATATTATTAAAAACTAATGATGATGAGGATATAATTTTAAAAATTATTGAAATTAATAATAATGTTATTACTGTATTAAGTGATAAAAATTTAATTGAATATATTGATAGTACCTTATTAAATTATAAAGCACAATATACAATAATTATGAAATATAATTCAAAGAAAATATAATAAGTCTTAGATACGCTCTAGATATATAAGTTTACATTAATATTGTTAATATAGCAGTAAATATGAATATCAACATTGACACTATATCAATACGATATAATAATTTTATTTTTTCATCTGGACTAATATCATTTTTAAATTCACCATTTACTATCTTATTATAACTAAAATCAAATATATAATTATATATATAAGTATAATCTAATATATCTCCTGTATTATTAATAAAATCGTCTGTTTGAATTATTATAATAACAAGAAATACAAATATACTAAATAAAACAAGATGTATTATAATATTTGAAGTATTTACATGTGTATTTAAATAATTAAATATAATACGTAATTTATATGAATCTAGATTAATAAATATTATAAATAATAATAAAATAGATAAATACAATAATGCATATATCATTACACAATAATTTAGTGTTTTTATCATATTATTTTCTATAAATATTTCAATTATAGCAATAGAAATAGTTCTTATTATAAAAATCAATAAAATAAATACTGCCTTATCTTGAATATTAATTTTTAAAACTAATTCAGGATCTAAATCATTTAAAATTACATTATTTTTTAATTTTTCTCCTTCATTAAGATAAGTAAAATATCCAATTGCATTATTATTATTATTAATAATACTTATACCTTTATTATAATCCTTCCATATTTTTTCGTATATTAACTCGTCATTTTCTTCATCTTTTACATTTTCATTATTAATTTTAATATCTTCTGTACTTGAACTATTGTAAGTAATATTTTTTAATAAATCTATAATTTGTTTAAAGTCGCTATCTGTTTCTATTAATTTTAATAATTTATTCATATTTTCTGAGTAAGAATTATATTGATTTATTTTTTTTTTTAATTCATCTTTTATGTTATTAATATCCTTATTATCACTTGAACGATTTCTTCTAATAATATCTTTGTTTATCGTGTCATATTCTTTTAAATTTTTTAAATTTGTAGATATAATACCTATATAATCTGTTAATTCCTTTATAATTGGACAATTATTAATAGATTCTTTATCTGAAACATATTTAAGTTTATTATTATTTATAATGTTAGATATTAATTCATGATATTCTGTAGCATATGGTATTTTTTTTAAAGAATTTAAATTATTTAGTAATTCTTTTAACATATTTATTAAATTTTCTTTTGCATCTTTTAGTGATTTTTGTTCACTTTCTAGTTTACTTGTCATAAGTTCAATAGTATTTTGTAAATTATACTGATTAGTATTACTAATATCAATATCTATAATATTATTTTTTTTTATAGACGTGTCAACATTAACTTGCTCTTCAATTTCATTAGTTTCTTTTAATATATTTTCTATTAATTTATCTCCATATTCTTTTTTATGTTTATTTACATTTATATATATATTAACTAAATTTATATAAATATCTATTAATTTTTTCAAAATTTCATTTGGAGAATTATTAGGTAATGCAGTACTACTACTTAAAACAATTTTATTATTATCTAGTATTTCATTATCTCTTTTATAGTTATCTCTTTTATAGTTATCATCTCTTTTATAGTTATCATCTCTTTTATAGTTATCATCTCTTTTATAGTTATCATCTCTTTTATAGTTATCTAGTTTTTCATTATACAATTTATCATTATTATTTGTTTCAAATGGATTTATAAAAGTATCTTCTGCACCTCCTGTTAATTTTTTTTCTGTTTCTTTGTTTAAATTATTTAAAATATTTATTAATGCTAAATATTTTTTATATTTCTTTATACTATTATCTTTAATTATTTTTGTAATATTTTTTAAATTAATATTTTCACAATCATCATTATTTATACTTAATGTTTGACCTTCGCTCTTATATGTTTTTATTTTGATATTATCTTCACTATCTTCATCATCATTAATTAAAAATTTAATATTATTTAATATATCAATATCTATTTCATTTAATTGAATGTTTTTATTAATAATAAATTTTATATCTTGATAAATATTTATTAAATTTTTATCTAAAATATCTATAGATATAGTATTATCATATCCTCCTACATATTTTTTTTCATTTATAAAATTTAAATTAGCTAAGCGTTTTGCGCGATTTATAATTTCATTATCAATATCATCATTTACTTTTTTAATATTTGATTTTTTATCAATTTTATATATTATTTTTAATTTACTAATAATATCTTGTTTAATAGCATTTTTCAATTCACTATCATTTGTAATTATAATATTTTTCAAATTATCAATTTTATTTTTAAATTCCTTATAAAAATCTAAAAGAAAATAATCATCTATAGTTCCATAATTAGAATGTTTAAACATATTATTTAATTTATTTAAATCGTTTGTTATCATTGCTTTTTCACTATAATTTTCATTAATTATTATATCAGGAATGTAATAATAGTTATCTATTGTTATATAAGGGTATTTTCCTTTAATATAAGATTCATCTCTAATAAAATTAATATTTATAATTGAATTTAAAACATTTTCAGGTATTTCTACTCTATCGTCAAATTTTTTTTCCTTAATATATTTTATAATTTTACTTTTAATTTTAAAGTCATTATCGTTAATTATATCATAATAACAATTTTCTGGCGGTTTTGCTGATAATTTTTGCCAGTTATAATAATTATATCTATAATCATTCATAAATAATAATATAAAATATTGGCGCAAATCAGATATAATGCTTTCACCTATTGGTTCTCCATCATGAAGTTTATTATAATTCCCTGAATTATTTGTAAATATATGTAGTGCGTCTGTTCTTTCGCCCATATAATTATTGATAAACTCTATTATAATTACTAGATATATCTTTTTATTAAAATTTTGTTGCTATAATACTAGTTAATATCCATAAATATATAGTAAATAATGATAAAGATTTATTTAATTTTTTTCTTTCTTCATATGATATAAGTTTTTCTTTCTTTCCTTCATCTTCATCAGTATAATTATTATATTTTTTTATATTTAATATTACAGGTACTACTATTAATACACATATTATAGCAGAATGTACTAATAATCTAGTTATACCATTTGTACCCATATAGAAATAATAAAATAATGATCTAATACTATTAAGAGCATTACTAATATTCATATAATCAACTTTAAAAGTATTATCAATGTTTATAAATAAAACAAAGAACCAAAAAATTGATATATATAATACAGCATAATATATAAAACCTTCTTCAAAACTCTTTATAATATTAATATCTATAGACCATTGTATTAATATTAATGCAATATATCTAATAAAAAATGTTGTAAATATAAATACTAATCTATCTTCAAAAGATAATGGAATATGTTTATAAGGATTACTTGGATTATTTTCAAAAGAAATTATTTTATTTTTAATATTTTTTATACTACTTGTGTCATAATCTTCTTTGTCATTAAAAGTATCAATATCATAATTTAATTGTAATATAATATTATCATATTTGTTATTTTTTTTATCATCACTATCTTTATAATTCTTATTATTAAAATTTATTAAATTTTTTAAACCATAATGTTTTTGTAAAACTTTAACAACCTTTCTAAATGAATCATTTTCGTTATCTCGCGTGTCTATGCTATTTATAATTTCTATTATAGGAGTAGTAGTATTGCTACTAGGTTTATTGTTGTAACTGGAAGAATACGAAGATGAAACATATTGTTGAGGTTGTGCTCCTTGAGGTTGCAATACTTGAGGTTGCAATACTTGAGGTTGCAATACTTGAGGTTGCGCTCCTTGAGTTTGTGCTCCTTGAGGTTGCGCTCCTTGAGGTTGTGCTTTTTTAAATATTAAATCTATATCTTTAATCATAGGAAGTACACTATTACTTAATTCATTTTGTATATCTTTCTCAGTATTATATTTTTCTTCTAAAGAATTTTTTATATCATATATCAATTCTTTAAATTTGTTTTCAGATAATTTATCATATATAATATTATCATTAATTGATCCTTTTATAGTTGATAATAAACTATTAATAGCACTTTTAATATTATTTTCTGTAGTACTTTTAATATTATTTTCTGTTAATTTAGTGCTATTTGTATCTGGAGCACCTCCTTTAAGTATTTTTTTAACAACATCATCAACAGATTCTTCAATTATAGAATTTCCAAATGTATTTATAATTAAATCTTTTATTTTTTTATGTAAAGAATTTTTTAGCTGTATATTTTTTTGTTTACCATTTTTAACTTTATTGATTAATTCAATTATTTTTTCATTTAATATAGGTAGTGAATTATTTTGTACTTTTTTTTTATATCCACCTGTTTTAGTTTCAGCAAAATTTAATTTTCCAATTAAATCTTTTTCTGTTTCATGTAAATTTTTTATTGCATTTAATTTTGTATAAATATATCTAATTATTTTAGGATTCTTATTATACATTTTTATAAAATTTATATAAAAGTTGTACCGCGAATTATAATTTTTTTTTAAATCTATATCTTTTATTAAACTATCTATTAAATCTAATTCACTTTCTTTATTTACATCATTGTCTTCTTCATCTATATTACTTGATAATATTCTTGCAAATTCTAATTTTTTATCCATTATATTAAAAAATAATGCTTCCTTATAGGTATTATAGATAAAAATATTAATTTTGTATAGTATATATCATTTTCCATACTACAGAAAATAACAATAATACAAATAATATTGCTGCAAGTATATAATTAAATATACTTCTATAATAATATAAAAATATATAATTTATTAATAATAATATTATAGACCAATAAAATATTAATATAATAGCAAATTGATACAAATTTAATTTATTATATGTTGCATTTTCATTTAAAAAATTCTCAATTTTTTTCTTTAATTGTTCTGCTATATTTTTTTCATTAAATATATTTTCAAATGGTATATTTTTTTTTGGATTTATTCTATTAATATTTTGCAATAATTTTTTATAATTAAAAGGAATATATGCTGACGGAATATATTTACATGGAAATAATCCAAATAAATAAATATAATTATCATTTTTAGAATTAAAATTATTATCGTTTAAAAAAATATTAGATATAAGTCTATAATTGTAATCATTATTTTTATCTTCATTTTCTTTTTTTAACATATAAAAATAATATTTTTGAAACTCAGAGGTAATTGTCATCTTATTATATTTATCATATATATATATAATAATTATTTATAAATTTATAAATATTATAATATTTAAGAAGAAGATTTTATAGATAATATATAATCCAATGGAAATGCTCCAATTAATACATTCTCGATATTATATGTTTTTTGATTAGGTACGCCAGTATTCATATTAAATAAGAAATTGAAATCTTTATGTAAATCATTTTCATTATTATCTCTTCCTAAAGAATTCTTACTATTATGTATTATTTCATTATCTAAAAATATATTAAATAATTTTATAAAATCTAATCTTGTTTCATTATAATCTTTTTTATATATTGGATTAGTCAAACCATTTGTGCTACATATATATTTTATAAAGTTAATACAACCTTTAATATCATTACCATCTTCTACTTCTACTGAATCACTTGGAATAAGTTCAAATTTTTCAATAGTATAAATATTATATCCTTCTAATCTACTTTTTAATAATTTAATTTTTTCGCTATCTAATTTTTTTAAATATTTATTATGAATAAAATTTTCTAATGAATTATAAATTTGATTATTTATATCAGTATTATTTTCATTAAATGAATAGTGATCATAATTAATTATATAATTATTATCAATACGATTATTCACACGTCCGTATAATGCAGTTCCATCTAATATACCATAACATGTTAATAATAATATCCATATTATAAAAACTATTATCATTAGTGTTATAGTAAAAGGTAATAATTTTTTTTTTTCTACAAAAAATCCATTTATCAAATAATATATACTATTATAATTACATAATGTATTATTATTATTATTTGTTGTAAAATAATACATTAAAAGTGATGTAAAAAACCATATTACTATTATTGAAATAATTATCTCATAATAATTTACACAGAATAATATGCTATAATATATTGATATTATTATAATAAAGAATATAATAAATGCGATATAAATATTTTTACTATCACTATTATCACCATTTTTTTCTATATAACTAAGTATTAAAATAAAACTATCTAATATCATCAATAATGTAAAAAATACTATTGTAAATACAAGGAATATTTTTAATAAATCACTACTTACATTTAATGTAAAATAATAATTATTAAAATTATTTAAATTATCTTTAATTTTACTTATAAAAATTTTATATGCAAGTGTTTCATGAACATATAATTTTTTATTATTATAATCGATGTTTTTATCATTATAATTATAATAATTAAATAATATAATATTTAATATAGTATTTATTAATAATAATACAGATATAATAAACATCATTATTATATAAACGTATATCAAAGTATCTAAAATTCTTCCAAATAATTTATAATTATCATCATTATTATTATCCATAAGATTATCCTTAATTTATATTAATATTTTATTATATAAATCTTAAAATATTTACGACACCAAATATAGATATGCCTATTTGACTAATTATCCACATAGTTAATGTTTGTACATATGTTATATTTTTATCAAACGTACTATCATTATTTGACATTAATTTTAATATTATTAAAACACTTAAAATTATTAAAATATTTAATCCCATTTCGAATGCTAAATATATATTTAAGGGATATTCTGGATTTATTTTAATATCATTATAATTTATTATATTTTTAAATTCCTTTTCAAATAAATTTAAATTCTTTAAATCATCTTCTACGGGAGGTACGGGAGGAACTGATAAATATGAATTTACGCCATTATAAATTTTTTTTATATCAGGGTGTTTATGATTATTTAAATTATATGGTATTAAATCTCTAAATGTTAGGGTATTTTCAATATCTTCATCAATTTCTCTTATTCCTATATTTGCTACTCTACCGAATATTAGTTTATTGAGTTTAATTAATATGTATGGATCCGAATCATTCCATTCAATAATATATATATATATAGTTAATAATAATATCATAAAATTATTAATTTCTACATCAAGACTATCATTAGGAGAATTTTTTATTTCATTGTATATTTTTTTATATTCTTCAAAGAATTCCTTTGTATAATAATTTGCTTCATAATTATTTTTATTATATGTAAAATGTCTATTTATTTTTAACATTTTTTCTTCAAAATTCTTGAGTTGGATATTATAATCATTGTTTATTATATCAATTACTGAATATTTAGCTTTTGATATATCAATATCTTTTCCATAACAAATATCTTGAAATAATAAAAGCAATTTTTTATTAATTTTATATTCATCAACAGAAGGTATTTTTACATTTATTTTTTTATTTAAAATTTTTATAACTTCATTTCTTATAATCTCATCTGGTTTTATTAACATATTATATATATTAGATATTTCATAATATGTACGATTTATAAATAAATAATAATATATTACACTATGAATTATGCAATAAATTACAATAATTATAGGAATTATAATTAAATGTATATATTTTTGATTAATTATCATTATAGATATCATTTTATAATTTTCTATATCAAATATCTTGTATACATTTGATTTAAAAGTTTCTTTATTATTTTTTATGAAAATTCCAAATATATATACAATAATATCTATAGTAATTAATATTGAAATAATTAAAAATATTATAAAAACTAATGAAAATACCAATTCATATAATTTATTATTTGCTAATATGTATAAATTTGATGCATCTTTATCATATGAATAATATAAATTATTGGGAAATAATATATATAAACGATTTAATGCGTATCCAAAAACATCCCCAAAATTATCATAAAAGCTTATATTATTATTAATATCTTCTTTTAATTTAAATTCTCCAAATATCCCATTTTTTCCTAAAATATAAAAACTTTTATTTTCACTATTTCCACTATTTTCACTATTTTCACTTAATATATCTTTATATAAACTATTATTTATTTTTTTAACATCATTATCTGTAATATTACAATTATTACCGGCTTTTTCTACAATTATTTTAAAAATATAATCTTTATTATTATATTTATATATTCCATAAACATATCTAATATTAGTTTCTTCTTTTTCTTTCGTCATTTGTGTTTCATATTTACTTCCTCCAAAATTATAAAGTAATTTTAAATCTTCATCACTTAATTTATTAAAATCCTCATTTTCTAATTCTATATTTTTAGGAAAATTCTTTATTAATAAATCATTGTTATCAACATCAGTTATAATATTATTTTTATTTTTTAAGTCAATTAATATATAACTTAAATTTAAATATTTATCAAATAGTTTATTAAAATCATATTCTAATATATTAATTTTAGTATTATTATTATCTTTATTTTCTTCATTTATAACAGGTTCATCGAATTTTAGTTTTTTTATATCATAACAATTATAATTTTCATTACTAAATTTAATTGTTTTATCATACATTTTTTCATTAAATATTTTAATATAATTAATTAGTTTATAATTTTTAATATCCTTTAATTTTATACTATATGTATCATATATATTTTCATTTGTTATTATTAATTCTTTTATATAGTAGTAAATATTTAATATATAGTTTACTATTGATAAAAATGTAATAACGCATATTACAAAACCAATTATATATATTATTAATTGTATTATACTAAAACTCATAGGCATAGGCTCTTCTGTATTCTCTTTGCTTTCCATCTGGAATAATTATATTCTTTATTTAATTAATTATAATAAAAATAAAATATGAATAATTTAAGAATTAAATAATATAGAAACAAATAATAATAGTATTATTATTAGAGCCATTTTTAATATATTATTATATTTATCGATAGTATATTCTAAAGGGTCTATAGTAATATTAAAAAAATTTTTAATAAATTGTTTAAATTCTGTTTTAATGAAAAAAACTAATGCAAAAAGAGAAAATATTACTCCACTAAATTTTGCAAATAATAAATCTAATTTATAATAAAATATATTAATTTTTTCATAAGAATTAATATTACTATAATTAATTTTTAATGTTTCCACAAACTTTTTATATTTTGTTTTTATATTTTCTTTATTTATACTACTCATATGTGAATCTTTATCTAATGGTGATAAAATTAAGTCTCCGTCTGTAGGAAACATACCATCAATATCTTTACCAGATAATAAATTAAATATACATGTTGAATTTTTGTATGTATTATATAGATTTGTTTTTTTCTCTCTATTATCAAAGTCAAATAATTTATGTGTAATTAATGATTTTAGAAAGAATTCATCTTTATTATCTGTATATAATTTATTAATTTCTTTATATTTATCATCAGTTGATTTTAGAGTAATATATTTAATATAATTATTAAAATATTCTAGACTTGTAATACTATTCTTTTTTTCTTTTTCTAATTCATCATCTGTATAATATTCTAAATAAGTTTCATTTATATTATCTTTTATTAATTTTGTTATGATTTTTATACTTTCTATAACATTATTTTCTTTTTTATTTAATCCTAGAAAATTATAATATATTAAATTAAAACCATAAATAATAGTTGAAAATGCTAAAAATAACATTATTGCATATATACATTCATATTCGTAATTAAAATTTTTATAAATATCTTTATTATAATATTTGTTAAATCCTATAATTTTAATTTCTGAATTTAAAGAATTACTACTAATATCGCTAATTATTTTATTAGACCAAAATAGTATTAATAATATTAAATATAAGACAAATAGTAATAAATTTTCTTTATCAAATAAAATTTCAAAATCAAATATATTATATTTTTCTAAAGTACAATATGTTTTAAATCTTTCTCCAATATTTTTTGATATTGAATATCTATTTATATAATTAGCTAATACTAGAAAATTCAATATGAATATTATTAAAAATAATGTTATTATTATAAATAGAATAAATTTAGGAAAAATATTTAATAAAGTAATTATTAATATTAGTATCAATATTGCAAAAACTATAGTAACAATATAGTCTAACATATTATATATAACCTTTATTAAATATATATTTTTTATATTTATAATTTATATTTATAATGCTTTAAATATCCATAGTAATAAAAATATTGCAATAGGATAACTTAATCGTAATAATAATTCTTGAAAATCAGTTAGAATATTATCACCTATATACTTTGATAAATAATAAGTTATCATGCGATCTATTGATATACCTAGAACTATTACTAGTGAAAATAATGCTAGTTTAACAACTTCCGTTTTTTTCATATTCATTCTGTCAAAAAAATTATATTCATTGCCTTTTTTTCTATAATTATCATTTGAAACATAATTAAAATTTTCAATTGAATTATAATTTTTTAATTGATTATCATATTGCATTGACATAGGCGGACTATATAAATTATTTAGATGTTGCGAATTTGCCGAATTCTGTATTTGTGATACTTGCATATTCTGTTGTTGTAATTGAACAGGTTGATGATTTTGATTGGAATTTGTAGGATTATTTTGTCCTTGAGTAAGAGTTGATGCAAGTGATATATTTGGATTATATTGATTTTTTGTTGTTTTTTCTTCTCCATACATCATATTATCATTCGCCGATAGTTTACTTATTTTTTGTGATGAATATGCACTATCTAAATTATCGCTTAGTAAATTATCATCATTTCCACCATATAACATGTTTAATTCTGTCATAATATATATCTATATTATATGTGGAAATAAAAAATATATATTAAAATAATAATCTTCTAGTATTACAGATTAAATGGATAAAATGTTTGATTATGAAAGTCTATTTGCGTATATGTCTTTAATATTTGCAATTGCAATATTTATTATATTATTATATGGTTGTTTATCAAATAATTACAATAGTATAGAAAAATTTACCGAAACAACTATTGAAGTTCAAGAAGAATCAGTTGCAGCAATAGTTAAAGATTTAGAAATTGATGATGCTGGTGGTATTACAAAAATAAACTTAGATAATAAAGGAAAATATTATTTTAATACACCTCCCAAAATAACATTTACATCACCAGAACAAGGAACTATTCCTGAAGCTAATATTATTTTAGATACTACACCAATAACAGGTACAAATTTATTTGAAATTAAAGAAATTCAAATTAAAAGTGATAAAAGAGGGACTAAATATAAAACAACAGATAAAAATCTAGTAGTTATACCATCTAATGAAGTATATAAAGAAACTGCAAATAAAGAAAATCCTTTAATAAATTTATCAACAGCACAAAAAAAAACAATAGTTGATTTAATTGATGGATGCGAATCATTAACATCAGTATTAAAAACAAAATATAAAAATATAATAAATAAGGGAATATTGCGACAATATGATGTAGATGCTATAATAAATGAATTAAGAAAAAATTCTGGAACTACTCCTGTATAATAAAAATATTAAATAAAATTAATTTATTTTTCATAAAAGTCTTTGTATTTTTTAAGTTTAAGACCTTCTTCGCTATATTCATTTTCATTACTAATATATGTTTCTATATTATCACGCGAATATTCATCAATATCTTCTTCATCGCTATCACTTTCTATTTCTTGTTGATTATATTTATAATCAATATAATTCATTTTATATTCAGGATTTAATATAGAACCTTCCGGAAATTTATTTTGTCTAGGTTCATAATAATAAACTGCAAATGTAATATTATGATTAACTCCTTTAAAATCATATAATGTTCCTTTTATTGTTTCAAATATTAATGTTATTCTCGATAATTTACCTATAGGATGAAACTCTCTAACAGGTAATTTTGTAATAACTAATCTTTCTGTATTAATACCAATATTATCTACACGAAATTTAGCTAATCCTAATGAATATTTCGTATATGATAAAGAAGCAAATAAATGTTCTTCTATTTCTGGACATCTAAGTAATATATATTTATTGCCTATTAGATAAACTATTCCAGGCGAAGTAATTTTATATGTATCATATATTGCAGTATCTATAATTTTTTTTTCATTATCGGTATTATATAAAGAATGAAACATTTTAAACATATTTGGATTTGAATTATATATATCCTTATATCCATATCTTTCATTGATATTTGCTTCTATTGCATTTGCATATAAATCAAAACCTATATTTTCACTTATAGAAGACCTTTTCATATCTACAATAAAAGGAAGCATAGAATATATATCTATAAGATTACTCAATTCAGCAGGGTCAGAATGTTTTTTAAATCCTAATTCATAAGTGTCATATTTATCATATTTTGATAGAAAAGTTTTTAATGAGTAATCTCCTTCTTCTATATGTAATCTACCAAATAAATCTACATAATCAATATATTTATTATTTCCACTATTTACTATTAATTCATTATCTCTTTCTATAATATTATTATTATCTGAATATAGTTTATACCATATTGGAAGATTATTTATAATCATAGCATTATTTTTACATAATAAAACTTCTTCTTTCGTTAAAACCTTATTATAAATTTTAAAATTATTAATATATAATTTTACATTATTATTCCATCCATTATAATAAGTTAATTCAATTTTTTTTTTTTCTTCATTAAATTTTGGAATAAATTTTCTTCCAATATGTTTTTCAGTATAAAAAATATTATTTATTGATTTATTATTATTATTTTTTTGATATATTTCTGTCTTAGTTGAAACATATATAGTCCAATTATTATTTCCATCTATAGACCAACAAATATGATTTTCTTGTGTCAAATCAACTCCTTCTACTATTTTTATAATAGCACTATCACTATCTTCATATCCTATTGTAAAATATATATCATATAAAGAGGTTAAGGGATTTATATTTTTTTTTATATATATTAATATTCCCGAATATGATTTTCTTAATTCATCTATTAAATGTAGATGATAATAACCAAAATTTAAAATATAATATTTTTGATCCATATTTATTATATTTGATGTATTTAGATTTACTTTTATTTTAAATGAAAAAGTAATTCCTACATTATTTCCACCTATTCCTCCTGAATTATTATATATATTATATAAATGAATATTATTATTTAATTCTATATAATTATTATTTTCAATAATAACATATTTATCTTGTGAATATGTTGTATTTTTTATTAAATTTGTTTCGTTATTTTTATCATTTATTCCTGCAATTATATTAATATCATTTTCATTTTTACCAATATAGTAATAAAGTTCATTATTTTCATAATCAATATTATACATAGTACGAGGTATACTAGAATCTATAATTTCCATTCCAATAACATTTTTGAAAGGTACAGAAAAATCTATAGTATATTTATTAGGATTAGGATATTTATATCTATCTCTATCTGCACTATCTACTAAAAATGTGTAATGCTGTTTTATACTATTATTTTTTAAATAATTTATATCTTCTATAGACATCCTTTAAATATTATATTATTATTATTATTTATATCTAAAAATTATTAAATATAGTCTGTTTAATAAATTTATTTTTTTCAATTATTGAAATTTTTGTAATTTTTTTTATAATTTTTGGAAAATATTTGCATATAAATTTTGTAATATTATCATCATTATTTACTATAAAATTTTTTACGAAATGTTTAAAATATATATAAAATACTGCTCTTAATACTATATAACAATATGAATGTGATTTTTCTCTCCATAAACTATTATTCTGTTTATTTATAATCTTTTTAGCAATTATAATATTATGTTTTTTATCTGCTTCTAATAAATTCTTAAAAGATAAATTATTTTCAATTGATACAAATATTACATTTAATATTATAGCAAAAGTCTCTATGATTGCTTCATTTGGAATAAATACTTGATCGTCTGCAATATTACATAATTTTTTTAATATGTTTATATTATGATTTTTCCAATCATCATAATGTATATCATTACAATGATGTAATAATTCATGGATTACAACTTTTTCATAATCTTCTTTCCTAATTATATATATATTATTAGAATTTATATAAGTAAAACCACCATTAATATTTTCTGCATTTATATCTTTATTTTTATTTGGTAGTTTCCTTTTAATAGGACTTAATAATATAAAATAATTTATATTTTGACCTGGTTTTATTTTATACAATAGTTTAACTAAATATACTCTATATATACATAAATTTAAATGATTTTTGATTTTTTCTGTTATAGGAATGTTCATTAAAATATAGAAGTTAATATTTTTATAATTTATATAATATGAATATTTACAATTATTTGAAAAATGTATGCAAAAATTCCAATCAAAATAATTATCTTTTTTTAATAAATTTTTAAAATTATTAAAATAGTTTAAATCTATTTTAGATATTTTGCAAATATTTTTATTAAAATTATAATTTTTTTTAACTATATTATATAATTCATATTCATTAGCATTAATTAAATTATTATAAGTATGTATATTCATTTTAAATAAAAAATTGCTGACTTTCTTTTATAATTGCAGATATAAATTTATTTTCTTTGAGTTTAGAAGAAATTTTTAATATCTTAGAAGACATTATATTATTATTTAAAATATCATTATTTATTAAAACTTTATTATCATTCCACTCTATCGATCTTCTTATAAAATATTTATAAACATCAGTTTTTATAGCATATATTAAATTTGTTTGTTTTATATCAAGAACCCAATTATTATTTTTATCTAAATACTCCCAAACATTATTTTTAATATATCTATATTTGCCTTTTAATATTTTATATACAACTATTGATATATCATAATGTGAATTATTTATAACACATAAATCAATATAATTATTTATATCCATATAAAATATAATAATAATAAATGCTTATTTATAAAATACCTTTTACTGATGAAATCAAAAAAAAAATAGAAGAACAAAATAAGAATTTAAAAGGAAATTTAAAAGGAGCACCAATAAATCCTAATATACCTAATCCAGTAGTATATAATACACAACAAAATTTTAAAAAAATAATGTCAGAACAAACTTCTTCATTTCTTAAAGAACAAAGATGTATTTATATGACAATGAAACAATATGAAGATAAAGAACATATTAATAAAAATATGTGTTGTATTGAATTTACAGAAAATATACATAATATAAAGAGTGGAATATTACAAAAATTGGAAGAAGTAAGTAAAAAAATACAAGTACCTTATAATAATAATTCAATACCTTTACCAATTTATGTATCTATTGCAAAAATAATAGAAAAAGATAATAATTATTTATTATATAAAAAATTTATAAAAGATAATAATGATTATTCCAAAACATTTCAAGAAAAATATACATTTCAAGGAAAAATCAATATTATAATTTATATTCCTAATCTTATGAATAATGTATATGATTATACATATTATCCATCTATAGAAGCATATACAAATCAAAATAAATGGATGGAATTAATAACACATCCTAGGTCTCATTTTTTAGGACCTATTAATAATATTATTTCTAATAACAATGTATATAAAAAAATATCTGAAAATATATGTAATGATTATGGATGTGTAGCAAATGCAAAGGAAGATATTAATAGTATGTTATCGATGTTTTTTTTTCCTACTAAATGTTTACAAGATAATAATTATAAAACTAATATGAAAGTTGATTTTAATGATAGATTTGATATAAAACAAATGAATGGATATGATCATGATTTAAAAAATGCATATGAAGATACATATACAGAATTAGTAGATGAAAGAACAAATAAAGGAGATGATGATGAAGATGACAAAAAAGATAGTGATGATAATAATGAACTTTTAACAGAAGAAGAGTTAAAAGATATTAAAATAAATTCATTAACCATTGCAATAAAAGATGAATATTCTGATTCAATTCGTAAAGGATATAATAAAAAAATAACAGAAGATTTTAAATTAAGAAATAAATCATCGTTTCCTGGAATACAAGAAATTAATTATAAAATGTTTAAATTAAATCCTTCAAGTGATTTATTTACTAATAAAGTTAATTTTCATTATATGCCTTGGGGTGATAAACTAATAAATAATCAATATGTTCTAAATGAAGATAAAACTTTTGATTTTGAAGATATTAAATATGTATCTAAAGATAAAACCGAAAATAAAATAATTAAATTTAAATCATTAAATGATAAACATTATATGAAATTTAGTAATGAAGGAAAATTAGCAATATATGATAATGCAAGTGATGTTAAAATAACAGATGTTCAATATTTATCAAATATTGAATTAATTAATAAAAATAGAAAAAATGTTTATTTTGATTCATCAGGTGTTTTATATTTTAATAGTAATGGAGAAGAACTATCAAAGAATATAAAAATTAAAAATTTATCTTTAAATCCTTATAGTATTATGTTAGATGAAAATAATCCTGGAAACTTATTAATATATGGAATGGGATTTGAAGAAATATCATATAGTTAATTTATTAAATTTAATAATTCGAAGAACATTTTATAATTATTTTATTTTGCTGTAATTATATATAATAATATATAATAATATATAATATTAGAACAATGATTAATAATGAATGGAATATATTAGATTTATATTTTAAAGATCATAAATATCCATTTACAGGTCATCATTTAGATAGTTATAGGAATTTTGTTAAAATTAAAATACCAGAAATTATAAAATTAAATAATCCGATTACTATGATTAAATTAGATGAAATTAATAAAAATATGATTGTTAAAGTTGAAATATTTGTAGGAGGTGAATCTGGAGAAGATATATATGTAGATAGACCTATTTCATTTGAAAATGGAACTCCTAAATTAATAACACCAAATGATGCTAGAATGAAAAATTTAACATATGAAACTCATATATTTGCTAAAATAATCGTTAAAATTACAGATGATAAAAATATAATTAATACTATTGAATTTAATAATATTGCAATTGGAAGTATTCCAATTATGCTTCATAGTGATATATGTTTATTAAAAAACAATGGTTCTGATATATTAAAAATATTAGGAGAATGTCCGTATGATACTGGAGGTTATTTTATAATAGATGGTAAGGAAAAAGTTATAATTGCTCAAGAAAATATAGTAACAAATAAGTTATTTACAAGTAAACTTAAAGAAGATGATATAAATGGATTTAGTTATAAAGGCGTTATTAGATGTATAGCAGATAAAGGTTCTGTTAAACCATTTAATATTGAATTCTATTATGTAGATGTTCCTGTATTGAAAAATGGATTATATAGAGAAGACAATGTAGAAATAAAATATATGTCTAGTAAACAATATATATATGGTTCAATATTAGTATCTCTTCCATCATTTAGTGAAAAAATACCATTGTTTATTTTATTCAGAGCTCTAGGAATTGAAACAGACAAAGATATATATAATTATATTTTTGGAGATGAACTTGATATTAATGAAAAAGAATATTTTGATAATTTTATAAGACCAAGTGTGATTAGTTCATATTATATTTATAAAGATAAAGAAATATACATTTATACACAAAATGATGCATTAAATTATTTGAAACATAGAGTTAAATATGGTAGCATAGAACATGTTAAATCTGTTATAATGACTGAAATATTTCCAAATATTGATGAAATAGATAACAAAAGCAAATATTTAGGGTATTTAATATTACAATTTATTAAAACAGTTATAGGAACATTACCTGTAAGTGATAGAGATAGTTATATATATAAACGTGTAGATATTAGTGGTTTTAAACTAACAGAGTTATTTCAAGAATCTTATACAAAATTAAGAGATAATATTAGAATTAAAATAGATAATGAATATTATTATGGTTCTTATAAAGAAAAGGGTAATTATATTAATATAGTAAATAATAATAATATTTATAAAATAATAGATTCTTTAATAATTACACAAACATTTGGAAAATCATTAAAAGGACGTTGGGGATTAATTAATAATAGTGACCCTGAATTAGGAATAGTTCAAGATTTATCAAGAATTAGTTATATTGGATATTTATCACATTTAAGACGAGTTAATATTCCTATAGATAGAAGTGTTAAAATAACTAGTCCTCATAGATTACATTCTCAACAATGGGGAATGATGTGTCCTTTTGAAAGTCCTGATGGTGCATCAATTGGTTATCTTAAAAATTTATCATTATTAACAAAAATAACTGCAGGAATAAATGTAAGTAATATTAATAAATGTTTACTAGATATTGGTATTATTGCCTTAAATAAATGTAATTTATTAATAAATAAAAATATAACAAGAGTCTTTTTAAATGGAACATTATTTGGATATACTGGAGACCCTATATTTGTAACAAGAATTCTTAAAGCATATAGAAGAAATGGATTAATTAATATATTAATATCTATATCATGGAATATTCCAACTAATGAAATTAGAATATTTTCAGAAGCAGGAAGACCTTGTCGACCTCTTCTCATATTAAAAAAAAATAAATCTGGTGAAAATGAGATATTAGCATATAAAAATAATTGCACAAATTGGTTTGATATGTTAAATGGAAGTTATAATAAATTGGCAGATGAAGATAAAAATGATGATTATTATTATAGAGATATTTATAACAATCCTATAAATAATGATGATATTTCTTCAATAGAAAAAATAGGAGGTGCAATTTTAAATATAGGCGGAGGTGGTAAAAAGAAAAAAGAAGATGATGATTCTTTGCCACTTAAGAACTATAATGATTATTATAGGAAAATATATAAAAATATATTAGATGAATTAGAAGAAAAGGGTGCATGTATAGAATATTTAGATAATGAAGAAAGTGATACATTATTGATAGCTATGAATAAAGAAGATATAACATCTTATCATACACATTTAGAAATACATCCATCAACTATATTTAGTGTTGTTACAGGTAATATACCAATGTGTAATCATAATCAGGCTGCTAGAAATGTTTTTCATGCAGCACAATCAAAACAAGCTATTGGAATTTATGCAACAAATTTTAATAAAAGATTTGATACTATGAGTTATGTACTTCATTATCCTCAAAGAGCTATTATAAATACAAGAATTGCACAATATACATCTAGTGATCATATGGCAAATGGATATAATACTATTGTTGCAATTATGACATATTCGGGTTTTAACCAAGAAGATAGTATTATGATAAATAAAGGAGCTATAAATAGAGGACTAAATTACTTATCTTATTATAAATCCATAACTGCAACTAGTAAAATTGTTTCTGTATATGAAAGAATAATTTTTGCAAATCCTATAAAAATGAAAGATAAATTAGGTAAATATGATGAATTAATAGGAATTAAAAATAAAGATTATTCGCATATTGATGATAATGGATTTATAAAAAAAGGGACATATATACCACAAGGTCAAGAAGTAATAATAGTAGGTATGTTAAATGTAAAAGAAATATATTATGAACATAAGGAAGGTGTATTTACTATACAAAAAAAGAAAAAGATATATAAGGATGTTTCAATAAGTACAGATAATTCTTTATATGGCATAGTAGATGATGTATATATATCCAATAAATTATCTGGAGAAGATTCAATTATATGCAAAGTTAAATTTTTAAAAATTAAGAAACCCGAGTTTGGAGATAAGCATGCATCGCGTCATGGTCAAAAAGGTGTAATAGGTATGATTATACCAGAAGAAAATATGCCATATACAAAAGATGGTATAAAACCTGATATAATAATTAATCCTCATGCAATTCCATCGCGAATGACAATTGGGCATTTAGTAGAATGTGTATTTGCTAAATTATGTTGTATAGAAGGTATTTTAGGAGATGCTACAGTATTTATACCAATAGATAATGAATCAATATATAAAAAATTGGAAGATAATGGATTTAATAAACATGGTAATGAAATATTATATAATGGTTTTACAGGTAAACAAATAGAAACAGAGATATTTATCGGTCCTACATATTATTTTCGCTTAAAACATATGGTAGCAGAAAAAATAAATTCAAGAGGAACAGGTAAAGTTACTAGTTTAACAAGACAACCTACAGAAGGAAGAAGAAATGGTGGTGGACTAAGAATTGGCGAAATGGAACGTGATACATTATTAAGTCATGGTATTTCTATGTTTTTACAAGAAAGTATGATGGAACGTTCAGATAAATATGCATGGGCTGCTTGTAAAAATTGTGGTACACTTGTTGCATTAAATATATCATCAAATATAAATGAATGTAAAAATTGTAATAATGATGATATATGTATAGTTAGAACTCCTTATGCTTTTAAATTATTAATACAAGAGTTTGAAGCAATGGGTGTTCAACTAAGAATTAATACAGAAAATATTGATATACCTTCAGAATATAGCGATACATATATATATAAAGGTAAAATAACAAACGACGAAGATATTATTTTAGAAGAAGATGAAGAAGAAGATGATGAAGAAGAAGACGAAGAAGAAATTAATGAAGATAAAGAAAAAATAATTAAATTACAATGGGAAGAATTATACGACGATAGTTTTGTTGAAAATAATAATAAAAAAATATCTAATTATTCAAATAAAAGTTATAAAGGTGGCGATTTAGATTATTATGAAGAACAAAGTGATACTGAATCAATAAATAATATTGACCAACAATTTAATAATTATTACAAAGAAAATGAAGAAGACAGAGAAATGTTAGGTGGAGAATACGAAAGTAACGATAGTAACGAAAGTAACGATAGTAACGATAGTAACGATAGTAACGA